>Ga0114129_10004450_pt1 | contig 19772 bp, 13 predicted proteins | sample RhiMetdeltSRZDD1_FD_80071 | JGI IMG/M metagenome (GOLD analysis project Ga0114129, IMG submission 80071) | Populus rhizosphere microbial communities from Tennessee, USA - Rhizosphere MetaG P. deltoides SRZDD1 (version 2) (version 2) | ecosystem: Host-associated > Plants > Roots > Rhizosphere >...
CGACGCCGAGATCGACGTCGTCCCCATCGAAGCGACTCGTGGCCGTCGAGAAGAGGTTGTTCTTGTATGCGGCCCGCGCCTCCAGCCGCAGGCCGCCGCCGAGGTCGCGCCCGTAGCGGCCGTCGAGGGCCCAGTGCTGCTGCTTCTGCGGCGTCGCCGTCTGCCCCGCCGCCGCCGATTCCCAGTTCCGCCGGATGCCTTGCGCCGTCAACGACAGCCCGCCGCGTCGCACGGAGGCGGTGCCCCATGCGCGGTCCTCCTCGCCTTCGTTCGGCAGCGCGAACGGCGCGTGGTCGTTGGTGAGGCCGCCGGCGGTCAGGCCCATCTCCCAGCCGCCGACCTTGCCCGCCGCGTGCACGCCGCCCGAGAGCGCCTCGTCGCCGCCGTAGCGCAGGTGTACGTGGGTGCCCTTCTGGCGCGTCACGATGTTGACGAGGCCCATGAACGCGAAGTCGCCGTGGACCACCGAGCCCGGCCCGCGGATCACCTCGATGCGTTCGACTTGCTGCAGCGGGATCTGCAGCACGATGCCGTTGATCCCCGCCGCCTCCCGGCTGAGGGCCACCCCGTTCACGAGGACCTTGACGTTGCCGGAGTTGAACGGGAACTCCGTGCCGCGCACGATGACCGACGGCGTGCCGCCACGATCGCGCACGGCATACAGGCCGGGGACCAGCGAGAGCGCCTCCCACACCGTCTCCGCGCCCATCGACAGCAGCTCGTCCCCGTGCAGGACCGTCACCAGGCCGGGAACGAAGTCGCTGTTCATGCGCGTCTTCGTGGCCACCGCCGTCTCTTCCTGCAATACGGCGAGCAGCGCCGCCAGCTCGGGATCGGGCGCGGCCGACGCCGTCTGCGCTCCGCCGCCTTGCGCCAGCACGCCCGGCACGGTCGCGCCCAGCCACAGCATCGCGAGGAGCCCGTTTCTCATCCCAAGCCTCCGGTCGGGGCGAGATCGAGGGAGATTCGTCCCCTCGTGCCCGTGGCGAGATCGAGGTGGAGACCATGGCGGCGTCCACCCTCCTTCGCCTGATACAAGAGCGCATCGGCTTTCTGCAGCGCGTCCCGTGCATCCTCACCGTCGGCGGGCACGAGGCTCACGATACCGAGGCTGACCGTCACGAAACCTCCCGCATCCTCGTGCGGGAGGGCGAGCTCGCGCACGCGCAGGAGTGCCGCGTGGGCCAGCGCCCGCGCCCCCTCGGGCTCGGTCTCGGGCAGGACGAGGGCGAACTCCTCGCCGCCGTAGCGGGCCACCAGGTCCGCCGGCCGGCGGCAGGCGGAGCTGAGCGCGTGCGCCACCGCGGCCAGGCATGAGTCGCCGCGGCCGTGGCCGTAGCGGTCGTTGAACCTCTTGAACTGATCGACGTCGACGAGCGCCACCGACAGCCAGTGCCGCCCGCGTTGCGCGCGCCGCCACTCGTGGTCGAGGGCGGCATCGAAGCGCCGGCGGTTCGCGATCCCGGTGAGGGCGTCGACGAGCGCCATCTGCGCGAGGAGGTCCCGGGCCTCCTTGAGCTCGACGTGGGTGCGGACGCGCGCCAGCACGATCGGCGGGCTGATCGGCTTGGTGATGTAGTCGACGCCGCCGCATTCGAAGCCGCGTGTCTCGTCGTCGACGTCGCCCAGCGACGTCACGAAGATGACCGGCACGTCGCGCGAGCGATCGTCCGCCTTCAGGCGCCGGCAGACCTCGTAGCCGTCCATCTCCGGCATCTCCACGTCGAGGAGCACGAGGTGGATCCCGCCGGCGATCGCCCGCTCGAGGGCCGCCGGCCCGCTGGTGGCGAAGTACACCTCGTAGCGGTCGCGCAGGGTTTCGGCCAGGACACGGACGTTCGCCGGCTGATCGTCGACGATGAGGACGCCGCGCCGGGGATTGGCCGCGCTGCTCATCGCCCGGCGGCCTCCGAAAGGTGGGAGCGTATGGCGTCCAGGTGCGACGCCGCCAGGGCGAAGTCCAGGCGGTCGATGCAAGCCTCGAGCTCGCCGATGGGACCGCGCAAGGACGGACCGAGGGTCGTCTTGAGCTCGGTCATGCATTCGGTGGCCTCGAGGTTGCTCGTGGCGAGGTAGCCGGCGAGCCGGCCCACGATGCCGAGGGCCACATGCGCGACGTCCTGCGCGGGAAGAGCGACACTCGTCGGGCCCGCGTTCTCGACCGCCGGCAGGGCGAGCTCGGTCGCCCCCCGCCGCACCTCGTCGATCGCCGCCGCCATCTCGTCGAGCCCGGGCCGCGTCTCCGGTGCCTTCTTGAGGGCCGCCTCCATCGACGCCGCCGCCTCCGCCACCCGGTCGGCGCCCACGGTGCCGGTCGTTCCCTTCAAGGTGTGCAGCAGGCGTAGCGCTCCGGCCGTGTCCCCGGCATCGAGCACGGCGCGGAGGTCCGCCAGCGCGGGCTCGAGGTCCCGCAGGACACCGGCCACCAGCCGCCGGTATAGATCCGCCTTCCCCCCCACGCGCCGCACGCCCGAGGCCACGTCGAGGCCCGGGAGCGACGCCGGCAGCCCCGCCGTATCCACCGGCAGAGGACGCGCACCCGCGGCATCGACCTTCAGCCAACGCGCCAGCACGCGGAACAGCTCCGCCTCCTCGATGGGCTTCGCGACGTAATCGCTCATGCCGGCTTCCAGGAAGCGCTCTCGATCGCCGAGCATGGCGTGCGCCGTCATGGCGATCACGGGAAGACCGCCGAGCTCCGGCTGATCGCGGATGAGGCGTACGGCCTCCAGGCCGTCCATGTCGGGCATCTGTACGTCCATGAGGACCGCGTCGAAGCGGCGCGCGCCCAACTGTTCGAGCGCCTCCACGCCGTTCTGCGCCTCGGTGACGTCGAGGCCGGCCTGGCCGAGGAGCTCGTGGGCCAGCTCGCGGTTGATCGGATGATCCTCGACGAGAAGCACCTGCTGCCCGGCGGCGAAGCGCACGTCCACGCCCGACGCCTCCCGGCGCCGCAGGCCGGAGCCGGGTACGAGTGCGTGCACGACGGCGTCATGCAGAGCCGACGGGCTCACCGGCTTGTGCAGCACACCGCTGATGCCCGCGCCCTGCGCCAGGCGCGAGGCCTCTTCCCAGTCGTACGCCGTCACGAGGATGACCTTCGGCGCGCCCTCGCCGTTCACGAGGCGGGCCGCCGTCTGCACGCCGTCGAGCCCGGGCATCTGCCAGTCGACGACGGCCAGCCGGAAGGGCTCGCCGTCTCCTGCCGCCCGCGCCGCCTCCGCCAGCGCCTCTTCCCCGGAGCCGACGGCGGTGACGCGGCACGAGAGCGTCTCCAGCATCGCCCCCAGCGCCGATCGCGCCGAGGCCAGATCGTCGGCCACGAGGACGGGCACGTCGCGCAGCGCCCCGGCCAGACGGCGCGGACCGGAAGGCCCGCGCGGCAGATCGAAGGTGGCGCTGAACGAGAAGGTGCTCCCCTTCCCCGCTTCGGTGTCGACGGTGAGCTCGCCGCCCATCAGCCGCACGAGCCGCCGGCTGATGGCGAGGCCCAGACCGGCCCCGCCGTAACGGCGCGTCGAGGAGGCATCGACCTGGGTGAAGGGCTCGAAGAGCGTCGACAGGTGCTCCGCCGGGATGCCGATGCCGGTGTCGCGCACGGAGAACCGGATGACGGCGCGGTCCCGCCGAACCTCCACCGGCGCGATGGCCACCACGATCTCGCCGGTATCGGTGAACTTCACGGCGTTGTTCAGCAGGTTGAGCAGCACCTGCTTCAGCCGGACGGCGTCGCCGGAGAGCCGGCGCGGCACGTCGTGCCGCGGTACCAGCAGCACCTCGAGCCCCTTCGCGCCGGTGCGCACGCTGACCACGTCCGCCAGCTCGGCCAGCAGCTCGTCCAGGTCGAACTCCGTCCGCTGGATCTCCAACCGGCCCGCCTCGATGCGCGACAGATCGAGGATGTCCTCGATGATCTCCACGAGGAGCCGCCCCGAAGCGCGGATCTTCTCGAGGTAGTCGCGCTGCTTCGGCGACGACACGATGCGCAGCGCGAGGCCGGTCATGCCCAGGATGGCGTTCAAGGGCGTGCGGATCTCGTGGCTCATGTTCGCGAGGAACTGGCTCTTCGCGCGATTGGCCGCCTCCGCCTGCTCCTTGGCGTGCCGCAGCTCCTCTTCGAGGGCGCGCTGAGCGGTGACGTCGTGGGCGATGCCGTCGTAGGCGGCGAGCTCGCGGCGCTCCCCGCGCACCGCCACTTCCGACAGCTCGATGCGATGGCGCGCCCCGTCGCCGCCCTCGAGCTCGACCTCGAACGTCCGCTCGCCGCGCAGCGACGTCGATCCCTGATCGCCGGGAATGTTGAGGCGCTGCGCGTGTGTGGCCAGGAAGTCGGCAGGAGCGATGCCCAACACCCGCGCCACCGAATCGCTCACGAACGTGACGCGGCCGGCGGCATCGCGGCGATAGACGAAGTAGCTGCTCAGGCTGTTGACCAGGCGCTCGTACTGCTCCGCCTGGCGCGACAGCGCGCTTTCCGCTTCGTGGCGCCGGCGCGTCTGTCGCGTCAACGTGCGCAGCACGATGACGAGCACCGCCCACAGGGCGAAGAGCAGCGCCGCCACCGCCCACGACACGCTCTGCAGCTCGCCGCGCACATCGCGGCTCAACTGGCGGAAGAAGCGGTCGCTCACGTGGAAGGTGGCCAGCCCGAGGACCTCCTTCGATACCGGGTCGACGATCGGCACCTCCGCCGAGAACCCGTCCGGGGCCTCACCGCGCGACAGGTCGAGCGAGCCCGGGCTGGCAGGTACCGCGTCGTAGTCGACCTTGAGCTCGATCCGGCGGAAGTACGGCGTCTGCGTCTTCGCGTCCTGGAGGAGCAGCAGCTCGTTGAGGGCGGCGGAGACGGCGCGCTGCAGCTCGCGGCCGGTCCCCGACCGCAGAGCGCCGGCCAGGAAGCTGGCCTGAGAGCGCGCGAGGATCACCGCGCTGGACTTCGCCTCGTCCTCGAGCCGCTCGAGCACCCCCACGCGGTACCAGGACATCAGGCCGGCGAGCGACATGCCGAGCACGATGAAGATGGCGGTGATGAGCACCAGCACCGGGGCATCGGACGGCCGCCGCGCCTGGGTCGTCACCGGTGCACCTTGGCCGCCTGCAGGAACAGGTCCTTGAGCGTGATCTGCGAAGCGGCCAGCGCCTTTTCATTGATGAAGGCGCGGACCTGCGCCTCGACGGCGAGGCCGCCAGGCACGCCTTCTTCGACGTGGCCTTCGAAGGGCGAGTACACGAGGATGCGCCGTGCCCGCCCGAAGTCGACGATCGAGCGCAGGGAACGCGTCTCCGGCGGCTGGACGAGGAAGACGCCGGCGGGCACCGCCGTGTAGGACGCCAGGTCCTTCTCCGCCACCGCCTCCGCCACCACGGGATGCTTGCGGATGGGTGCGCCTTCCGCAAACGCCTTGGCCACGTCCCGCGCGCGGCGCCCGTCCTCGATATAGATGAAGACGACCAGCAGCCGGCCGTCGGGCATCGTCTTCTTCTCGATGTCGACGTCGGCGGTGAGCATCCCGCGAAACCAGCCGGTGCCCATCTCTACACGGCGCTCCTGGTTGGGATCGAGCGGCGCGGCGCTCGCGAGCGAGGCCAGGAGGACGCCGACGGCGACGGCCCCGGCGGCTCGCATCAGGCTTTGCCCGCCAGGGTCGCGGCGAGCCGCATGGCCTCGAGAAGGCTTCCGGCGTCGGCCACGCCCTTTTCGGCGATATCGAAGCCCGTGCCGTGGTCCACCGAAGTGCGCACGAAAGGCAGTCCGAGGGTCACGTTCACGGCGCGACCGAAGGCAGCGAGCTTGACCGGGATCAGGCCCTGGTCGTGGTAACACGCGACCACGGCGTCGAACTCGTCGCGGATCGCCCGCACGAACAGCGTGTCGGCGGGATGGGGACCGTGGACGTCGAGCCCTTCCTGGCGGAGGCTGAGGACGGCCGGCGCGATCGTGTCGCGCTCCTCGGTCCCGAAGAGGCCGTTCTCTCCGGCGTGGGGGTTCAGGCCGCAGACGGCGACGCGCCCCGACTTCGCACCGAACCGCGGCAGCTCTCGCGCCACCAGCCTCACCACGCGCCGCACCTCGTCCGCGGTGACGGCATCGGGCACCGAGCGCAGCGAGCGATGGATCGTGAGCAGCGCGACCCGCAGGCCGCCGCCGACGAACATCATCGCCACGTCGGAGACACCGGCGGCCTCCGCCAGCATCTCCGTGTGCCCCGGCCAGGGATGGCCCGCGGCTTTCAGCGACTCCTTCTGGAGGGGCGCCGTCACGATGGCCTGCAGGCGGCCCGCCTTCACCTCCTGCACGGCCCGAAGCACCGCGCGGGCGGCCGCGTCGCCCGCCGCGGCGGAAATCTGGCCGATCGCGATCGGACCGGAGGCGGCCACGTCGACGACGCGCGCGCCCTTGTCTTGCGGCGTGGGAAGGCCAAAGCGCCGGCCGCGGTCGGCGAGTGATTCCATGTCGCCGAAGACGATGTAGTCGGCCTCGGGACGGTCTTCGGCGGCGAGCGCCTTGAGCACGATCTCGGGCCCGATGCCCGCCGGATCCCCGAGCGTAATCCCGATACGAGGTCTCATCGACATCCAGGCCCCAGGCTCACGCGGCGTCGATTATGGCACTTGTAAACAGTCACTCCGTGCCGTGGCGCCGAAGCGTTGTATAGAGGCCTTGACGAGTCGTATATCCTATGGCCAACAGCTCACACGACACGGCCCATAGGCCTTGAATTGGCGGCGGACTTCCGCGTTCGGCGGAGTGCGGCCTCCAGAGGGAGACCGGCATGCGCGGACACATCCGACGCTCGATCGGCATCGTCCTTTTCCTTGGCGGCGCTCTGGCGGCACCCCCGGCGTGGGCGGCGACCACCCCCTACGAGGCCGAAGGCGCGCTGATCTCGAACGCGAACGTCGAGACGACGCATAGCGGCTTCACGGGCACGGGCTACGTCAACTACGTCAACGCCGCCGGCGGGTTCATCGAGTGGACCGTCACTGCGCCGCAGACGGGACCGACCGTCCTCACGTTCCGTTTCGCAAACGGGATCAGCGTCGATCGCACGATGGAGATCCGCGTCAACGGCACCGTCGTCGCCCCCGCCATGTCTTTCCCGGGGACAGGGGCATGGAATGCCTGGAACACGCGCAGCCTCTCCGCCTCACTGGCCCTGGGTGCCAACACGGTGCGCGCGACGTGCAACACGGCCGATGGGGGTCCAAACGTCGATCGCCTCGACGTCGGCGACGCGCCGACTCCCACTCCGACCCCGCGGCCCACGGCGACACCGCGGCCGACGGCCACGCCAACGGCCACCGCGACCCCGACAGCGACACCCACGGGCCCGACTCCTACCCCGCCTCCGGGCTTCGACTGGGGGCGCGCCGTCGTCGACTCGACGCTGACTCGCTTCCCCACCAGCATCAGCCTCGGCGCCTGGACGTACCCGCGCGGCCTCTACCTGTATGGCCAGCACCTCGTCTGGCGCCGCCTCGGCACGCCGCACTATTTCGACTACATGAAGTCGTGGGCCGACGATCACGTCAGCGACAGCGGCACCATCGACCACGGCTTGAGCGCCCTCGACTACATGCTGCCGGGAGTCGTCCTGCTGCCGCTGCACGAGCAGACCGGCCTCACGAAATACCGCCTGGCCGCCGACAGCATCCGCCGGAGGCTCGACACTTTCCCGCGCACCTCCGATCGCGGCTTCTGGCATGCGACGTCGCGCGACTGGCAGCTCTGGGCCGACGGCACCTACATGCTCCTGCCGTTCCTCGCTCGCTACGGCCACGCCTACGGCGACGACGCCTACACGGACACCGAGACGGCGGATCAGCTCGTCATCTATGCCAATCACCTGCAGGATCCGGCGACGGGCCTTCTGTGGCATGCCTATGACGAGCAGGGCGACAACTCGTGGGCGGTGCCGCCCGACAACCATTCGTCCGTCTTCTGGTGCCGCGCCATCGGCTGGTACGGCATGGCCCTCGTCGAGGTGCTCGAGGTCCTGCCCGCCGATCATCCGCAGCGGCCGCGGCTGCTCGCCAACCTCCAGGCGCTCGTGGCCGGCCTCGCCGCCGTGCAGGACGACGCCACGGGCCTGTGGTTCCAGGTGATCAACAAGGGCTCACTCTCGAACAACTGGACGGAGAGCTCCTGCTCCTGCATGCACACCTTCACGATCTCGCGGGCGGTCGAGCGCGGCTACGTCTCCAGCACGTATGCGGCATCCGCCCAGCGCGGGTTCGAGGGCGTGATCCAGCACAAGATGTCGATCGGCTCCGACGGCCTGACGAACATGCGGGACATCTCGATCGGCACGAACGTCGGCAGCGAGAGCTACTACCTGGGGCGCACGCGGAGCACCAACGACCTGCACGGTCTGGGCGCGTTCCTGATCATGTACGAGCAGGGCGCGCCCGCGCCGCCGCGGCCGACACCCACGCCAACGCCCACGTCGACGGCGACTCCAACTGCCACGCCGACATCGACGCCGACGCCCACCGCGACCCCGCGGAGCAGGCCCACCCCGACGCCGACGCCAACACCCACGCCGCGTCCGCGGGCGCGAGTCACGCCGACGCCGACTCCCACGCCGAGTCCCACATCGACGCCGACGATGACGCCGGGCGTGACACCGACACCGACGGCCACGCCCGCGGTTCCGGAGATCACGCCCGTCGCTTCATCCGTCAGCGCGAGCACTCATGACGGCAATGTCCCGGGCAACACCGTCGACAACAGCCTGTCGACGCGATGGTCGGGCAACGGCGACGGCGCCTGGATCCAATACGACCTCGGCCTGCCTCGCACCCTCACCACCGTGCGCGTCGCCGTCTACAACGGCGCGTCGCGGCGCAATCGCTTCGATCTGCAGACCTCCGACGACGCCATCGCCTGGACCACGCAATGGAGCGGCGAGAGCAGCGGGACGACGACCCAGGAAGAGTCCTATCCGCTTCCCGACGTGTCCGCCCGCTACGTCCGCTACCTGGGGCACGGCAGCAGCGTCGGCACGTTCAACAGTGTGACGGAGGTCAGCCTCTTCGGGCGTTAGGCGATCTCGCGGTGCGTCGCGACCGACCGCACGAGCTTCACGAGATCGGTCGGGAGGCACGGCTTCCGGCAGTACGCCGCGAAGCCGGCTCCCAGCGCGTAGCGCTCGTCCAGCGGGCTGATCTGGTCTCCGGTCAACGCGATCACCGGCATGTGGCGCGTGCGCTGATCCGCCTTGAGCCGGCGTATCGCCCGCCACCCGTCGAGGCCGGGCATCGCGAGATCCATGACGATGACGTCAGGACGAATCAGGGGCGCCAGATCGACGGCTTCCTGGCCGCTCGTAGCCGAATCGGAGTCGATGCCAACGTGCCGAAGAAAAGTGCGGTACATGTGTCGGCAGTCGGCGTTGTCGTCGACGATGAGGACCAGCACGCCCACGACCCCCTGCACTCAGTGTAGCCAAAGCCCATCGCCGATGTCAGTGCTACTGACATACGTGTGATTTCGAACACAGTCAGACTGGTATTCAAACAAGTATTTCAGGAAGAACGGCCTCCGCCGGTATCCTTCGCGTTACCAACCAAGGGCATGGATCAGGGGCAGGCCAAGGCGTTCGTCGACCCATTCGTGAAGAGGAACTGGCGGGCACTCGCCGCCGCGGCGTGGCAGGGGTACCGGAGCCGCGGGCGCGGTGCGTTGCGGATCGACTGGGCCACCGTCCGCCGGTGGATCGAGGGCGAGCCGTTGGCGAGTGCGCCGGCGTACGTGACTGAGCTCGACGTGACGGAGGCCACCCCGCTCCTCCAGCAATACGATCCTGAGGCCTCGGCCGTGATCCTCTTCCGCCGCGACGACGGCACGGTGAACGCCTGGATCTTCCGCGACTCCCCCGTACCGCCCAAAGCCCACGACATCAACGCGCACTGAGCAGCGAAGGCAGCCGCCGTGCATACGGGCGCAGCGCCGCCGCCGCCGCCGCGAGGGAGATCGCGATGGCCACGATCGTCCCCACGTGGTAGCGGCCCACGCAGATCGCAACCACCGCGAGACCACACGTGATCATGGCGAGGGCGAGACGCGGCGCGAGCACCGGAAGCCGCGGATGCACCTTGAAGAAGATGGCCAGCCCGAGCCAGAAGAGCACCGCCCCCGCCGCGCTCGCCACCCGGCCCGACGCCGCCCCCCAGCCGGACGCGTACGGGATGGCGATCCAGGTGTCGTGCTCGGCCTGGTTCGCGTACAGCTTCTCGAACGCGTAGTGCACGCCCGCCGCCGGGACGCTGATGCGCAGCGGGTCCAAGGCCTGCACCGCCGCGTCGGCGCCGTCCGTGCGGGCGAGCTGGCCCGCCATGGTGTCGCGCGTGACTCGCGCCGCCGCGCCCACGACGTTCATGTTCGTCGAGGGTGACGACCAGCTCATCTCCGCGGGGACGTAGACGTCCCAATGGGTCTGCGTGACGAGGATGTCGGGCCGCGGCAGCACACCGCGCGCGCGCCCGAGCCCTCCCAGCGGAGAGCCCTCGGTGGCGTAGACCACCTGCACCGGAAACCCTGCCGTCGAATGGATGATCTTGACGAGGACGGTCGGGTCTTCGCCCTTCTTGCCCTCCGATACCGCCGGCTTCTCCGCCTTGCCGTCGACGAACACCGACCACACCGTCGCCCCCCGAGGCAGCCGGAGACGCAGGAACTGCTTGCGGCTGTTGCGCACGGTGAACTCCGCGGTGGTGACCTGCAGGCCGTCGCGGGTGAACAGCGTGCGATAGTCGGCGCGGTCGATGGCGGCCTCCTGCACGCCGGCCAGCCGATGACGCGTGAGGCCGAGGGTCAGCCGCGGGCCCGGCTCCGCGTGAACGTACTTGTACGCCATCAGGATCGGATGCGTGGTCCGCAGCACGAGCTGCTGCGGCAACTCCGCCACGTCGAGAGCGGTGAGGCGCTCGGCCGACGCCGGCCGCACCTCGACGGCGGAGAGGGCCTCGACCGCGATGCGGCCCTGCTCCACCTCCGCCCCGCGCACCCGCGGTGCCGGCACGTCGACCTGCGACTCCGCCTGGGTCTCGGACAGGATGCGTTCGTAGGTCAGCTCGAGGGCGAGCTCCCCTTCCATCTCCTGCGTGAACGTCACGTCGACGACGAGACGATCGCCGGCGACGGCGGCGCGGTGCGCGCGGATCGAAGGCCCGGTGAGATTGAGGAGGTTGACGTCCTTCGGTAGCTCGAGCTGGAGCGCGGTCAAGGCACCCGACTTCACATGCAGCAGCACGCGGGCGGCGCCCGTCACCGCCACTTCGCCCAGCGAGGCCAGGGTGTCGACCTGGGCCTCGAACTTTCCGGCCACGGGATCGGGCACGCGGGCGCGCACGACCATCCGCGGCGGCTCGTCGGCGTACTTGAACGTGTGCGCCACCGTCTTCTTCAGGCTCTCGCGGACGAAGGCGGGGAGCTGGTTCTCGCCGACACGCGTGCCGGCGGCGTCCTCGCGGGGATCGAGGGTGAGGTCGCTCGTGGCGAGCAGCGCCACCATCCCGCGCTGGCGCTGGGCGTCGGTGGCGCGCAGCAGCGGCAGCTCGAGATCCTCGCCGGGTGTGCCCAGCGAGCGGTCGTAGTGCACGTCGATCCGCGCCTCGTCCTCGATCTCCTGGTTCAGGAAGACGGTGGCCACGCGCGGCCGCCCGGGCGGCGCGGGCGCCAGCCGCCAGTCGGCGATGATCCCGCCCGGCGACTCGATACGATTCACCTGTACGCCCGGCGGCACGAGGATCTGCAGCTTGTTCGTGGTGCCGCGGCTCACCTCGTACTGGATCTGCGCCTGGATGTAGAGCACGCCCTCCTCGGCATGGATCGCGTGGTACACGGCGGCGTTCGTGCGCACCTCCGCCTTGATCTCGTCGGGCACCGCCTCGGACCAGGCGAAGGTCACGGTGTCGGTCATGGCCACATGGGCGACGGCCGCCGTGGCGCCGCCTTCGATGCGGCTCACGACGCTCGATTCCGGCGTGACTTTCAGCTCCTTGCGGCCGGGCAGCACGAGATCGAACTGCGAGATCGGCACCTCCGGTATCGAGAGCTCGACGTGCGGCGGCCCATCGCCGCGCAGCACCGAGGTCTCGAAGCCGATCTTCACGGCGTGGGCGCCCGCGCCCTTGATGACGGTGGCGAAGCGCCCGTTCTCGACGAAGACGGGCGTCTCCTTGCCGTCGACGCTGAGCCGGCTGAGCGTGACCCCCGAGGGCAGCAGCGGCACCGTCGCCGTCTCGTCGTCGAACAGCTCGACGCCGAGGTCACCCGTCCACGCGATCGCATCACCGACGAGGCGGCCCGTGTAGCGCGCGCGGCTCACCGAATAGCCGCGCAGGCTGGGCACCCGCCACGACAACTGGAGGCCGCTCGTGGTCGGCACCGTCGCGTCCACGCGCGTCGACGCCCCTGCCGGCGTCACGCGCATCCCCGCGGACGGGATCACTGTCGCATCGAGGTTGGTGCCGGGCAACGTCGCCACGAGCTGGATCGAGGCCGCCGCCGGCACCGGCAGCGGCACCGCGAACCCCTTGGCCGAGCGATGCGCGTCCACGCGGTACACGAGCGTCATCGTGTGCGAGCCTTCCTGGTTCGTGGCCCAGCTGAGGCCGAGCGGCGCCGGCACGAGCTGCACGGCTTGCCCGCCGACGGTGGCGGAGTCGACCGGCGTTCCCGATGGAAGCACCGGCACCAGCACCCACTGGCCTTCGAGCACGACGATGCTGAGGTCGACCCGGACCTCCGCCGTCGCGTGCGGACCGGTGCCCTGCACGGTGACGTTGACGCGCGCCGTACCGAGCGCGTATCCGGCGGGGGCCGGTCGCGGCGCCGGCGTCGCGCCCTGCATGGCCTGGACGAGCTGGTTGTAGACCGCCACCGGGATCTGCACGTGCCCCGGCGTCTCGTCGGCGGCCGCCGATGCGAAGGGAACCAGCGCGAGCCATGAAATCAACACAACCGCCTTCATGCGTGCCTCCGAAGCAACTTGAGCCGCCCTGCGTAATGGAGCGAATCGGCCACGAGCGCGCGCTGTGCGGGTGCCAGCGCGGAATTCCCCAGCAGCCGCGCGTAGCCGCCGAGCATGCTGATGTCGCGGGCCAGATCGGCGTCGCCGCCGAGGCCGGGGAGCTGGGCCTGCAGCGATACGAGCAGCGCCCGCGCCTCCTCGATCGCGGCGCCGGCCCCGGCCAGATCACCGGCGGCCACCGCGTCGCCCGCGCCCTCCAGCGCCAGAGACAGACGGAGCGCGAGCAGGTTCTTGAGGACGTTGCGCTCGAGGGGCCCCGCCGCCCGCTGGCCGGCGGGCAGCGTCAGGCTGGCGCGAGCCACGCCGTTGCGGAGGAAGGCGACGTCCTTGTAGCGAACGCTGACGTCGGCGACAGCACCGGGTCCGGGCACCACGACGTCGAGGAGGATGGCGTGACCGTCGCCGGCCTGAAAGGCCGGGATCACGACCTGGATCCCGTCCTCGTCCTTGCCGCGATCGCTCTCGATGCCCAGATGCTGGGCCAGGCGCAGATCGAGGCTGCGCTCCGCCTCGCGTACGCGCTCGGCCTGCGTCTCGTCGAGACGGCGCGAGCCGATGACGTCGACGAGCTTCACGCCCGGCGCCAGGCGGATGCGCAGGCGCACCGCGCGGGCGATCGTATTGGACGCGGCGTACAGCTCCTCGTCGACGAGACGCGACGCGTCCGTGTGAGCGTCGAACACGCGGCGGCGACCCTGCCCGGCGAGGGCGAGCGTGTCGAGCTCGGCCGCGCCCACGTCGGGGCCCACGCCGACCGCGGTGAGCGGAATGCCGGCGACGGCCCCTTGATGCGCGAAATCGGCGAGCCCACCCGTCGCCGCCCCGAACGATTGGCCGGTGATGAGCACGACCGCGCTGGTGCCGAAAGGCGCGTCGGGATCGTTGCCGTTGCAGACGGCCTGGAACGCGGCGGCCACCGCGGACGAGACGTCGAGGGTATCGCCCGAGCCGGTCCCGGTGAAAAGACGATCGAACGCCACCGTCACCGGTCCGTACTTGAACGCGTCCGGCGCCACCACCACGCCGCCCGGCCGTCCCGCCACGATCAGACGGAAGCGATCACCGGTCTGGCGGGCCTGCGCGAACGCCACCGCCAGCGCGCGCATCGACGCCGCCACCTCGGCGCTGGGCTCGCCGCGCAGATCGAGGACGACGCCCACGTTCATCGCCGGTCGCGCGCCGCCCACGCGGGCCGATCCCTTGAGGCCGACCTGCAACAGCAGGCGCTGCGGGCCGTCGATGGCGGCGCGATCGGCATTCACGTACACGGCGAGGGCGGCATTCCGCGGCGCGTCGAACGGCTGCATCGGCGGCGCGGCCGCGTCGTGGGGCGGCGTCGCCATGCCGGAGCGATCCCAGGCGACCAGCCGCGATTGGAACAGGCGCATGCGGGCATCGCCGGGCACGTACGTGTTGCTCCAGTAGCCGGCGGGATCCTGGAAGGCGACGTTCTGCAGCGCCGCGCGTTCTTCGAGGAACGCCCGCGCGGGTCCTTGTGGCGGCAACGAGGACCCGGGCTTGCCGTCCCCCGGTCGAAACGTGACAGTCGCGGTCAGCGATACCGAGACCGCCGTTCCATTGACTCGCGTGGGCGCGTACACCCACTGCTTCACGGCCTCGATCGCCGCGGGGATGAGGATCGGGTTGCCGTGCAGGGCTTTCGCCTGGCTCACCTTCCCCGTGGGATCGACCTGGATGTCGAGAATGACGGTTCCTTGCAGACGAGCCGACGCCGCGGCCTGCGGATACGTGGGCTCGACACGCTTCAGCAGCTTCGGCTGCTGGATGGTGCCTCCGACACGCAGCACCGGCACGTCCGTGTTCACGGTCTTGTTTTCTCGGAAAAATCCCTCGAGAGACTCGCGTTCCTTTTCGCCGGCGATTGAGCCCTTGCGATCCGCGCCGACCTCGAACGAACCGTCACCCGCTGCGACTTCCCTCCCCTTGCCGCGTTCGCTCGCGTCGTACGTCCGGACCGGCCGGACCGCGCCGGCCTCGCGCTGAGCCTCGTCGCGCGGCTTGGCGTCCTCCTGCTTCGTGGCCTGCGCGGCGGCGGCGGCGAGCTCTGCCTTCTTCTCGGCGTCGAGACGCTCCAGCTCGCTGTCGTAGGTCGAGTACCCGGCGCCGGTCGAACGATCGCGGCTCAACGTCACCACCGATGCCGTTTCCTGCACGTCTGTCGGTGAAGCCGTCGTCCTTGCATCCGAGAATGTGTACGACCGGAAGGATTCCCTCTGCGCACTCTCGGTACGGGCGAACGCCACTGTGCGGTCACCGTCTTTGTCGACCGTGTCCAGCTTGTATTGCGACCGTGCGCCGGCTTGATCCTCCTCCGACATCGGCGCGTTCATCGTCACTGTGGCGTCGCCACCCGTCTTCGTGCCCGCTTCGGGAAGGATCTTCATGAACGCCGGCTCCCTCGAAGGAGACGGCGACGGCAGCTCGGACCGCAGCCAGAGCTTCATCGCCAGCGCCACCGCCACAACGGCCACGCTCGCCGCCGACGTCAGGCTCCAGAACATCGGCTGGCGCGTCGTGGTCCATCGGCGGAAGGCCACGACGATGCCGCGCGGCGACTCTTCCGTAGATTTCGCGTCCAACGCCGACGCCGCCGGCTCGGCCGCCACGCGCTCCATCAGCGCGCTGACCACCGGCTCCGGCGCATCGACGGACGACATCGCGGACAGCGTCTCGTCGAGCCGCGCCAGACTCTCGAGCACCTGGAAACACGCATCGCATCCTTCCAGATGCCGCTGCGCCGCTTCGTCCTCGCGAAGGGCCTGCGCGCCTTCGAGGGCCAACCGTTCCTGCAATTCACGACAGATGCGCTTCATGACCGTTCCTCGCCCGGCTTCACAGCCCGCCGACGCGCGAGCCGCTCACTGAGCAACAATCGTGCACGCCGGAGGTGCGTCTTGACCGTATTGAGTGGAATCGCGAGCACTTCGGCGACCTCGCCCAGCGGCCGCCCCTCGAGCGACGCGAGGATGAGTACTTCGCGTTGCGGGAGAGGCAGCTCGCGAATCTGCTCTTCGAGCCACGCCACCGTCTCGCGCGCGTCGACGGCTCGCTCGCCGTCGGGTGACGGATCTTCCGGCTCAGGCGCTTCGGAAGACGCGAACACGAGCGCGCGTACCTTGCGGCGGCGCCAGTACGTGCGGACCTCGTTCGCGACGATGGTGAAGATCCACGGATGCGCGGGACGGTCGGGCCGATACTGCGCGGCCGAGCGATGGATCTTCAGGAAGACGACCTGGAACAGATCGTCGCGGTCCTCGGCGACCACGCCGCAGCGGAGGAGATAGGAGTAGACCGGCCGGCGATATTCGGCGACGAGAGCGGCGAAAGCCTCCGGGTCGCCATCGAGATGGCGTCGCAGCGGGTGCCGCACCAATGGATCGGGCACAGCGTCGGTCATCGTGCCCGTCCGAGCGGCGGCGTCGGCTCCCACACCCTCCCCATACTCGCGACTTCGGCAAAGGTTTCAAGCCGAGTTGGCATCAGTCTTGTAGGAGTACCTCCCATGGGGACTCTCTGCCGTGTGAATCGAGCGTGTCTCGCCGTCGCTGCCGTATGGGCGACGGCCTGCGGACGGACGGATCCCGCCACCGAGGCCGTCTCGGTGGAGCTGCGGCGCCAGCTCGACGAACCCGCGTCACGACGAGGGACGGACAAGGGCGTCTGGCCAGAGGTCCAACGCTTCTACGAGCACAACCAGTACCGCCCCGCGTGGTTCAAAGGGAAGCGGCCGCGCTCGGTGTGGAACGGGCTGACGAAGGCCGTCGAGGGTGCCGCGCGCCACGGCCTCGACCCACAAGCGTACGGGCTCGACGGCCTGCAGGAACGCCGGCAGAAGGCGCGCCGGGGCCTTTTGCGCCGCGAGTACTACGAGCCCGTGGAGGCGGCGGAGATCGACATCCGGCTGACCCACGCATTCGTCCTGCTCGCGTCGCACCTCGCGAACGGCGAGCTCGATCCGCCGAAGGTCAATCCCCTGTGGTCGCGTCCGAGAGACGAGGTCGATGTGGTCTCCGTGCTCGATCAAGCGCTGCAGTCGAAGAGGATAGAGCAGGCGCTGCGCGACCTCGCGCCGCACGACCAGCGATACGAGCGGCTGGCCGGCGCGCTCCAGGCCACGTCCGAAGCCGACGCGGACCGCCGCCGCACCCTCGAGCTCAACCTCGAGCGCTGGCGCTGGCTGCCCCGCGATCTCGGCGAACGCTATCTCGTCGTCAACGTCCCCACGTTCGACCTGCGGCTGTACGAGCAGGGCCGGCAGACACTGCAGATGCGTGTCGTCGTCGGCCGTGGCGCGGATCCGACGCCGCTGTTCAGCGACAGCATCACGCACATCGTGTTCAGCCCCACATGGAACGTGCCGCCCGGGATCCTGGAGGACGAGATCCTCCCGTATCTCAAGGAAGACGATACGTACCTCCAACAGCTCGGCCTCGAGATGGTGAAGGACGGCAAGGTGGTCGAGCCCGACGAGGTGGACCTCGACGATCCGAAGAGCTTCCAGGTGCGCCAGCCTCCCGGGCCCGAGAACGCTCTGGGCCAGGTGAAATTCCTGCTACCCAACCGCTTCAACGTCTACCTGCACGACACGCCGTTCGACGGCTCTTTCGCCGAGGAGCGGCGCGCGTACAGCCACGGCTGCATTCGGCTCCAACAGCCGGTGGAGCTCGCGGAGCGCCTGCTGGCGGATCAGCCGAAATGGACACAGGACGCCATCAAGAAGGCGATGGCCTCCGGACAGGAGCAGGCGGTGAAGCTCCAGAAGGCGCTGCCGGTCCATATCGTGTACTGGACGGCGTGGGTCGACGAGGGCGGCGCGGTGCAGATCGCCGACGATGTCTATGGCCGGGATCCTTCGCAAGCGGCGGTCCTCGCCCGCACCCGCGAGCGACGGGTGCCGTCGGGCTCGGAGGCCGTGGCCGCCCGCGTGCCATGACTCAAACAAACTCGCGCCGGAGCGAGTTGTGTAAACGATACAGTTACAATTTACAATTTAGGTACGGCTCGAACCGAGACGATCTCCCGAACCCAGCCGATGCTCGACCGCTGCACCTCGGCGTTGAACATCTCCGTGGCGCGCCGAACGGCCTCGGCCTCGTCCGCGGCCTGGACCTCGCAAGGGTGGGCGTACGGCTCGGCCTTGGCGCCGGCCCGGAGCTCGTAGGTGGGTTCGCGATAGAAGACGGTCACGTCGAACATCGTTTCCCGCCGCATCGTGCTTCGATGCTACGCCTCGACGAAAGAGGGGGTCAAGGTCGATTTTTGTACCGCCAGACGCGCGTGCCGCAACCGAACAAGAAGGCGTCCGGCTCCGGCGCCGCCACCGCCCTGCAGTTGCCGACCACGACCTCGCGGTAGCGCAGCGCCCCTCCCTTGTCGAACACGAAGAGCTGCGTCCGGTCCCAGCTCCTTGCGGACAGGGCCAGCACGAGATAGTCGTCGGCGCCGAAGCGCGCCGCCACACCGGAGGCCTCACCCAGGGACGGGCTGTCGGGAGTGACGAGGGAAGCGCGGACCTTGCCGTCGAAGCCCAGGATCTCGGTGGCACCGTCGCCGGAATGGAGGACGCCGGCCTCGGGCGGCGGCCATCGAACGAGCGAGAAGTCGGACAGGTAGCCGGAAACGCTCAGGCCCGCGCGGCGCAACACCTTTCCGCGCGCGTCGCGCACGGTGAGCTGTCCCGCCGCGTTGCTGTGGATGATCTCGGCCTTCCCGTCTCCATCCGTGTCGACGATGTCGACGTGCCAGACGTTCGAGTCCGTCTCCGCCCATCGTGCCTTGCCGGTGGCATCGAGGAGATGAACCCCCTGGCCGCCGTTGTAGCCGACGACGAATTCGGGCAGGCCGTCGCCGTCGACGTCACCGGCGGCGAGATCGTCCATCCCATCCCGGCGCTCGGGCTGCCAGAGCCTCCGGCCGTCGACATCGATCAGCGCGCCAGTCTGCCAGCCGCCGCCCCCGCGATCCACGAACCGCGGCTGCCCATCGGGCCACTCCACGAGCTCCGGGTGACCCGCCGGCTCCGCGAAGCGCACGGCGCGCGCAGCGGCCGTACCGCCGGCACTGGGGAGGAAGATCGCGGCCTTGGTACCCACGATTGCGAGCTCGCCGTTCGCGCGCTTGACGATCTGCGTGATGGAGCCGAGGCGCGCGTCGTCGTAGAGGACGTCGATCGCCAGCCACCGATCGCCGACACGGACGCCGGCGTGCTCGAGCGCCGCCGGCCGCCCGGGAAGCGAGACACACGCGCGCGTCGGGAGACAGGCGCTGCCGACGGCGGCCGCGGCCGCGATCAGCGCCTTTCGATGCAGAGGAAGTGACACGCCGGCAGTCTAGCAGGCCCGGCTTTGCCATCCGCCGACTGACGTAGTCCCGGCATCCCCCAATCGTCGTACCCCCGACTCATCCGCGCTCCCGATTCGCCGTTCGAGCCAAACGCCCAGAATCCCCTGATCGAAAAGGAGGCCGTTCTTGAAACCTTGGTACACGGCGCGAAACGTAGCGGTGCTGGCGGTACTGGTGGGTGGCATCACGGCCTGCTCGGACGGTGGATCGGAGTCGACGCTCGGCTCCCCCCTGTCCCCGACCGCAGGTGATGCGGACACTTTCTTCATAACCAACGATCTGGCCTCCGCGCAGTCGATGCCGAACGCAGTCTTCCGGACCGTGCCGGCCGCGGATGCCGACGATGCGATCCGCGGGAACAACCCGCTCACC
>Ga0114129_10004452_pt1 | contig 19772 bp, 15 predicted proteins | sample RhiMetdeltSRZDD1_FD_80071 | JGI IMG/M metagenome (GOLD analysis project Ga0114129, IMG submission 80071) | Populus rhizosphere microbial communities from Tennessee, USA - Rhizosphere MetaG P. deltoides SRZDD1 (version 2) (version 2) | ecosystem: Host-associated > Plants > Roots > Rhizosphere >...
CTGCAACATCGAGAACGCCTCCTATGGCCTCACGCTGTGCGCCGAGCGCGTTGCCGTGTTCAAGGCCGTCTCGGAGGGCCTCGAGGACTTCGAGGCCGTCGTGGTCGTCGCCGACTCGAAGCGGCTGACGGCGCCTTGCGGGCCCTGCCGGCAGATCCTGTGGGAATTCTGCGGCGACATCCTGGTCCAGATGGCGAGCACCAAGGGGCGCACCCGCTCGATGCGCCTGCGCGACCTGCTGCCGCTTCCCTTCGACGGGCGCAACCTTTGAGTCCTGCTTCAGAGGTCAGTCGCTGGGCCCGGCTGCTCACCGAAAGCCGCAATCCCAGGAGCCGCAAGCTCGACATGATGCCGACCGAGCGGATCGTGGCACTCCTGCTCGATGAGGACCGCCGGGCGATCCTGGCCGCGGCCCGCGAACGCCGCAGCATCACGCGCGCCGCCGTGCTGGCAGCCAACGCGCTGGCCCGCGGCGGCGACATCGTGCTGCTCGGCGCGGGCACCAGCGGACGGCTCGCGGTGCTCGAGGCCGCGGAGTGCCCGCCGACCTTCGGCTCGGACCCGCGGCGGATCCGGGCCGTCATGGCCGGTGGCGACGAGGCGGTGTTTCAGGCGCGCGAGGGCGCCGAGGATCGGGAGGACTCCGGGCGGGAGGAGGGCGCGCGGCTCGCCGCACCAGACCTGCTCGTCGGCATCTCGGCGAGCTCGCTGACGCCCTTCGTGCGCGGCGCGCTCGGCGCCGCCCGCGAGCACGGGGCCGCAACCGTGCTTTTGACCTGCGCTCCGGGTCGCGGCGTGTCGCGGCTCGCCGACGTCGTGATCGCCGTCCGCAGCGGGCCCGAAGTGCTCACGGGATCGACCCGGCTCAAGGCCGGCTCGGCGACCAAGGCCGTGCTCAACGCGATCACCACGGCGGCCATGGTGCGGCTCGGCAAGGCCTACGAAAACCTGATGGTGGACCTCAGGCCCACGTCGGCGAAGCTCGTCGACCGCACCCGCCGCATCGTCACGGCGGCAACGGGCAAGACCGACGCCGAGGTCACGCGGCTCATCGAGCAGGCCGGCGGCGAGGTCAAGACGGCGATCGTGATGGGCCGGCTGGGCGTTTCTGCGGCCGAAGCGCGCGAACGTCTCGCCGGCGCCAAGGGCCACGTGCGCAAGGCGCTTGGCCGAGCCTAGCCCCCGTAAACCACTATGTCCCTGAGGTTGCGGTAGCGCTCGTTGTAGTCCAGGCCGTAGCCGACCACGAACTCGTCTTCGATCGTGAAGCCCACGTAATCGACGTGCACGCTCACGAGACGGCGCGCCGGCTTCGACAGCAGCGCAACGACCTTCAGCGAGCGGGGGCCGCGCGCTTTCAGCAGGTTGACCAGGTAGTTGAGCGTGAGGCCCGTGTCCACGATGTCCTCGACGACGAGCAGATCGCGCCCCTCGAGCCCCTGGTCGAGGTCCTTCACCAGCTTCACCTCGCCCGACGACTTCGTGGCCCTGCCGTAGGACGAGACTGCAATATAGTCGAGCGTGATGGGTAGATCGATCGCCTGGGCGAGGTCGGTCATGAAGGGGCAAGCCCCCTTCAGCACCCCCACCAGGTGCGGCTCCCCCCCGGAGTAGTCGGCGGCGATCTGCCGGCCCATCTCCACGATCCGGGCCTGGATCTGGTCGGACGAAAGCAACACCTTCATCACGCCGCCTCCTTGCGGGAGCGCGATCATAGCAAAACGGCGTTGACGGGGCCGACGCGACGGACATAGGATCCGACTGCGGTTGCGGCACCGATCTTCGAGGAGGACGCCCCGGCCTCCTCCCGCGCCGGCACGAAGCATACTGTCCCAGGAGAAAATCGAATGAACCCCACGTCTCTCAGGCGATTCGCCCTGCTCGCGCTCTGCGCGCTCGCCTTCCCCGTCGTGAGCGCGCAAGCACAGGGCGTCACCAGCGGCTCGATCACGGGGATCGTGCACGATCCCCAGAGCCAGCCCGTGCCCGGGGCGACTGTAGTCGCGCTGCACGAGCCCTCGGGAAGCCGCTACGAAGGCGTCTCCCGTGGGGACGGCCGCTTCACGATTCAGGGCATGCGGGTGGGTGGTCCCTACACCGTCACGGCCACGCTCAGCGGCTTCCAGCCCAAGCCGCAACGCGAGGTGATCGTCAACCTCGGCACCGCGACCGACCTGGTGCTGACCTTGAGCAGCGTCGCGGTGAGCGAGGAAGTCACCGTGACGGGATCGTCGTCCGACATATTCAGCTCCGCGCGTACCGGCGCCGCGACGACCGTGGCGCGCCTGGCGCTCGCGACCTTGCCGACGATCAACGACCGCATCAACGACTTCGCCAGACTCACCCCGCAGTTCACGAGCAACGGCCCGGGCGGGTTCGCGGGGTCGTTCGCCGGCCAGGACAACCGCATGAACAACATCACCGTCGATGGCTCCTACTTCAACAATTCCTTCGGCTTGCAGGGCCAGCCCGGCGACCGGACGGGCGTCGCGCCGATCACGATGGAGGCGCTCGAGGAGATCCAGGTCAACGTGGCGCCCTACGACGTACGCCAGGGCAATTTCGTCGGAGCCGGCATCAATTCGGTGACCCGCAGCGGTGGAAACGAGTTCCGCGGCTCGGGTTACTACTGGTTCCGCGACGACAGCCTGGTCGGCACCGAGGCGAAGGGGCTCCCGTTCAATCCCGGCACCTTCAACTTCGACAAGTGGGGCGGCTGGGCCTCGGGCCCGGTGATCAAGGACAAGCTCTCCTTCTTCGTGAGCATCGAGGACGAGGCGCTGACGCAGCCCGGCACGACCTTCCGCGCCAACCAAGGGGGCGAGACGGCGCAGGGCAGCGTGACGCGGGTGTTGGCCTCCGACCTCAACGCCTTGAGCGGATACCTGAGCTCGAACTTCCAGTACGACGCCGGCCCGTACCAGGACTACAGCTTCGAAACGCCGGCGACGCGTTACCTGGCCAAGCTCAATTACAACCTCAGCGACCGCCAAAAGATCAGCCTGCGCTACAACCAGCTCGACTCCATCACCGACGTGCTGCTGTCGAACTCCTCGTCGCTGGGCTTCGGGACGCGGCGCACCAACACCACCGGGCTCAATTACCAGAACTCCAACTACCAGATCATGGAGAACATCAAGTCGGTGATCGGGGAGTGGAACTCGGTCCTCGGCGCGAACCGGGCCAACACGCTGATCGTCGGCTACACCCACCAGGACGAAAGCCGCAAGTCGCGCGGTGAGTTCTTCCCGATGGTGGACATCCTCGAAGCCGGCACCGTGTACACGACGTTCGGCTTCGAGCCGTTCACGCCGAACAACGAGCTCAGGTACAACACCTTCCAGATCCAGGACAACTTCACCTGGAATCGTGGCAGCCATGCATTCACATTCGGCGCGAGCGCGGAGCGTTACGAATCGGAGAACGTGTTCTTCCCCGGCGCCCAGAGCGCTTATGTCTACAACTCGCTCGCGGATTTCTATGCGGACGCCGACGATTACCGAGCCAACCCGAACCGCACCACCTCGCCGATCACATTGCGGCGCTTCCAGGTTCGCTGGATGAACATCCCGGGGCTCGACAAGCCCACCCAGCCGCTCGAAGTCTGGTACAGCGGCCTCTACGCGCAGGACGAGTGGCAAGCGACTTCCCGCGTCAAGCTGACCTATGGGCTGCGCATGGACGTGCCGATCTTCGGCGAAACGGGCTTCCAGAACGCCAATGCCGACGCACTGAGCTTCCGTGACGAGAGCGGCAATTCGGTCCAGTACCAGACCGCCAAGCTGCCAGACGCGAACATCCTGTGGTCACCCCGCGTCGGCTTCAACTGGGACGTCGACGGCTCGCGCAACACGCAGCTGCGCGGCGGCACGGGCATCTTCACCGGGCGTCCCGCCTACGTCTGGATCTCGAACCAGGTCGGCAACACCGGCGTTCTTACAGGGTTCGAACAGCTCGACAACACGCGGCTGCGGCCCTTCAACCCGAACCCCGACACCTACAAGCCCAGCGTTGTGACGGGCGCGCCGGCCACGAGCTACGAGCTCGCGCTCAGCAACCCGGACTTCAAGTTCCCCCAGGTGTGGAGGACCAATCTCGCGGTGGATCGGAAGCTGGGCTTCGGAGTGATCGGCACGCTCGAGGGCCTCTACACGCGTGACGTCAACGGGATCTACTACATCAACGCCAACCTTCCAGCGGCACAAACCAGTTTCGTCGGCGCGGACAGCCGTCCGCGCTGGACGGCCAACCGGATCCACGCCAACGTCGCCAACGCGATCGTGCTCAAGAACCAGAACGATGGCTATTCCTGGAACATCGCCGCATCGGCGCAGAAGTCTTATCGCGCCGGATTCCTGAAAGCCGCGTACTCGTACGGCGAGGCCAAGAACACCGTCGATCCCGGCTCGATCGCGCTCGGTTCGTGGACAGCCAACAACATCTCAGGCGACCCGAACAACCCGGATGTCGCGTATTCGGCATTCGGACACCGGGCGTTCCTGGCAGGATCGTATCGCCTCGACTACCTCAAGTTCGGCTCGACCACCTTCTCCTTCTTCTTCGAGGGAACCAACAGCCCGAACCCGTCCCCTAACCTGGCCTACACATTCGCCGGCGACCTGAACGGCGACGGCGGCACGAACAACGACTTGATCTACATTCCGCGCGACGAGTCCGAGATGAACTTCCAGACCTTCACGGCGGGCGGCCGGACGTTCTCAGCCGCGGAGCAGGCGGCCGCCTGGAACACCTACATCGGCCAGGACAGCTACCTGAGCCAGCATCGCGGCGAGCATGCCGAGCGCAACGGAGTGCTGCTGCCGATGGTCTGGCGCCTCGACTTCAGCATCGCCCAGGACCTCTTCAAGGACCTGGGCGGACGGCGCCATGCCCTGACCTTGCGCGCCGACTTCCTGAACTTCACAAACCTGCTCAACAGCGACTGGGGTGTCGCGCAGCGGCTGATCAACCAGCAGCCGCTGACCAACCCCGGTGTCGACGCGCAGGGCCGGGCAACTTATCGCCTGCGCGTCGTCAACAACGAGCTCATGACCCAGTCGCTGCAGCCGGCGGCTGGTTTTCTTGACGTTTACCGGATCCAGTTCAGCGTGAAGTACTCCTTCAACTGAACACGTCGATCGATCCGATCGTTCCCCGGAAGGGCCGGGCGCCGAGGGCACTCGGCCCTTCGATTTTTTGAACACCGAGCGAGCGGCGAAGCACTCGTTCCTGCTTTCCTGTTCGGCACTTGCAGGGCGTTCGGAATGCAAATTGTCGGATCTTTTGGCGGGCTGGGCTCGTTAACAGCAGTGATACTCGCGGCACCGGAGGGGCCTGCCTCAGGTCCCCACGGATTCCGTGGGTTAGAATCGCCGTTCGGCGCTGCGAGCACCCCGCCGACATCAACCCGTGGAGGACTGAAGGAACATGAGAGCCAGGATTCGGGCGCTGATTGCGATCTGGGCCGTGCTGGGCCTCGTCACGCCGGCGCCGGCCGCCGCCCAGGACGCCCCGGCGGCGAGCGTCTCGGCCAAGGCGCAGCAGTACACGACGCCGCAGGGCGACAGCCTCTCGCTGTCGCTCGACGAAGCCGTCGCACGCGCGCTCGAGAACAACGCGGACATCGCCGTCGAGCGCTTCAACCCCGAGCTGAGCGCCCAGGACGTCCGTTTTGCCGCGGGCTACTACGACCCGTTGCTGTTCGCGACGCTCACCAAGAGCTCGACCGACACGAAGGGCACCAACCTCTTCTCCGGCGGCGCGACCGTCAACAGCAAGACGGATCTGTGGAACTTCGGCGTGCAGCAGTCGGTCCCGACGGGCGCCAACCTGAGCGTCGCGTTCAACAACAACAAGCGCGACACGAACAACGCCTTCTCGACCTTCAATCCGGTCTACAACTCGAACCTGACCTTCAACCTGAGCCAGCCGCTGCTCAAGAACTTCACGACCGACAGGCCGCGCCTGCAGCTCAAGCTCGCGAAGAAGAACCGCGAGATCAGCGACGTCCAGTTCCGCCAGACGATCCTCAACACGGTCGCGGTCGTGAAGGGCTACTACTACGAGCTGCTCTACGCGATCGACAACCTGGCCGCCGCCCAGAAGAACCTGCAGCTGGCCAAGAAGCTGCTCGAGGAGAACGAGATCCGGGTCAAGGTGGGAACGATGGCGCCGCTCGACGTGGTCACCGCGCAGTCGGAAGTGGCGAGCCGCGAGGAGGGCGTGATCGTGGCCGAAAACTCGCTCGCGGAGGCCGAGGACAACCTGAAGAGCGTGATCTTTCCGCAGAACGACCCGCTGATGTGGCGCACCCGCATCGCACCCAGCGATCGGCCGAGCGCCGAGCCGGTGCCGGTGGACGTCGAGGCCGCGGTCCAGAACGCACTCGCCAATCGCACCGACATGGTCGCCGCCCGCAAGGGCCTGGAACGGAACGACTACAACCTGGCCTACGCGCGCAACCAGCTGAAGCCCCAGCTCGACGTCGTCGCCACCTACGGTGGCTCGGGCGCCGGCGGTACGCAGATCCGGGACGCCGAGGGCAATCCACTGCCGTCGCCGCTTCCCGGCAGCTACGGCGACGCCGTTTCCGAGGTATTCGGTTTCGATTTCCCGACCTGGACCGTCGGCTTCAACGTGTCGTACGCGATCCCGAACCGCAGCGCCAGGGCCAACGCCGCGTCCGCCCAGCTCAGCAAGGAGCAGGCGCTCGCGTCCTTCCGGCGGTTGGAGCTGCAGGTCGCCGCCGAGGTGCGCACAGCAGCGCGCGGCGTCGAGTCGGGCTTCAAGCGCGTCGCCTCCAGCCAGGCGGCACGCCGGCTGGCGACCGAGCGGCTCGACGCCGAGGAGAAGAAGTTCGCCGCGGGCATGTCCACGAACTTCTTCGTCACGCAGGCGCAGCGCGACCTGGCCCAGGCCGAGGTCAACGAGCTGCGCGCGATCGCGGATTACCGCAAGAGCGTCATCAACTACCAGCGCGTGCAGGAGGCCGGCGTCGGCGGCGCGGGCGCCGTTGCGGTGCTGAGCAGCGGCGGCTCGTCGGCGCAGGCCGGCCAGGCGCTCCAGTCAGCGGCGGCAGCGTCGAACGGCTCGAACCCGTTCTAACCAACGACCGGCTGGCACGTCCGGAGGGGGTATCCGCCCCCTCCTTTTTTTCACAGCGGCTTTACAAGCGTCACGACCACCGCCCAAACGCCAAGCGCGCGTGCCGGTCTAAACTGGCAGAACATGCTACTTCGCGGACGACGTGTCGCGTGGATCGTAGCCGGCGTGCTCGCTCTCGCCGGCGGCTACTTCGTGCTGCGTGGGCGCCCGGCTCAGGCTCGCTTCAGCACCGGCAGCGTCGACCGCGGGGACATCGCGGAAGTGGTCGGGGCCACCGGTACGCTCGAAGCCGTCACAACGGTCCAGCTCGGATCGCAGGTGTCCGGGACGATCGACAGCCTGCACGCCGACTTCAACTCGACGGTCCGCAAGGGTCAGGTCGTGGCGCGCCTCGACCCGTCGCTCTTCGAGGCGCGTCTCGGCCAGGCGCGCGCCAACCTGCTCGCGGCGCGCGCCAACGTTGATCGCGCGCGTGCCACGGTCGAGGACACGCGGCAGAAGTACGAGCGCGCCAAGGAACTCGCGGCCGAGAAGCTGCTCCCGGTGACCGAGCTCGAGACGGCGAAGGCCAACTACGACGGTGCGATCGCACAGCAGAAGGCCAACGAGGCCGCCGAGAGCCAGTCGCGGGCGAACCTGAACCAGGCGCAGGTGGACCTGAGCCACACCATCATCAAGACGCCGATCGACGGAGTCGTGATCTCGCGCAACGTGGACGTGGGCCAGACGGTGGCCGCCTCGTTCCAGGCGCCCGTGTTGTTCCTGATCGCGAACGACCTCACGCGCATGCGCGTGAACGCCTCGGTCGACGAAGCCGACGTGGGGCGCGTGCGGGAGGGCCAGGAGGTCAGCTTCCGCGTCGACGCCTTCCCCGAGCGCGAGTTCGTCGGCCGGGTCGAGCAGGTACGCCTCAACCCGACCGCAGTCCAGAACGTCGTGACCTACAACACCATCGTGACGGTGGACAACCGGGAGCTCTTGCTCCGGCCCGGCATGACGGCCACCGTCTCGGTCATCGTGCGCAAGGCCGAGAATGCCCTGCGCTTGCCGGCGGCAGCGCTGCGCTTTCGACCCGAGGGCTACGAGCCGCCGGGCGGGCGGCAACGCGGCGGCGGCACCGGCGCCTCACCGCAGCCCACGTCGGCGCGCGGTGCAGACGGTGGCGCCTCCGGCCTGGCGCGAGCGGCGGAACGCTCGCCGAGCGGAGCCCGCGGACCCCGCACGACGGACGCTGCGGGATCGGAGCCGGGCGGCGAGCGACGCGGGCCGGGCCGGCCCAGCACCGTGTTCGTCCTGGACGCGAGCGGCCGGCCGAGCCCCGTCGACGTGCGGGTGGGCATCTCGGACGGACAGTACGTGGAGCTGCGCGACGGCCTCGAGGAAGCTGCCGTCGTGATCACCGGCACCCAGATCCCGGGTGCTGCGGCCTCGAGCCCACGTGCGGGCGCCTCTCCGTCTTCGAACCCCTTCAGCCCGCAGCGTCCACAACGGCGGCAGCGCTAGCGCCCATGGGCGATCAACTGATCCGCGTCGTCGATCTGCGGCGCTCCTACGCGCTCGGCGACGTCACGGTGCACGCGCTGCGCGGCATAACGCTCGAGATTGCCAAGGGCTCGATGGCCGCGATCGTGGGCGCCTCGGGCTCGGGCAAGTCGACCTTGATGAACATCCTCGGCCTGCTCGATCGGCCGAGCTCAGGACAGTACTACCTCGACGGCCAGGACGTTTCCGGCTTCGACCGCGACCGGCGCGCCGAGCTGCGTAACGGCAAGATCGGCTTCGTGTTCCAGAACTTCAGCCTGCTGCCACGCACGACGGCGCTCGAGAACGTGGAGCTGCCGCTGCTCTACAACGGGCGCGGCACGCGGCCAAGCGACCGCCACCAGAAGGCGATGGAACTGTTGCGTGCGGTGGGGATCGACGAGCGCGCGCAGCACACGCCCAACCAGCTCTCCGGCGGGCAGCAGCAGCGGGTCGCGATCGCGCGCGCGCTCGTGAACGATCCCGAGCTCGTGCTCGCCGACGAGCCCACCGGCAACCTGGACAGCCGTACCAGCGTCGAGATCATGGAGATCCTGCAGCGACTCAACCGCGCGAGCGGCCTCACTGTGCTGCTGATCACCCACGAACAGGACATCGCCGGCTACGCCTCCCGCGTGGTCACGATCCGCGACGGGCGCGTGCAGAGCGACGACCTGATCCCGAGCCCGCGCGACGCCGCTGCTGAGCTCCTGGCGCTCCCGCCCGTCGAAACGGAGGCCTGAGGAACGATGGACATCCGCGAGACCCTGCGTGTGGCGCTGCGGGCGATCAGGCGCAACAAGGTCCGCTCGGCGCTCACCATGCTCGGCGTGATCATCGGCGTCGCGTCGGTGATCGCGATGATTGCGCTCGGCTCGGGGGCGCGCGCGGCGATCGACGAGCAGATCCAGAGTCAGGGTACGGCGCTCATCTATCTTTCCTCGGGAAGCTTCGGCGGCCCAGGCCGTGCCAACCAGGGCTCGGGCTCGGTGCAGACGCTCACGATCGAGGACGCCGAGGCCGTCGCCCGCGAGATCCCAACCATCGAGCGCTGGACGCCCGGCGTGCGCGGCCGTGCCCAGGTGATCGCTGCCAACAACAACTGGAACACCCAGATCGAAGGCGGCAACGAGGACTTTCTGGCGGTGCGCAACTGGGTGCTCGCCGACGGCGAAAACTTCATGGCCCGCGACGTGCTGGTGGCCGACAAGGTGTGCCTGCTGGGAGCTACCGTCGCCCGCGTGCTCTTCCCCGACGGCGATCCTGTGGGCCAGATCATCCGCATCCGCAATCTGCCGTTCCGGGTGACCGGCTTGCTCGCGGCCAAGGGCCAGGGGCAGTTCGGCCAGGACCAGGACGATTTCGTGCTCGCCCCCTGGACCACGGTCCAGAAGAAGCTGCTCGGGATCAACTACATCCAGCAGGTGTCGCTACAGGCTCGCTCGAGCGAGCTGGTGGAGCCCACGGCGGTCGCGATCACACAGCTGATGCGCGCCCGCCATCGCATCGCGAATCCCGACAACGACGACTTCAGCGTGCGCACGATCGAGGAGATGGCCGCGACCCGCGTGCAGATGGCGGAGACCATGACCGGCCTGCTGATGAGCGTCGCCTCCGTGTCGCTGCTGGTGGGCGGGATCGGGATCATGAACATCATGCTGGTCTCGGTCACCGAAAGAACGCGCGAGATCGGCGTGCGCATGGCCGTGGGCGCCAAGACCCGCGACGTGATGCGGCAGTTCCTGGCCGAGGCGATCGCGCTGTCGCTCGTAGGCGGCCTCGCCGGGATCCTGCTCGGCGTCCTGGTCTCCGAGACGATCACGAGCAGCCTGGGCTGGCCGGTTGCGATCACGGCCGCCTCGATCCTGATCGCGTTCGGCTTCTCGGCGGCGGTGGGCGTCTTCTTCGGCTGGTACCCGGCGCGCAAGGCGGCCAACCTCGACCCGATCGAGGCCTTGCGCTACGAGTGACATACTAGAATCGCGGCCATGCCCGCCGCGCTCGTGCTCGCTGCGCTCGTGTCGCTCGCGCCCGAGGACGCGATCGTAGTCGGCACGCTCAGCGACCCCTCGAGTCTCGCCCCGCACCGGGCCACCGACCTGGTGGCCGCCGAGATCGTCACCAACGTGTGCGAGACGCTGGTGCGGCTGCGGCCCGGGTCGCTGCGCCCAGAAGGTGTCCTCGCCACGGCCTGGGCCACTCCCGACCAACGCGTCTGGACCTTTACCTTGCGCGAGGGGGTCGAGTTCCACGACGGCACGCCGCTCGACGCCACCGCCGTCGCCGCCAACCTCGAGCTGTTTCGCGAGCAGCTCGCGTTCCCGGGACGCGCCGAGCGCGTGGGCCCCTATGTGGTCCAGATCACGCTCGACCGGCCGAACGCGGCGCTGCTGTCGACCTTGTCGCAGCCGTTTTTCGCGATGCAGAGCCCGAAGGCACTCAAGGCGCACTCCGAGACTCCTTTGGGCACGGGTCCCTTCCGGTTCGCCTCGCGTGCTTCGGGCCGCGTCGAGCTCAGCGCGGTGGACGGCCACTGGGCCGGCAGCCCACGCGTCCGGCGGCTCGTGTTTCGCCGCTTCGCGGACGAGCGGGCGCTCGCGAGCGCGCTCGCGAATGGGGACGCAGACGTCACGGCGGCGCTCGGCCCCGGCCGCGCGGCCGAGCTTCGCGACGGCGCGCAGGTGACCCTCGACACCCAGGTGGGCCTCAATCTCACGTTCCTGGCGGTCAACAACCAGCGCAGCCCGTTCTCGGACGTACGCGTGCGGCGCGCGCTCTCGCGAGCGATCGACCGCGCGGGGCTCGTGCGCGAGCTGCTCGCCGGGCACGCCGAGCCGGCGCACGCGGCGCTGCCGCCGATGTTGCTCCCCCCCGACACGCGGGCGCGCGAGCTGGTCCTCGACCGCGACGCGGCGCACCGGCTGCTGGCGGACGCCCGCGTCCCGGCCGGCTTCGAGGCGACGCTCACGGTCTCGCGCGCTCCGCGGCCCTACCTGCTCGAGCCGCTGCGCGCCGCGGCACGCGTCCGCGACGACCTGGCGCAGGTGGGTCTCCGATTGCGGTTGCGCGAGGTGCCCTCCTGGGCCGAGCACGTGGCGATCACGTCGCGCGGAGACTTCGAGCTGGCGCTGCTCGGCTGGCGGGCCGACACGCTGGATCCGAACGACTTCCTGACTGCGCTGCTCGACTCGGGGTCGATCGGGACCACCAACCGGTCGCGATACCGAAGCGCCGCGATGGACGGGCTGCTGAAGCGCGCCCGCCAGGACCAGGCCCCCGGCGCGCGGCTCGCGCTCTACCGCCAGGCACAGGAGCTGGTGCAGAGCGACATGCCTTTCGTCCCGCTCTACCACTCCCCGGTTTTCACCGCTTATCGCCCGGAGCTACGCGGCCTCGTGATCGGCCCCACCGGAATCCTGAGGTATGACAAGGCATGGAAGCAGCCGTGAGACGCACCCTCGCCCGCACCTTGGTCGTCGTACTCGGCGCGGCCCTCGGCCTCGCCCCCGTCGCGTCCGCCGCCGATCTCGCCACGAAGGCTGCCGAGCTCGCCTCCAAGCTGCGCGCGCGCGTCCAAGCGGTAGACAGGCACCTCGACGGCGTGTTGGGCGTCTACGTCGAGGATCTCGGAAGCGGCAGCCTGGTCGAGCTCCGCGCCGACGAGCTGTTTCCCACGGCGTCCTCGATCAAGCTGGCGGTGCTCTACGAGCTTTATCGGCAGGCAGACGAGGGTCGCATCGACCTCGCGGAGGTCACCCGCCCACCCTTGCCGCGCGCCGCGGGCACCGGTGTGCTGCAATACCTCGGCGACCAGGTGAGCCTCACGTGGCGGGACCTCGCGCTCTTGATGCTGCGCTGGTCGGACAACGAGGCGGCCAACCTCTTGATCCGGCGCGTCGGGCGCGCCGCAATCAACCACCGACTCGACGCGCTGCTGCTCGGCAAGACGCGCCTGCGCCGGGAGATGATGGACCTCGCGGCCGCCCGCCGCGGCGACGAGAACGTCTCGACACCGCGCGAGCTCGCGCGTCTCGCCGCGATCCTGGCCAGGGGCGAAGGCATGAGCGCCGGGCGTGCGCAGGACCTGCTGGCCGTGGCGACCGTCGCCGCGGAGGACTCGCCCTTCCGGCGCGGCCTGCCTGAGGGCGTTCGGGCCATCAGCAAGCCCGGCACCTTGGAGGGAGTGCGCTGCGAGACGGCCTGGGTCGACGTCCCCGGGCGACCATACATCGCCGCGATCATGACAGCCTACGTGCAGCAGGAAAGCGACGGAGAGGAGGCGATCACGGAGCTTTCGGCGGCCATCTACGCGACCTTCGACCGCCTGGCCCGCGCGAGCGATTACGGACGGCTCATCCGCGACAAGGATGCAGGCAGGTAGCTCAGACCTCCGTCCGCACCAGGTCCTCGAAGGTCTCACGCCGACGAATCAGTCGTAGCTTTCCGTCTTCGACCATCACCTCAGCCGCACGCGGGCGCATGTTGTAGTTCGAGGACATCGAGAAGGAGTAGGCGCCCGCGTCGCGCACCGCCAGGAGCTCGCCCGGCTCGACCCGCTCGAGCTCACGCCGGCGCGCCAGGAAGTCGCTCGTCTCGCACACGGGCCCCACGATGTCCACGAGCTCCGCCGCTCGCCCGCGCATCCGCACGGGCTCTATTCGGTGGAAAGCCTCGTAGAGCGCAGGCCGCAGCAGGTCGTTCATGCCCGCGTCGACCACCACGAAGCACCGCGACTGGCCTTGCTTCACGTACAACACCCGCGTCAGCAGGACGCCCGCCGCCGCCACCAGCGAACGGCCGGGCTCGAGCACGAGCTTGAGCGGCAGCCCCTCGAGCGCCGGTAGGACCGCCGAGGCGAGCTCGGCCGCGTCGGGCGCGCCGCTGCCGTCGTAGCTCACGCCGAGGCCGCCCCCGATGTCGATCATGCTGAGCGCGAAGCCCTCGTCGAGCAGCTGCCGGCTGAGCCCGGCGAGCGCACGCGCGGCGGCCGCGAGCGGCTCGGTCTCCACGATCTGCGAGCCGATGTGGCACTGCACCCCGATCACGTCGATACCCGCACGCTCGCGGGCTCGGCGCAGGATCGCGGGCGCCGCGGCGATGTCGACGCCGAACTTGGCCTCGCGCAGGCCGGTCGAGATGTAGGGATGCGAGCGGGCGTCGATGTCGGGGTTGACGCGCAGCGAGACGCGCGCACGCGTCGCGCACGCCGTGGCGGCGACGGCGAGACGCTCGATCTCGGGCTCGCTTTCAGCGTTCCACTCCGCGATCCCGTGTGCCAGACCAAGCGCAAGCTCGGCATCCGTCTTGCCGACGCCCGCGAACACGATCCGCTCCGGCGGAAAGCCCGCCCGCAGCGCAGCCAGGAGCTCGCCTCCGGAGACAATGTCGGCCCCGGCGCCGAGGCCCGCCAGCAGCCGCAGGATCGCGCCGTTGCCGTTCGCCTTCACGGCGTAGCAGATCCGGTGCGGGACCGCGGCGAACGCGTGAGCGTAGGCCGCGTACGCCGCCTCGATCGAGGCGCGGCTGTAGAGGTAGAGCGGCGTGCCGTACTCCGCGGCGGCGGCCTCCAGGGACACACCGTCGCACGCGAGCTCGCCCCCAGCCCGCGCGAACCCGCTCATGCGCGTGAGCCCGTCCTGGCCCAAAAGCACCCGCTCCTTCGCTCTGCGGCCGGAGGCCGCGACGTCATAGACTAGCGGCAATGACGCGCAGAGAGGTACTCGGTGCAGCCGGAGCGCTGGCGGCGGTGGCGATGGAGCGCAACGCCGCGGCGGCGGCGCTCGAGCGCCACGCGGAAGCGGCTCTGGACGGCCTCGAGATCTCGATCGTGCGCCTGCATCTGCGCCACACCTGGACCACGACCATGTCCTCGAGCCAGTACCGCGACACGATCGAGCTGCGGCTCACGCGCGAGGGAACCACCGGCATCGGCGCGGGCGCGCCCATCGTCCGCTACAACGAGAGCGCTCCGTCCGGAAGCCGCGCGCTCGAGAGCCTGCGGCCGCTCGCCCTCACGGGCGACCCATGGCGGGCCGAGACCTTCCTCGGCGACGCCTTCCGAGAGCTGCAAGGCCAGTACGCAGCGCGCGCAGCCCTCGACATCGCGCTCCACGACTGGACCGGCAAGCGCCTCGGCATCCCGCTTTACCGGCTCCTCGGCCTCGACCCCGCGGAGGCGCCGCTCACCACGTTCTCGATCGGGATCGACACGCCCGAGATCACGCGGCAGAAGGTGCGCGAGGCGGCCGCGTTCCCGGTGCTCAAGATCAAGGTGGGCCTGGAGAGCGACGAAGCCACGATCGCTGCCGTCCGCAGCGTCACCGGCAAGCCGCTGCGGGTCGACGCCAACGAGGGTTGGAAGGACAAGGAGACGGCGATCCGCCGGCTGGACTGGCTGGCCCGGCACGGCGTCGAGCTCGTCGAGCAGCCCATGCCAGCCGCCATGATCGAGGAGGCGGCCTGGTTGAAGGACCGCTCAGCGATCCCGCTGTTCGCGGACGAGAGCTGCCTGCGCGCGAGCGACATCCCGGGCCTGGCAGGGGCCTATCACGGCATCAACGTCAAGCTCGACAAGGCTGGTGGCGTGCGCGAGGCGCTGCGGATGATCCACACCGCGCGCGCGTGCGGGCTCAAGATCCTGCTCGGCTGCATGGTCTCGAGCTCGGTCAGCACCACCGCAGCGGCCCAGCTCTCCCCGCTCGTCGACTTCGCGGATCTGGACGGCCACCTGCTCGTGGCCGACGATCCCTGGGAAGGCGTCCTGGTGCGCGACGGCCGCCTCGTGCTGCCGGACCGCCCGGGGCTGGGGCTCGTGAAGCGTCTTTCGTAGGGGGAACACTGCGTCGTGTCCCCCCTCCAACCCCCCCGCTACGCTCGCTGGAGTGGACCCCGAGCGCCAGCGAGGCGAACCGAAGCGGCCTCGTCTCGACGAGGGCGCTTCGTAATCCAGCTCGCTACGCAGCCCGTGGTCTGTTCAGCTCTGTGAACCGAGCCGCGACATGTAGGCGTCGGCGGTGCGGCGGGGGTCGATGTTGACGAGCCGCGCGTACTCCTGGAGAAAGCCGCGCAAGTACACGGGCGCCGGCAGGAACGCGAAGCGGTCCTGCTCGATGTATTCGAGGAAGCGCATGCCGATCTTGGTCACCGACGCGATGTGCCGCAAGGACACGCCGCGCGCCTCGCGGATCTTCCGGAGCTCGGCACCGGTGAGGACCTCGGGCAGCTCCGGCTCGCCACCGCGCGTGAGCGCCGGCGCCCGGAACGGCAGCACCGGCGAGTCGGGCGGCAGGAAACCCTGGGCTTCGTCGTACACCCGGCGCTTCTGCTCGTCGCTCAGCACTTCATAGGCCTCGCGCACCCGCAGCCGCTGGGTTTCGGCTTCGGCGGGCTCGAGCAGCGAATAAGTCGCGAGCGCTCCCTCGCCGTAGAGCTCGAGGCTGAAGCGATAGGCCCGTTCCACTTGCTCTCCCGAAGCCCGCGGCTCGAGGCCGAGCACGGCGTAGAGGTCTTCCCGCATACCCGATCCGAAGCCGGTGTCAGTAGCCATGGCCCAGGTGCTCGCCCTTGACCAGGCCCCGCGTGAGCTGGCGGATCTCCTCCGCCGCGCGCGAGGTGGGAGCGTCGGACATGAACAGGCGCCGCCGCCGCACCGCGCGCCAGACCGCGTCGTCGTGGTGCACGAAGCCCGCGTAGCTTGCGCGCAGGCCGAGGTGGCGGCCGCAAGCGGCCACCAGCTGATGCCCGATCGCCACGTCGGCCGTGTCGCGCACCTCGTTCACCACGAAGCGCGGTTGGAATGACGACATCTCGCGGCGCAGCTGGCGGCCGGCCTCGGCGTCGTCGCTGGCGACCCGCGCGATCAGCTCCGCCGGCGTGCGGATGCCGTAGGGGTTCTTGGGGTCGAGCGCCGAGTCGACGAGATCGCGCACCGAGTCGTTGGGCGCGATCGCGCGCAGCCGCCGGTAAAGAGCGCTCTTGATGAAGCGGTAGCCGTTCTCGATCGAAGTCGGCTCAGGAACCACAGCCAGGATCGAGACGTCCGAGAGCAGGAAGAAGTCGAGGATGTTGAAGGAGGTGCCGGCCCCGAGATCGATCAGCACCACGTCGACGTCGAGGGCACGCACCTGGTTGATCAGCCGAAGCTTCTGCAGATGCTTGATGTTCGCCGCGGACAGCAGGTCGGCCGCCCCGCTGATCAAGCGCAGGCCAGGCGCCGGGGTATCGGTCAGCACCTCGTCGATCGATCCGACGCGACGCTGGATGAAGTCCGCAAGCGTGCACGCCGGCGCGGGCAGCCCGAGGCAGGTGTGGAGGTTGGCGCCGCCCAGATCGGCGTCGACCAGAACCACTCTTCGCCCCATGCGCGCAAGCTGCCAGCCGATCGAGGCGGCCAGCAGCGACTTGCCGATGCCGCCCTTGCCACCGCCGATCGACCAGATCTGGCGGCGCGAGGTCGCGGGGGCCGCGCTTGGCAGCAGTTCGGACACGCTCAAGGCCATTTCACGCTCTCCACGAGAGAAGTGAGCAATTTGCGTGCCGTACTGGACTTCTTCCACAGGCTGTTCGGAACATAGGTAATGACGCAGACCGACTCGCCCTCCCCTACGAACGTCAGGTTGCGCTGACGCCACTTCCTTTCGCCGGCGATCGGCGCGTCGTACTCCACGACGAAGGCGGAGTCGAGCGCGCGCCGGCCGCCGATTCCCCCTCCGACGAAGTCGTAGTCGTACTCCACCTGCGGTTTCGTTTCCATCGGACCGGCCAGTCGTACCAGCATGCACTCGACGTGCAGGCTGTCGAGGCCCAGCTCGCCCTCACGCCGCAGCAGGCGCAAGATCATACCGCCACCGCGCGCTTCCGCGAGCTCGAGGTCGCCCGGTGTGTGGGTCACCGTCCACCCTGCCGGAGTCTTGAAACGAAGCGTTTTGGATCCGTTTGTGTGCTCCTCGCTCAGCGCCGGGACTGCGTCCTTCTGACCGGCCGGGAGGGCGATCGGCAGCAAGAGGAAGGATGGAAGGACCCGTGCGGCTAGGACCTTCATCCTGGCCCTTGGGCGCTTAGCGTACTCCACCTCAAGCCTTGTCTCAAGCCGTGTCCGAAGGTCGGCCAACGGCGAGGCGGCCCGGCAGTTCCATCTTCATCGAACGCACCCGGCTGGGCTCCACCCCCCGGCGCACGGCGATGATCTCGGCCAGGATGCTGACGGCGATTTCGTCGGGGGTCTCCGCGCCAATCTCGAGGCCCATCGGGGCGTGGACCCGGGCGAGCGCCTCTTTGGACACTCCCCGCTCCGCAAGCGCGGCGAGGATGTGGACCACCTTCGGCCGGCTGCCGAGCAGGCCCACGTAGCGCGAGCCGCGCGCGAGCGCCGCCTCGAGCGCTTCGGCGTCGCCCTTGTGGCCCCGGGTCACGACGACCGCATAGGAGCGCGGGCCGAGCGTCAGGCGTTCGGCAGCAGCCGCAAAGCCGTCGACCACGATCAGGTCCGCCTCGGCAAAGCGCTCGGCATTCGCGTACTTGACCCGGTCGTCTGCGACCTCCACCCGAAAGCCGCAGGCCTTCGCCAGCCGCGCGAGCGGCTGCGCCACGTGGCCCGCCCCGAACAGGCACAGCACGGGAACGCCCTCGATCGGCTCGATGAAGACCTGCATCTTCCCCCCGCACACGAGCCCGTCCTCGCCCGCTTGCTCGGGCGTGAGGTCGTAGGCGGCGAGCCGCGGCCGGCCGGCCTCGATCGCCTCCCGCGCGCGCCAGCTCATCTCGGCCTCGAGGCAGCCGCCGCCGATGGTTCCGAAGATGCGGCCGTCGGCGTAGACCAGCATCCGGGCGCCGGCTTTCTGCGGCGTCGAACCTTCGGTCGACACGACCGTCACGAGCGCGGCGCGCTCGCCGCACGCCTCCGCTTCGAGCGCCGCCTCCAGGACCTCGCGCACCGTGCTCCGCCTTCAGTGAACCGGCGCGCCGAGCCGCTCGAGCGCCGCCTGCAGCATTCTACGATCGAGCGGGTGCGGCAGGCACTCGCGGAAGCGCCCCGCCGCGTCCTCCGCCGTACCCAGCAGCAGGATCGGCAGCTCCCGCGTCGCAGGCTGCGACGCGAGGCGCTCGGCCACTTCGTCGGCCCGCAGCCGCGGCAGGATGCGCTCGAGCACGAGCGCGGCCGGGCGCAGGCGGGCCGCGGCCTCGACCGCCTCGACGCCGTCCTGGACCTCGAGCACCGTGAAGCCGAGCGACTCGGCCGTACGGCGGACGTCGCGGCGCGTCCCGGCGTCGGAGGTGGCCACCACGATCACCGGCGCGCGCGACTGGGCGAGGGCACCGAAGAGCGGCAAGGTGAAGCTGAAGGTCGAGCCCTCCCCGGGACGGCTCTGCACCTCGAAGCGGCCGCCGTGGGCCCGCACGAAGCGCTCGCAGATGCTGAGTCCCAGCCCGAAGCCTTCGATCCCGCTGCTGCGCCGGTCACGCAGGCGCGAGAAAGGGCGAAACAGCTTCGGGAGGTCCCCGGGATCGATGCCGATGCCGCGATCGGAGACGCTCACGATCGCCGTCTCGCGCTCGCGCTTGAGCGTGAGGCGCACCTCGCCTCCCCCCGGCGAGTACTTGACCGCGTTCTGCAGCAGGTTCTCGACCACCTCGGCTATGCGCTCGGCGTCGGCCCAGACCGGCATCGGCTCGTCCGGCACGTCCACAACCACGGGGTGGGCGGGATCCGAGCGGAACTGCGACGCCGCCTCCCGGACCCGGCTCGCGAGGTCGGCCAGGCGGAAGTCGAAGGCGAACTGGCCGGTCTCGAGCCGCGTCGTCTCGAGCGTCCGGTCCATGAGCCCCGCCATGCGCGAGGCCGCGCCGACGATCGCCTGCGCCCGGGCGCGCTGCTCCTCGCCCGGCTCTCCTCCCTCCCCCGCCAGAAGCTCCGCCCAGCCCAGGATCGCAGCCAAAGGCGCCCGGAAATCGTGGGCCACGACGTTGACGAGCTCGCTCTTGGTCCGGTCGAGCTCGACCAGGCGCGCATTCGTGTGCTCGAGCGTCCCGTACAGCTCGGCGTTGCGCAACAGGATCCCGATCCCGTCGGCGAGCGTCTGGAGCGTGATCACCTGGCCGCGGTCGAAGGCGAAGGGCCGGTCGCCCTCGACGTACAGCACGGCCGCCAC
>Ga0114129_10004454_pt1 | contig 19770 bp, 12 predicted proteins | sample RhiMetdeltSRZDD1_FD_80071 | JGI IMG/M metagenome (GOLD analysis project Ga0114129, IMG submission 80071) | Populus rhizosphere microbial communities from Tennessee, USA - Rhizosphere MetaG P. deltoides SRZDD1 (version 2) (version 2) | ecosystem: Host-associated > Plants > Roots > Rhizosphere >...
GAAGAGGGAAAAGGGATGAGGGATGAGGTATGAAGTCCCTCCTACCTCTACCTCTACCTCTTACCTCTTACCTCTTACCTCTTACCTCTTCCCTTTTACCTCTTCCCTCTTCCCTCTTCCCTCTTCCCTCTTCCCTCTTCCCTTTTCCCTCTTCCCTCATACCTACGCTGTCAGCCGTCCCCGTCACCGCCGGCCGACTCATCTGAAACGCCGCACTGCGCGTGACGCCGGCGACGAACGCGCCGACCCGATAGTCCTGCGCTTCGGCGGCGCGCACGATCGCGCGCAGCGCCGGCATGTCGTACGCCTCGACGCGGCGGCCGAGCGCGTACGTCATCAGGTTCTCGGCGAAATTCATCAGGAAGGCGTCCTTGTGCTTCAGGAGCGCCGCGCGCAGCCCGGCGGCGCCTTCCATGACCGTGCCGTCGTACAGCTGACCGTTCGCGTCGACCGGCACGCCGTTGTCCTTGATGCGGTACTGGCCCGTCGCGTCGAAGTTCTCGAGCGCGAGGCCGATCGGATCGATGACGCGATGGCACGACATGCACGCCGGATTCGAGCGATGCTGCTCCATGCGCTCGCGCACGGAGAGGAAGCGCCCGTCCGCGGATCCCTTCGTGTCCTCCAGCGCCGGCACGTTCGGCGGCGGTGGCGGCGGCGGCGATCCGAGCAGGACCTGCAGCACCCACTTCCCGCGCTGCACGGGCGACGTGCGATCGGCGACCGACGTCAGCAGCAGCACGCTCCCCTGCGTCAGCAGACCGCGGCGCGGCTCCGGCAGCGTCACGCGCCGGAACTCGGGACCCGTGACGTTGGGAATCCCGTAGTGCCGCGCCAGTCGCTCGTTCACGAACGTGAAGTCGGCGGTGATCAGATCGAGGACGCCGCGGTTCTCGCGCACGAGGCTGTCGAAGAAGAGCTCCGTCTCGCGCACGAACGACTCGGACAGCGACGCGTCCCAGCGCGGGAACAGCAGGCCGTCGGGCCGGACCTTGTCGACGTCCTGCAGCCGCAGCCACTGCGACGCGAACCGCGTCGAGAGCGCGCGCGACCGCGGGTCGGCGAGCATGCGCTTCACCTGCGCGTCGAGCACCGCCGGATTCCGGAGCGTGCCGGCGTTCGCGGCCTTCAGCAGCTCGGGATCGGGCAGCGTGCCCCAGAGGAAGAACGACAGCCGCGACGCGAGATCGACGTCGGTCAGCCGATACGCGCCGCGCACGGCGCGCAGCGTCTGCTCGGTCCGGAAGACGAAGCGCGGGTTCGCGAGGATGCCCTGGATGCCGAATCGAATGCCGTCCTCGAAGTCGCCGCCGTCCTCGCGCGCGCGATCGTAGAAGGACAGCAGGTCGTCGAGGTCGTCGCGTACCGGGCCGCGGTACGCCTGCGTCGCGAGCCGCCGCAGGATGTCGGCGGCGCATTTGCGTTCGGCCGCGTTTCGCTCGGCTGAAGCCTTCGCGCTCCGCTCTTCAGGGTGGCAGGTGAAGATCTTCCGGCGGCTCGGCGTGTCGGACACGCCCGTGACCTGCGTCGGGCCGACGATCGCCAGCTCCTGCAGATGCGGCGCCATGGTGACGCCGTAGCCGGTTCCGATCCGCGTGTCGATCAATGTGAACTCGATCGGCGCGAGCAGATCGTCGACCGGTGCGACCGATCGCGGCACGAACGCCGCCGCAATCCGCTGCGGCCCGGCCTTGATCGGAATCGGCGGCGTCTCGAGCGTGAGGCCCTTCTCGCCCGCGTCGCTCATCCCCTGGCTGACCTCGAGCACCGCGGCGCGCTCGCCGTTCACGGAGATCTCGAGCCGCTCGTTCCTGCCGGCCATGTAGACGGCGGTGTTGCCGAACAGCTCGCCGCTCACCGTCCGCACCAGTGTCGCCTGGAACGTGTACAGGCCATCGGCCGGGAACGTGTGCACGAACGCCATGCCGCCGCGCGATCCGAACGGCGTCCCTTCGACGTACAGCATCTGGTTCTCGGTCGCGGGCACGCGGAACGTCGCGGTCGACGGCGCCGCCGCGCGATCGCCGACGGCGAGGCGGCTGATTTGGCTGGCCGCGCGCAGGTAGCCCTGCGGCAGCGCCGGCGAGAAGCTCTGGGCGTCGGCGATGTTGTCGAAGCCCTGGCTCATCGTGTCGGGCGGCAGAAACGCCGTGACGTCCACGTCGACGTCGAGGAGATCCCTGACCGCCTGTCCGTATTCGGCGCGCGTCAACCTCTGGAACGGACGCCACCCGGGGTTCGGGTTCGCGGCCGCCCACTGATCCATCCGCGTCTCGATCGCGCGCCGCAGCGTCTGCAGCGTCGCTTCGTCCGGCCGGCGCGCTCCGGCCGGCGGCATCATGCTCGCGCGCAGCTTACGGATGATTCTCTCGGAGACTTCGGGATGCTCGGTCACGCGGGCGATGTCGAAGTCCGCGAGCGACAGCCCGCCGGCTTTGCCCCCATCGTTGTGGCAGCCGGTGCAGTACTGCTTCACGGTTTGCGTGGGAGACGCGGGCGCCCCGGCCTGACCCGCCGGCGACGTCTGTCGGGCGTTCTCCGACTGCGCGGCCACGCCGAGCGCCGCAAACCAGACTGCGACAGACACCCCGACCAGGGTCTTCATCTCAAGAAAGTATAGCTGGCGGACGCGGCCGCTCCGGGTGGCGGGTTGTCACAGTTTGTCGCACCACGACCACCTCCGTCATGCGGACTTCAAATATGGAATCGTCTGCGGCCCCTGCGGGAGCACGCAGAGCTTCGCGTCGGACCCCGCCGCGTGCAGCGCTTCCTCGACCGCATCGCCGACATCGTCGATCGGCTCGAAATGGGCGGCGCGGACGGCCTCGGGCGTCAGGCAGCCGTTCTTGATCATCACGCGCGCCTTCATCTGAATCTGCGCCTGAATCTGCACCTGCCACTGATCGGGCGTCGAGAATCCGGGCGCGGTGATCATCGCGAGCAGCGCCTGCGGCGTCGGCTGCGACGCGAGCAGCCGGCCGTACGATCCGTGCGCCGGCAGTCCGTCGCGGCACTCGGCCGCGCACACGATCGTGCCGCCCGGCTTGAGGACCTGCGCCGCGGCCGACAGACCCTTCACCGCCTGATACAGGTTCTGATCGAGCGGATACCCGGCGTTCGTCGTGAGCACGACGTCGAACGGCGCGTCGACCGCACGCATCGCGTCGCGCTTCGCCGCGATGCAGGCCTGACGGTGCTCCTCGAACAGATCGCCGGCGAACACGGCGGTGATCTTCTGATCGCGATTCAACGTCACGTCGATCGAAAAATGCACGCCCGTCATCCGCGCGATCTCGCGCACGTCGTCGTGAATCGGGTTGCCTTCCGTGATTCCCCACGTCGCGTTCGGATGGCCGATGCGCCGCGCGTCATGGAGCACGAGCACCGTGTCGAGGCCGGCGAGGCCGGGCGCGACCATCTTCGGCCCGCCGCTGAAGCCGGCGAAGAAGTGCGGCTCGACGAACCCGGTCGTGATGCGCACGTCCGCGTTCACCCACGCACGATTGAGTCGCACGGGCACACGGGTACTGGTCTCACCGACGGAGACGAGCGAGGCGCCGTCGCGGCTGTCGTGGTTGACGACCCTGAACCGCCGGACGATGTCGGCGCCGACCATTCGTTCGATTTCGGCCGGCGTGTTCACGCGGTGCGTGCCGGTCGCAATCAGAATCGTGACGTCCTCGTCGCGGACGTCCGGCATCTCCTCGAACAGCGCGCGCAGCGTCTCGGGCCGCGGCTGCGCGCGTGTGATGTCGCAGACGGAGATCGCCACGGTCTGACCGCGCCGCACCACCGCGCGGAGCGGCGGCCTGCCGAGGGGCGCCCGCAGGGCCGCAATCAGCGCCGCGTGCGGATCCGGCAGCGCCGGCTTGAACGCCGGCTCGATCACCGTGACGCGTTCACCGCGAAGATTGACCTCGAGCCCCTGATCGCCGTAGTCGAGCCGAACCCGCATGAACGCTCCTCAGAAAAGCTTGAACCACAAAGCCGGGTGGTTCAGAAATCATAGCGATCGATGTTCGCCTTGTTGAACAGCAGCGGCGGGCCGAGCACGATTTCCGAGCCTCGAATCTCGATCGTCCCGAGCCGGCCGGCCTGGATCGACGACGCGCCCGGCCCGAGCTTGCGGTCGGCGGCGAGCGCGCCGGCGTAGACCGTCAGATACCCGAGATCGCGCGTGTTCCACAAGACGACCGTCTGCACCACGCCGCCGTGCACGTATGGCTTGTTGATGTTCGGCAGCGAGAGCCCGATGACGCGGACGTCCGACCGTCCGGCCTGACGGACCGCTTCGGCCGAGCCCGGAACGGCGGGAGCCGAGATCGCCATCATCAGCTTCACCGACGGGTACACCTTCATGATCGTCTGCGTCTCGGCGAACGCCTTGTCGCGGTCGTCGTCGCTCGGACGGATCGTCGCAAGCTTCAGGTTGGGATGCTTCTCGGCGACGCGTTTCTTGATGAAGGCGATCCACTCGTTCTGGTTCGCCGCCGTGAGCGCGCCGGTGATGATGGCGAACTCGCCCGATCCGCCGAGCAGGCGCGCCGCTTCATCGGTCAGCGCGTCCGCGATGCCCTCGGCCGTCGCCTGATTGACGAAGAAGTCGCGCGCGTCCGGCTCGGCGTCGGCGTCCCACGTCAGCACGTGGACGCCGCGCTCGCGCGCTTTTCGCAGCACGGTCGAGATGCCCGCGCGATTCTCGACCGCGACCGCGATCACGTCGACGCCGCGGGTGATCCAGTTCTCCACGAGCTCGTTCTGCTTTGCCGCGTCCAGGCTGGTCGGGCCGTCCCAGATCAGGTCGACGCCGAGCTCCTTCGCCGCTTCCTCCGCGCCCGCGCGGCAGCTCACGAAATAGGGATCGCCCTTCGCCTTCGGCATCACCGCGATTGTTCGCCGTTGTCCCTGCCCTGCCGGACGCACGTCGTTCGTGCCGCGGGCGCTCGACTCGAGCGAGCGAACGAGCCACACGTTCGTGCCGGCGACGATGAACGCGCCGGCGAGCACGGTGGCGCAGAGCACGGCGACTTGAGCATTCCGCACGGTCGCTTCTTCTCCTTCGAGGGCTGCAGACGACTGACGGCCGCGGCGTCTCGATCGATCGAACGCGATTGTGGCGATCAACACCGTTCCGATCAAGACGCCGGTCAGCTCGGACGGCAGCGCGGCCAGGTGCAGGCCATTGCGCAGCAGCGCGATCGCGAACAGGCCGGCCAGCGTGCCCCAGATGGTCCCGACGCCGCCGAACACCGACGTCCCGCCGAGCACGACCGCGGTGATGGCATCGAGCTCGTAGCCGGTGCCCGCGTCGGCGCGCGCCTGGCCGAGGTGCGCGACGTACACGATGGCGGCGACGCTGGCCGCGAGGCCGGACAGCACGTACGCCGACGCGACACGGCGCGCGACCGGAATCCCGGCGTATCGCGCTCCGGCGGCCGTGAACCCGATCGCGTACCAGGCGCGGCCGACGACCGATCGGTGCAGCAGCAGCGCGTAGCCGGCGACGATGATCGCGAACAACGGGAGCTGCGCGGGGATCACGCCCCACAGATAGCCCTGACCGAATCGCAGGACGCCCGGCGGAAAGCCCGAGTAGTTGACCGCGCCGCGCGTGATGCCTTCGGCGAGCCCGCGGAACATCGACAGCGATCCGAGCGTCACGATGAGCGGCGGGATGCCGAGCCGCGCGACGAGCGTCGCGTTCAGCGCTCCACCGGCGAATCCGGTCAGCAGCGCAACGGCCACCGCCGCGGCGATCGACAGCCCCCAGTCGCGATACGCGGCGCCGAACATGATCGCGGCGAGGCCCATCATCGCGCCGACGGACAGATCGATCCCGCCCGTCACGATGATTGGCGTCATCGCCACGGCGAGCAGGCCGACCTCGACGCTCAGCCGTGTGATCTCGAAGAAGTTCGCGACGGTGAGAAAGTTCGGCGCGACGAGCCCGAACAGGACGATCTCGATCGCGAGGACGCCGACGAGCGTGCGGCTAGACACTGCGCGCGACCGCCGGCGGCAGCGGGGCCACGGCATGCGACCGCGCCGCGTCGAACGTCACGGCAGCCAGAATGATTCCGCCCTGCACGGCGCGCTCCCACTGCGCGCTAACTCCCAGGAACGTGAGCGCCGGACCGATCGCCCCGAGGAGTACGACGCCGAGAACGGTGCCAGCGACCGTGCCGCGGCCGCCCGTGATCGCCGCGCCGCCGACCACCACTGCCGCAATCACTTTCATCTCGAGGCCGAGCCCGGTGTTCGTTGGAATCTGGTTGAACCGGACCGAGTTCAGCAGCGCGGCGAGCCCGGTGAGCGCCCCGGCCAGCATGAAGACCGACAGCTTCACGCGCGCGGTGTCGATGCTCGCGAGGCGCGCCGCTTCGGCGCTCGAGCCGGTCGCGTACACGGCGCGGCCGGCGGACAGGTTGCGGAGGCTCCACGCCGTCGCCAGCACCAGCAGGGCGGCGGCGATGCCGGCCGCGATCGGAAACGACGCCTGCGACAGGCCGAGCCACTGAAACCGCGGCGGCAGATTCTCCACCCACGCGCCCTGGGTCGCCCACCGCAATCCATCACGCAGCGCCACCATGGTCGCCAGCGTGACGACGATCGACGGGATGCGCGCGTACGCGACGAGCGCGCCGTTCAGCGCGCCGAGCGCAGCACCGGCCGCGCACGCCGCGAGACCGGCGGCCGCGGCCGGCAGGCCCGCCTTCGCGGCGACGCCCGCGGTGATGCCGCACACGGCAAAGGCGGACCCGACGGAGATGTCGATCTCGCCGCTGATGATGACGAGCGTGGCGCCGGTCGCCGCAACCAGCACCGGCAAGTTGACGAGGAACAGGTCGCGAAGATTCTCGGCCGAGAAAAACGACGGCGCGGCGACGGCCAGGACGGCGGCGAGCGCCACGATCGCGAGCGCGACCGACCACTCACGCCGCATCGCCGAGCGCCAGCTCCATGACCGCGTGCGGCGTGGCTTCCTCGCGCGAGAGAATCCCGGCGAGCGCGCCGCGCCGCATGACCGCCACGCGATCCGCCATCGCGAGCAGCTCCGGCAGCTCCGACGAGATCATGATGATGGCGACGCCGCGCTCCGCCAGGCGCTCCATGATCTCGTGGATCTCCGCTTTCGCGCCGATGTCGATGCCCTGCGTCGGCTCGTCGAGGATCAGCACGCGCGGATCGATCGACAGCCACCGCGCGAGCGCCACCTTCTGCTGGTTTCCACCCGACAAGGTCCCGACCGCGACGTCGACCGACGGCGTCCTGATGCGCAGCCGATCGACGTGCGCCCGCGCCGCCCGCCGCTCGGCCGACGGATCGATCACGCCGCCTGTCGACACCGCGGCGAGGTTGTTCAGCGTCGTGTTCGCCGCGACCGGCATCTCGCCGATGACGCCGTGCCGCTGGCGGTCCTCGGGGACGTAGGCGATACGCGCCCGCATCGCGTCGACGGGTGACGAGATCGTGACCGGCGTTCCGTCGACGAGAATGTCGCCGGCGTCGCAGGGCGTGAGACCGAAGATCGTCTCGGCCAGCTCCGTGCGCCCCGATCCCACCAGTCCACCGATACCGAGAATCTCGCCGCGCCGGACCTCAAGCGTGATCGGCTTCACGCCGCGGCGGCCGTTCGCCACCGCCCGCAGCTGCAGGGCGACGTCTCCGACCGGGATCGTGCGCTTCGGGAACACCTGCGCGAGATCGCGTCCGACCATCAGCCGGACCAGGCCGGCCGCGTCGATGTCCGCCCGCTGCCGTGTCGCAACCGATTCGCCGTCGCGCAGCACGGTGATGCGATCCGCGATCGCGAAAATCTCTTCGAGCTTGTGAGAGATGTAGATGATGCCGGCGCCGCCGTCGCGGAGGCGCGCGATCACGCGCAGGAGGGTGTCGATCTCGCGGGCGGTCAACGACGCCGTCGGTTCGTCCATGATCAGGATGCGGCCGTTCGCGCCGATCGCTTTGGCGATCTCGACGAGCTGCCGCTCGGGCATGCTCAGGCTGTCGACGAGCCGGTCCGGATCGATCGCGGCGCCGATCTGATCGAGGAGCTGCTTCGCGCGCGCGCGCCAAGCCTTCCAGTCGATGCGCCGGAGAACCGCCGCGCCCTCGAGCGGCAGCGCGATGTTCTCGGCGACGGTGAGCCCGGGAAAGAGGACCGGGTGCTGATAGATCGCGGCGATGCCGAGCGAGCGAGCCGTCGCCGGATCGATCCGCTCGACGCCGCGGCCGGCTATCGACAGCGTGCCGGTATCGGCCGTCTCGGCACCGGTGATGATCCGGATCAGCGTCGATTTGCCGGCGCCGTTCTCGCCGACGAGCGCGTGGACCTCTCCGGCGCGCAGCTCGAACGACACGCCGCGCAGCGCCCGCACGCCGTCGAACGTTTTCGTGACGCCGGTGGCTTCGAGAAGAACCTGGGACACTACGAACCACAAAGCTCACAAAGCACACAAAGAGATCTCGACTCTTCTCGATGTCCGTGTCCTTCGTGAGCTTGGTGAGCTTCGTGGTTCATGATCGGTTTATCTGCGGATCATGCGCTGCAGCAGCCGTTGCATCTCCGCGAAGGTGCCCTCGTATTTCGTCTCGGCGGCGAGGTTGTGCAGCTCGTCGGGATCGGCGACCTCGTCGTAAAGCTCCGTTCCGCGCTTGCCGCCATCCCATTCGGTATAGCGCCAGCGCTCCGTCCGCACGCTGTAGCCCATGAACGTGTTCCCCGCCGGGCCTCGCATCACCTGGGTCAGCGCCGCGTGGTCCCAGGCCGCGTCCGGTTCCTTCAGCAGCGGGGTCAGCGAACGTCCGTGGAGGCCCGCCGGCGGCGACAGCCGGGAAAGTTCCGCGATCGTGGGGTACAGATCCACGAATTCCACGATTCTCGCCGACGTCTTTCCTTTGGCGGCGACTCCAGGTCCGGCAACGATCAGCGGCGTCCGCGCCGAACGCTCGAACAGCGTCTGCTTCATCCATTGCCCGCGCTCGCCGAGGTGATACCCGTGGTCGCTCGCGAACACCACGATCGTTTGGTCGGTCAGCTGCAGCCGATCGAGCGCGTCGAGCACGCGGCCGACGTTCGCGTCGAGAAAGCTGATCGAGGCGTAATAGGCCCTGATCGCCTGTCGCTGCGCGGTCTCGTCGATTCCCCAGTTCGGCGGTCTCGTGAACCATGCCGGCTCCGGAACGCTCGCGGTCGGATCAGGCGGACGCGGCGCCGGAATGCGATCGAGGGGATACAGATCGAAGTACTTCTGCGGCGCGATGAACGGACAGTGAGGCCGGTAGAAACCGGCGCCGATGAAAAACGGCCGGTCCTTGTTCTTCTCGAGCAGCGCGATCGTCTCGGACGCGACCTTGCCGTCGGTGTGTTCCGCGTCGGGCGCGGGCGAGGCGTAGTACGCGAGCGCGCTGCCGAGCCCGCGATCCGGCGTGAGGTTCGTCAGCTTCGACTCTTCGTCCTTGTCGACGCCGCGCGGATTGACGACGGCGTCCCACGAGGCGGGGTCGTCCAGGCCGCTGGTGCCGATGTCGCCCGGATTGCCGTAGTGATAAATCTTGCCGACGCGCGCCGCGACATATCCGCTGCGCCTGAACATCTGCGGAAGCGTCACGACGTCGGGCAGGATCGTTCGGAAGTGCGTCTGCAGCTCGTAGATGCGCGTCGTGTCGGGCCGCAGCCCGGTGAGCAGCGACACGCGGCTCGGGCTGCACAGCGGAAACTGCGTGTACGCGCGGCTGAACCGCACGCCGCGCGCCGCCAGCCGATCGAGGTTGGGCGTCTTCACGCCTCGATGGCCGAACGTCGCGAAGTCGTCGTTCAGATCGTCCGCCATGATCAGGAGCACGTTCGGCCCGCGCTCGCGCGCGGGCGCGGGTCGAGCCGGCTGCGCGGCGGCGATCGATGCGGCGGCGACGCACGAGACGATCGCGGAAACGAGCGACGCGACGGAAACAGGCGACGACGATCCCCGAGTCATGGTTGGATTACCTCCCTGGTGCCGAGCGCGCGAGCCGGAATCCGAGGTTCGACGTCGGGCTGCTCACTTCGGATTTGCCGCGGCTGCCGACGAGATACCTCGCGCAGTACTGATCGGTGCATAGAAACGATCCGCCGCGCACGACTCGCTTCGCGAGCCCGGGCTCCTGCGGATCGAAGCTGTCGACGGGACCGGTCGGGTTGCCGGCGACAGATCCGGAGCGGCGCAGCGTCTCGTAGTAGTCCGGCCGGTACCAGTCGGCGCACCACTGCCACACGTTGCCGCCCATGTCGTACAGGCCGTATCCGTTCGGCGGGAATGCGGTGACCGGCGAGGTTCCGAGATAGCCGTCCTCGCCTTCGTCCTTCACCGGGAAGCGACCCTGCCAGACGTTCGCCATCGGCGTCCCGCCAGGCGTCAGCTCGTCGCCCCACGCGTACCGCTTTCGATCGAGGCCTCCACGCGCGGCGAACTCGAATTCGGCCTCGGTCGGCAGGCGCTTGCCGGCCCACTGCGCGTAGGCCGCCGCATCCTCGAAGGCGACGTGGACGACCGGATGGTCGCCGCGCCGTTCCAGGCTGCTGCCCGGTCCATCCGGATGCCTCCAGTTCGCGCCGGGCGTGTACCGCCACCACTGCAGCGGATTGTCCAGCCGAACCGGATGTCCGGTGGCATGAAAGACCGCGGATCCCGGTACGAGCTTGTCCTCGGGGACGCCGGGAAAATCCTTCGGATCGAGACGCCGCTCGGCAACGGTCACGTACCCGGTCGCTGTCACGAACCGCTCGAACTCGTCGTTCGTGACCGGCGTTCGATCGATCCAGAATCCGTCGACCGCCACGTGATGCGCCGGCTCCGCGTCGGGCATGCCGCAGCCTTCGCATCCCATCCAGAAGGTGCCGCCCGCGACCCAGACCATGTCCGCGGACGCAGCCGGCGCGGGCTGACGGACGGACGCGGGTTCGCGCGCAGTCGAGCCACAGCCACTGACAACGAAGACGGTTGCGAGCGCCAGAGAGGCGGCCGAGACGGCGCGCACGGCGGGAACGGTATAACACATTCCGTCCGATTCGCCCGCCGGCCTCCGGATGTAGGCCGGGTCCTTTTGGACCCGGCATTCGCCCGTGATCGACGGGTCCAAAGGACCCGTCCTACTCCTGGCCGCGATTACACCTGTTCTCGCCTTTACCAGGCGACGCGCAGTCCGAGCTGCATGTTACGCCGGTCGTCGGCCGTCGTGATCGTGGCGGCCGTCGAGTTCGAGATATTCGTGTCGGGGTTGCCGAAGTTGTTGTGATTCAGCAGATTGAAAATCTCGCCGCGGAACTCGACGCGCGCGTGGCCCACGGGGAACCGCTTGCTGACCGAGAAGTTCACCTGCTGGGTGCCCGGGCCGCGGATCGTGTTGCGGCCGGCGGTGCCCTGCGTGCCGTTGTCGGGCACGCGGTACGCTGTCGTGTCGAACCATCGCGTCGGGGTCCCGTTGTCGAGGATTCCGAAGCTGCCCGGCGTCACGATGTTCACGCGCTGCGGCACGTACGATCCGCACTGGCACACGTTCGTCGACGTCACGCTCAACGGGAAGCCGCTGCCGACGCGCACGATTCCCTGCACCTGCCAGCCGCCGAGCGCGTAGGCCACCGGACCGCCCTTCGAGAGCAGCGGCTTGCCCGGGCCGAACGGCAGCTCGTAGCCGAAGCTGATCGCCGCGCGGTGCCGCTGGTCGTAGCGCGAATAGCCTTCGTCGGCGTTCAGGTCCCACGCGTAGGCCGTGTCGTTCGCTTCGATCTCGCCCGAGCCGTTGTCGCGGCTCTTCGACACCTGGTAATTGCCGAGGAAGAACAGGCCGTCCGAGTAGCGCTTCTCGAGCCTGAACGACAGACCGTTGAACCGCGCCCACCCGCCGTCGGACGAATAGAGAATCGCGGACTGAAACGCCGGATAGGGCACGCGCGTCGCGATCGGTGTGGTTCCAGGTCGGCCCTGATTGATGTTGTATCGCTTGTGCTCGTTGTAGCTGCGGCTCCCCGTATAGGCGACCTCGAACAGATACTGGTTGCCGAGCGACCGCTGCACGTTGCCGTTCCACTGCACGGTGTACGCCGAGCGGTTGCTCGGATCCATCGAGAACGGCGCCGGGAACTGCGGGATGTTGTTGAGATCCGGGAACAGCGCGTCGGCGTTGTACCGCAAATCCGTGCGCGTCGGCTGCAGCGAGTACTGGCCGTAGAACGGCGGCACCAGCCGCGAGAACTGCAGCTCGTTCAGGTTCAGGTTGTCGTAGTACACGCCGAAGCCGGTGCGGAAAACCGTCTTGTCGTTGGCGTTGTACGCGAGGCCGACGCGCGGGCCCCAGTTGTTCAAGTCTTTCTGCAGGATGCCGGCCGGGAAGTAGCCGTCCTGATTGAGCACGAGCGGCACGAGCTGCGCGGGCAGATTCGCGGGCACTTTGTGATACGCGATCTTGCCGGTCGCCGCATCGAACGATCCTTCGATGTCGTTCGTCTCGTGCCACGGCGCGAGGTACTCCCAGCGGAGGCCCATCTGCAGCGTCAGCGCGCGCGAGATCTGCCAGTTGTCGTCGACGAACGGCGCGATCGTCGGCGAGTGGTACGTCGATCGCGAGCTGCCGAACGCGCCGGTGCACGTCGAGCAGTACCCGAGCAGGAAATCGGCGACGGAATTGCCGGTGAACTGACCGTTGAACGTGAAGCCGCCGCGCGGCGGTACCTCCGTCAGGTGCTCGAAGACGCGGTACTGCGCCTGCAGACCGAAGCGGATGTTGTGCCGCGACCTCACCCAGCTCGTCGCGTTCGACACGCTGAGAATTTTTTCCGTGGCGCCCTGCGTGATGCCGCCCTCGCCGTTGCCGCTGAAGCCCGTCATCGTGAACCCGGGCCGGCCGTAGTCGAGCGGATCGGTCCCGCCCGCGAGGTTCCGGAGGCCGATGTCGCCCACCCAGTTGCGGCCGTCGAGGCTGATCGGCGCGTTCAGGTGATACGCGTAGTTGTAGCCGACGCGGATCTCGTTCACGATGTTCTGCGACTTCACCCAGGTTTCACCGACCGCGAGGTTCGCGCCCTTCTGCGGGAAGTTCGTGTAGGTGAACGCGCCGGGATTCAGCTGCGAGCCCTTGTAGTACATGAAGCGCTCGAACAGGTTGTGCTTCGCCGACACGACCTGGTCCGCCCGCCCCGTCGCCGTGTCCGCATCGTCGGTGAAGTCGCGAATCGCGAGGTAGTTGTTGACGCCGGCGTTGTTCGGCGCCGGCACCGTGGGCGCGAGTACCTGCGCGAACTTCGAGAAGCGGTTCGACGGGATGATGTTGCCGGGGAACTGCACGCCGGTGACCGGATCGATGATCGGCGTCGAGACGCTCGAGAAATTTCCCGTCACCAGCACCGGATTCGGCACGCTCGCGAACAGCGACCGCGCCTGCGTCGTCCGCAGCCCTTCATACGCGCCGAACACGAAAATGCGATCTTTCCTGACCGGTCCGCCGAGCGTCGCGCCGTACTGCTTTCGGTCGCCGGGCTTCTGGCCGAAGTAGTTCGCCGCTTCGAGGTTCGTGTTGCGAATGTAGTCGTACCCCGAGCCCGTGAGCCGGTTCGTCCCCGACTTGGTCACGATCGACACCACGGCCTGCCCCTGTCCGTACTCCGTCGTGAACGAGTTGCGGAGGACGTTGACTTCCTGCACGGCGTCGAGCGGCGGGTTCAGCGACAGGTTGTTGAAGCGGAGCGATCGCACGTACACGCCGTCGATCGCGTAGTTCGTCGAGCTGTCGCGCCCGCCTTCGACCGTCACGTACTGGCTGCGGCTGCTGCCCGCCGCGCCGAACTGCGTGCCGCGGTTGAACGCCTGCGGCGTCACGCCGGCCGACAGCGCGGCGAACGAGAGGAGGTTGCGCCCGGCGACCGGCAGATCCTCGATTTGCTTCTGCGTGATCGTCTGGCCGACCGACGCGTTCGCCACCTGCAGCAGCGGCGACATGCCGACGACGGTGACGTTCTCGGCGACGGTGGCGAGCGCCAGCGTCAGCGTCGGCTTGGCGATCTCGCCGTTGCGGAGAACGAAGTCGGTGATCTCCGCCGTCCGGAACCCCGGGAGCTCGACGCGGATCGTGTACGTCGCCGGCGGCAGGTTCGGGATCGTGAAGCGGCCTTCGCCGTCGGTCGTGGCGACGCGCTGCGCGTTCGTGCCGGCGTTGATCACCGTCACGGTGGCGCCCGGGACGATGGCATGGGTGGTGTCGAGCACCTGGCCGGCGATGCCGGCGGACGCCGATTCCTGCGCGCGCGCGGCCCCGCAGAGCAACAGGACGGCGACGGTCAGGCTGGTGAGCCTGAAAGGCATAGGCAACTCCCTCTCACGGTCCGCCTGAAGGCGGACACTACGTATCCCGCCTGAAGACGGACACTACGTACGCCGCGTTTTAGGACGCGGTTGGAAAGGGGTCAAACCAATTCGACGGGGCCGCGACGGTTTGACAGTGCGAAACGGATCATCCAATGGCGTGGATCGGATAAGTCGCATCTTTTCAGCCAGTAATCCTCGAAAATCGTCTAGAATCCCGGTTCGCGCAGCGCGACCGGCTGCCGCGGACTCGTTGCGCGATCTGCAACCGCGCCATGGAATCGAAGACCAGCGCTCGCGATCCGTATCTCGTCAAGTCCGTCGTCCACTCGTCGCGCGTCCTGTCGGCGTTCCGCGCGTCGGGCGAAGCGCTGCCGCTCCGCGAAATCGCCGGCCGCAGCGGCCTGCCGAAGAGCATGGCGTTCCGTCTGCTCTACACGCTCGAACGGTGCGGGATGATCGAGAAGCTCGGCGAGAATCTCTATCGCTCGTCGCTGCGGCCGTTCAAGCAGAAGCTGTATCGCATCGGCTACGCGGCGCAGGGCACCGACTATCAGTTCTCGAAGGAAGTCTCCGCCGGCCTGCAGCGCGCCGCGGCGCGTGAAGGCGTCGAGCTGATTTGCGTCGACAACCGGTACAACCCGAAGACCGCCCAGCGCAACGCCGACGTGCTCGTGCGCGAGAAAGTCGATCTCGTCATCGAGTTCCAGACCGACGAGCAGATCGCGCCGATCGTCGCGGCGAAGTACCGCGAGGCGAACATCCCCCTGATTGCGATCGAGATACCACACCCGGGCGCGACCTACTTCGGCGCGAACAACTACGAGGCCGGGCTGATCGGCGGCCGCTATCTCGGGCGCTGGGCGAAGCAGCGGTGGAACGCGGAGATCGACGAGATCGTGCTCGTCGCGCTGAAGCGCGCCGGCGGGCTGCCGCAGATGCGCCTGACCGGCATGCTCGTCGGGATGAAGGAAGTCTGTCCGGCGCTCGAGAGCCGGCCGGTGACGTATCTCGACGGCGACGGCGTGCTCGGCGACAGCTTCGAGGCGATGCGCAAGCACCTGCGGGCCACGAAGTCGCGGCGCATCGTCGTCGGCGCGATCAACGATCCGAGCGCGCTCGGCGTGCTGCGCGCGTTTCAGGAAGCGGGACGCACGGAATCGTCGGCCATCGTCGGCCACAACGCGTCACCGGAAGGGCGCGCGGAGCTGCGGCAGCCGGGCACGCGCCTGATCGGATCGGTGGCGTACTTCCCCGAGAAGTACGGCGACGAGATCCTGAAGGTGGCGCTCGACATCCTGCACCGCCGGCCGGTGCCGCCGGCCGTCTTCGTCAAGCATCAGATGGTCACGCCCGAAAACGTGAACCACATCTATCCGAACGACGAGCTGATGGGCGTGTCTTGATGACGAGTCGAACGAACCTCTCACTTCGGCCGCGGATCCTCCGGTTCGACATCCGGTAATCGTCCGGCGCGCGACAGCGCGACCGCCTCGATCAGAGCCTTCGTTGCGTTGCGGACTTCCTCCTGAACGTCCTCGTCGGCATCGAGCGCGTCGTGGCTGGTCGCGTACGGCTCGTAGTAGCCGATGTAGCGATCGATGCCTCCCTGACGCAGGGCGGGCCGCAGCTTCATGTCGGTCAGCCAGTCGCTGAGCGATCGCCGCAGCGTCTCCGCGCCGACCGTATCGCCGTGTACGACGACCGCGAAGACGCGGCCGGCCAGGTGTCGCGGATAGCTCCATCCGGCGAGCTCCAGTGTTTTCGCCGCCTCGACGTTCTTTCCATGCGTCGTCGTCTGATCGGGATTGCCGCCGTCCGCGCACACGAGGCGATCGATCATCAGCTTGAGGACGCTCGGCGCCTGATACCAGTACACCGGCGTGACGATCATCACGCCGTGCGCCGCGACCCATCGCGGATAGAGCTCGTTCATCCAGTCGCCGGCCTGACCCATCGCGTGATTCGGATAACACGAGCACGGCCAGTGGCAGAGCGGCATGGCCGTCGAGACGCAGGCCTTGCACGGAAAAATCTGGCGGCCGTACTGCGCGGTCAGCAGACTGAGATCGAGGAAGTCGCACTGCAGGCCCGCGCGTTCGATGTCCGTGCGCGCCTGCGACGCGAGACGAAACGTCTTCGACATTTCGCCCGGACAGGTTTGATCGTGGCGCGCCGCGCCGCAGACGACCAGCACGCGGCCGGGACGACCCGGGTCTTTCTGCTCGCGCTCCGCCTGCTGAATCCGCTCGCGCGTGTCGAGCCACTCGATTGGCAGCTCGAACTCCGGATCGGCGAAGCCCGGCCCGGCCTTCCGCCTGCGCGGACTCTTGTGGTACTGGTCGTACGCCTTCCACGCGACGCCGATCACGTCCGCAAGCTGCCGCTCCACGGTCTGAAACTCCGGATCGAAGAACCGCTCGCGGACACGGCGTTCGAACTCGTCACGAGTGAGCTTGACGTCACCCTGACCCTTTCGCACGTTGACGGGCATACGCTCTCCAATGGGCTCGCGCATGATACGCTCGTCGGATGGCCGCTCCCCCGACCGCTGCGTGGCCGCCTCTACAGTACGACGAGTGGAAAGACACGTACGTCACGCTCCACATGTGGACGCAGGTCGTCGGCAAGATCGCGCTCGCGCAGGCACCGCCGGTCAATCACTCGTGGGCCGTGGCGTTTCACGTCACGCCCCGCGGATTGTCGACGCACCTGCTGCCGTACGGCGCGCGATCGTTCGCGCTCGAGTTCGACTTCGTCGAGCATCTGCTTCGCGTGCAGGTTTCGGATGGCCGATCGCAGACGCATCCGCTGACGGATCAATCGGTCGCCGACTTCTACCGCGCGGTGATGACCCTCCTGCGGCGCATGGATCTCGGCGTTCGCATCTGGTCGATGCCGGTGGAAGTTCCCGATCCGATTCGATTCGAGGATGACACGATCCACCACACGTACGACCGGGCCGCGGCTCACCGGTGCTGGCAGATCTTCTCGCGCATCGCGGCGGTGCTCGCCGAGCGGCGCGCGCACTTCCTCGGCAAGACGAGCCCCGTCCATTTCTTCTGGGGCGGCTTCGACCTGGCGGTCACGCGGTTCTCGGGCCGTCCGGCGCCGCCGCGCGAGGGCCCGCGCTTCATGCGCGACGCGTATTCGCATGAAGTCATCAGCCACGGCTTCTGGCCCGGCAGCGGGCCGCTGCTCGAGCCGGCGTTCTATGCGTATGCGGTCCCGGAACCGGCGGGTCTGAAGGAGGCGGTCGTCCAGCCGTCAGCCGCGTACTACCATCGGGAGCTCGGGGAGTTCATCCTGCCTTACGAGGCCGTGCGCACCGCGCCCGATCCCGCGGCGGCGATCGGTGCATTCGTCGACAGCACGTACGAACGTGCCGCCACGCTGGCCCGATGGGACCGCGCCGCACTCGAGCGGCCGGCTCTCGCGGTCTGACACGGACCGTGCCTGTGCCTGAATTCTTCGGCGACTGGTACTCGCGGAACCGCGCGCGAACGCAGGCGCTCTTCGATCTCGTCGCGGACGAGGCGTATTACGAGCGTCCGATCGATTTGCGGCATCCGATCGTCTTCTACGAAGGCCACCTGCCCGCGTTCAGCTTCAACACGCTCGTCAAACGCGCGCTCGGCGGCGCGAGCATCGATCCGGCGCTTGAAACGCTGTTCGCCCGCGGCATCGATCCGTCGGAACAGGAAGCCGGACGGACGAGCATTCATCAGTGGCCGTCGCGTACCGCGGTCAGGCAGTTTGCCGCGGAGGCCGACCGGCGGGTGCGCACGGCGCTCGACCGGAGCGATCTCGATCGTCCCGGCGATCCGCTGCTGCACCGGTCGGAGGCGGTGTTCACGATCCTCGAGCACGAAGCGATGCATCAGGAAACACTGATGTACATGTGGCATCGCCTGCCATTCGATCAGAAGCAACGGCCCGCAGGCTACCGGCCGCGGATCGACGACGATCGGCCGCCGCAGGAGTGGATCGAGATTCCCGCCGGACGGGCCACGCTCGGCGCCGACGAGGCGGCGCTCCGCTTCGGGTGGGACAACGAGCGGCCGTACCACAGTGAGGATGTCGCCGCGTTTGCCATTCAGCGCCACGATGTGACGAACGCGGACTATCTCGAGTTCGTGAACCGCGGCGGACGACCGCCGATCTTCTGGGAACGCCGCGGCGACTCGTGGTACTGGCGCGGCATGTTCGATCTGATTCCGCTGCCGCTGTCGTGGCCGGTGTACGTCAGTCAGACGGACGCGACCGCCTACGCGGCGTGGCGCGAATGCCGGCTGCCGACGGAAGCGGAATTCCAGCGAGCCGCCTACGGAACGCCCGACGGCTCGGAGCGCGTTCACCCCTGGGGCGACGCGAGTCCGTCGGCCGCGCACGGCGTCTTCGACTTCGCGAGCTGGGATCCTGAGCCGGCCGGCTCGCATCCTAGGGGGAGGAGCGCGTGGGGCGTCGATGATCTCGTGGGCAACGGGTGGGAATGGACGCGCACCGAGTTCGCGCCGTTCCCCGGATTCCGGCCGATGCCGTCCTATCCGGAGTATTCGGCCGACTTCTTCGACGGCGAGCATGCGGTCATGAAAGGTGCGTCGCCCGCGACGGCGCGCGAGCTGATCAGGCCGACGTTCCGCAACTGGTTCCGGAAGCAGTACCCCTACGTTTACGCGACGTTCAGATGCGTACGGCCATGACTCCGTCCACCATCGCCCGATCGTCGTTCGCCGACGATGTGCGGCATTACCTGCAGCTCAGGCCGCGGCAGCTGCCGTCGCAGTACCTCTACGACACGCTCGGCTCGGCGCTGTTCGATGCGATCTGCGAGCTGCCGTGGTATCGCATCACGCGCGCGGAAAGCCGGCTGCTCGCGCGCCATCGCGAACAGATCTTCGGCCATCTGCCGGGGCTGATGAACATCGTCGAGCTCGGGCCCGGCGACGGCCGCAAGCTGCGAACGCTCGTCGAAGGGACAACGGAGCCGCTGACCGCGCACCTCGTCGACGTCTCGGCCGGCGCGCTGGCGCGGGCCGCGCACACGCTGTCCGACGCGCTCCACATCGATGTTGTCACGCACGAAGCGTCGTTTGAAAGCGGGCTCGATACGATCGCGCGTGAGATCCGCCGCAGCGCCGCCGCGGACGCGACGGCCACCGGATCTGCCGGCCGCACGCTCGTGCTGTTCCTCGGCTCGAACATCGGCAACTTCGATCCGCCGGCGTCAGCGGCGCTGCTCGACCGCATCGCCGCCGTGCTGCAGCGCGGCGACGCGTTCCTGCTCGGGGCCGATCTCGTCAAGCCGGAGCGCGATCTCCTGATCGCCTACGACGATCCGCTCGGGGTGAGCGCCGCGTTCAATCTGAACGTGCTGCTGCGCATCAACCGCGAGCTGGGCGGCAACTTCGACCTTCGCGGCTTCCGCCATCGCGCC
>Ga0114129_10004455_pt1 | contig 19767 bp, 22 predicted proteins | sample RhiMetdeltSRZDD1_FD_80071 | JGI IMG/M metagenome (GOLD analysis project Ga0114129, IMG submission 80071) | Populus rhizosphere microbial communities from Tennessee, USA - Rhizosphere MetaG P. deltoides SRZDD1 (version 2) (version 2) | ecosystem: Host-associated > Plants > Roots > Rhizosphere >...
CGACCTCGACGCTCTGCACCTTCCCCGAGCCGCCCTGACCGAAACCCAGGCGTGGCGCGACGATCGAGCTGGTCACGAGAAGCATCGAGAGGGCGGCGGCGGCAAGTGATAGGTTTTTGAGTGAGCGCATCGTTTCCTCCCCGAGAAGTGCGGATGCCCGCGATGCGCGTTGATAGAGCGCGCGACCGGCCTTGTCAAGGCACCCTCGAAGCCGTAGCGGTTCTCGGTACCGTGTCTGCTATGATGCTGGCGCGTGAAACGGGCTGCGTTCGCCTTCCTCGTCATCGGTATCGTCGTCACCGGGTGTGGAGTCGTCTCGCAGACCAAGGATCAGCGCACGACACAGGGACCGACCGCCGACGAGTTCTGGCTGGCGAAGGTGCTCACGGTCAACGGACGCTATCCGACGTTCGAGGAAAAGCGGCACTTCGACGACGAGCTCGACGCTCGCATCCGCAAGTACCTGCGCGAGAACGAGGACGCCGCGTCCGATCCGCTGACCGTTCCGGCGTTCCGGAATCTGCACCAGGTCACGGCCGGGATGCAGAAGGCCCAGGTCGAGGTGCTCCTCGGGCCGCCCTTCACGACGTCCGAAGACCCGCAGCAGATGGCGAACTGGGCGCGGCGTCACTGGCCGGAGATTCGCGGCAAGGCTGACGAGGCGTGGGGCTACCCGTACGGCTGGATCTTCTACTTCAACAAAGGCAAGCTCATCGACATCACGCAGTATTTGCCCGGCGGATCGTCGCAGTGATCCGCTCCACGCTCAGCGTCACCAAGCGTACGCCGCTCGCCGCCCGCGGCATGGTCGTGGCCGAGCATCCGCGCGGCGCCGACGTCGGCGCGCGCGTGCTGGAGCATGGTGGCAACGCCGTCGACGCCGCCGTCGCCACGGCGTTCGCCATGACGGTGGTCGAGCCGTTCATGTCGTCGATCGGCGGCTCCGGCACGATGCTCGTCCACCGGGCCCGGCGCGGCGAAACCGTCGCGCTCAACTTCAACGGCGTGGCGCCGCGGCGCGCGCACCCGACGATGTACACGGTGACGGGTGGCGTCTCGGACGCCCTCTTTCCGTGGCCGAAGGTCGAGGGCGAGGCCAACGTCTATGGCCACCGGTCGGTCGCCATCCCGGGATCGGTGGCCGGTCTCGCGCTGGCGCTCGAGCGGTACGGCACGATGTCGCTGGCCGACGTGCTGGCGCCCGCGATCGAGATCGCGCGCGATGGCTTCGTGGCCGACTGGTATCTGGCGCTCAAGCACGCGCAGCACCTCGAGGAGCTCGCCGCGTTTCCAGAGACCGCGCGGGTCTACTTGCGGCACGGCCGCTCGATCTACCGCCCGCCGTCGATGCAGCCTGGTGACCTGGTGCGCTATCCCGATCTCGCGGAGAGCCTCGCGCTCATCGCGAAAGAGGGCCCCGACGCCTTCTATCGCGGGGCGATCGCCGACGCCATCGCCGAGGAAATGGCGCGCGGCGGCGGGCTGATCACCAAGGAGGACCTCGCCGCGTACGAAGTCGGCGTGTCGGCGCCGCTGACGGGCCGCTATCGCGACCTCGAGCTCGCGTTCTCCCCCGGCGCCACCGGTGGCATCACGGCGCTCGAGACGCTGAACATCCTGAACGAGTTTCCCGCGGCCAAGGTCGGATGGACGACCGTGGAGGGTCTGCACCTGCGCGCGTGCGCCGTCAAGCGCGCGTTCCGCGATCGCTTCGAGCACCTCGGCGATCCGGCCATGGTCGAGGCGCCGTGGCAGCGGCTCGTCTCGCGCGAGTATGCGCGCGACGTCGCCCGCGAGATCCGTGCGGGGCGCGCCGGGGACGCCGGCCCGCGCGGCGGGCGAGCGACCGATTGCACGACGCACCTGGGCGTGATCGATCGCGAGCGCAACATGGTCGCGCTCACCAACACCGCGGTCTCGCTGTGGGGCTCGCGTGTCGTGGTGAAGGGCACCGGCATCCTCCTCAACAACGGCATGATCTGGTTCAACCCCGAGCCCGGCCGCGCGAATTCCGTCGCGGCGGGCAAGCGCGTGCTCGTGAACATGGTGCCGGCGCTCGGCTTCAAGCGCGGGCGCCCGTATCTGACGATCGGCGCGCCGGGCGGCCGCGCGATCGTGTCGGCCATCCCGCAAGTTCTCGCCAACGTCGCCGACGGCGGCGGTGCGTTGCAAGACGCGGTGGAGGCGCCGCGCCTGCACACCGAGGGCGGCGACGTGCTGGTCTCGACGCGCGTGGGCGACAAGGCGCTGGCCGGCCTCGCCCGGCGCGGCCACGCCGTGGTGGCGAAGGACGAGACGTACTCGACGCTCAACTTCGCGCGCCCCGTCGCCATCCGCGTCACGCGCGGCGGTCTGGAGGCCGGCGTCGAGCAGTTCGGCATGGCCTGGGCCGCGGGCCATTGAGCGGCGATGGCCAGTTTCGTCCTCATTCACGGCGCGTGGCACGGCGGATGGTGCTGGGTCCGCGTCGCGCGCCTGCTGCGTGATGCCGCACACGAGGTCTACACCCCGACACTGACGGGGCTCGGCGAGCGCGCGCATCTCGCGAGCCCGCAGATCGATCTCGAGACGCACGTGCAGGACGTGGTCGGGGTGCTCGAAGCCGACGAGCTGCGACAGGTCGTCCTCGTCGGTCACTCGTATGCCGGCATGGTGATCTCCGGCGTGGCCGCGCGCGCCGCCAACCGGCTCAGCCACCTGGTCTACCTCGACGCGTTCGTCCCCGAGCCCGGCCGAACGCTGCTCGACTACCTCGGCCCGCGCGCCGACGCGGTTCGCGAATCGGCGCGCACGGCCGGCGACGGCTGGCGGGTTCCGCCGTTTCCGCCGGAGCGGTTCGGGGTCACCAGCCAGCGCGACCGCGAATGGCTGCAGCGCCGGCTCGTGCCGCAACCGCTCGCGTCCTTCGAGCAGCCGCTGGCCGCCGCCGGCGGCGAGCGGCTCAAGCGCGCGTACGTGTACTGCGCGAGCCCCGCCATGGGCGCCTTCGATCAGTTCGCCGAGCGCTTGCGCGAGGACCGCAAGTGGCAGTACCACGAGATCAAGACGGGCCACGATGCGATGGTGACGGCGCCGGGCGAGGTCGCGAAGTTCTTGCTCGGCCTCGTGAAGTGACGTAGTGCGAATTCAAAGGAGGCGCCATGGCCGCACTCGAAGACAAGGTGATCGCGTCGTGGAAGTACAAAAAGGGCGCGCTCGATCCGAAGACCGCGTTCCTCTGCTACCTGGCCGCCAACCTCGCGGCCGGCAACACGCACTGAGCGAAGCGCGACCTGGCGGGCGCCAGGCAGAGCGGGGCGACCGAGGACGAGGTCCGCGAGGCGATCTCCTTCGCGATCCGCGCCAATGCCGCGAAGACCCACGCGGACATCCTGAAGGTGTACGAGGAGCGCTGAGCGGCTACAGCGCCGAGTGAAAGGCGCGCTTGACGGCGGCGATGCGGCGCTCGTCGCGCGTGTAGAACGTCCACTGCTTGATCCGCTTGGGGCGGATCAATCTCGCCTGCGTGAGGATCCGCAAGTGCTCGCTGGCCGTCGGCGCGCTCACGCCGAGCTTGGCGGCGATCAGCGCGCCGCAGACACCGTCGCGCACCAGGTCGCCGTCCACCTGCGGCGGGAAGTGCGCGCGCGGGCGCTTGAGCCAGTGCAGGATCTGCAGGCGACGCTCGTTGGCGAGCGCCTTGGTGACGGCGACGTCCACGGCAAGCACATTCGCTAATTTGCCAATCGACTAATTGCATGTCAAGATCCACGGTGGTCATGACCGCCGTCGATCCGCCGCGCATCCAGGCCGCCTACGACGTCATCCGCCCGCGGCTTCGCGTCACGCCCATCGTCGAGCTGGACGCCGCCGACCTCGGCGTCGCGGCCGGCCGACTCGTGCTCAAGCTCGAGGGGTTGCAGCACGCCGGTGCGTTCAAGACGCGCGGCGCCTTCGCGAATCTGATGCTCCGCACGCTGCCGCGCGCCGGCGTCGTCGCGGCGTCGGGAGGCAACCACGGCGTCGCCGTCGCCTACGCGGCGATGCGGCTGGGCGTGCGGGCCAAGGTCTTCCTGCCGACGGTGTCGTCGCCCGCGAAGATCGAGCGCATTCGCGGCTACGGCGCCGATCTGGTCGTCGGCGGGGAGCTCTACGCCGACGCGCTCGCCGCCAGCGAGGCATGGGCGGCGCGGCAGGGCGCGGCGCCGGTGCACGCGTTCGACCAGCTGGAGACGCTGCTCGGACAGGGCACGGTCGGCCTCGAGCTCGCGCAGCAGGCGCCGGATCTCGACGCGGTGCTCGTGCCTGTCGGCGGCGGCGGGCTGATCGGCGGCATCGCGGCGTGGTACGCGGGCCGCATTCGCATCGTCGGCGTCGAGCCCGAGGCCGCGCCGACGCTTTCGCGCGCGCTCGAGGCCGGCCGCCCGGTCGATGCCGAGGCCGGCGGCATCGCCGCCGATTCCCTGGCTCCGCGGCGGGTGGGCGAGCTGATGTTTCCGATCGCGCGGCGGTTCGTGGAGCGCGTCGTGCTCGTCTCCGACGCGGCGATCCGCCGCGCGCAGCGGGCGCTGTGGGACGCCGTGCGGGTCGTGGCCGAGCCGGGGGCGGCGGCCGGCGTGGCCGCCCTGCTCGAGGGCGCGTATACGCCGGCGCGTCGCGACGAGCGCATCGGCATCGTCATCAGCGGGGCGAATACCACCGCCGTCGACTTCCGCTGAATCGCGGGCCGCGGGCGAGCGCACGGTACAATGCCGCTGATCCTCTGGAGGGTTCATGGCCGACGTGGAATTGATGGCGGCGTTCTCGACGGTGCCGGCCGCGGAGCAGGAGGCGTTCAAGCGCGTGCTCGTCGAGACCGTCGAGCAGCTCGCGCGCGAGGACGCGACGTTCAAGCGCGCCAAGCTCGTGTTCACGGAGTCCGATGAGCGATGCGCGCTCACGGCCGAGCTGGATGGCGTCAAGCGCGAGGGCGTGCCGCTGCAGATCGAGATCGACCAGCTCGAGGACGCGCAGTCGTCGGCGGGCGCCCGCGCGCAGCTGAAGGAGGCCATGCGTCTCTACTTCCGCCGCGTGCAGGGACGATAGTGGACGACGGCTCGCTGTTCTATGCGTGGCGCGATTGCTTGTTCCGCGTTCCCGATGGCGTGCAGCCACCCAAGGCCGGCTCGCGCTTCTTCTGCCGCCATCTCGCCGTGTCGTCGGGCGAGCGGGTGCTCGAGATCGGCGCCGGGCTCGGCCTGGCGGCGGTGCTCGCGGCGCGCAGCGGCGCGCAGGTCGTGGCCACCGATATCGTGTCCGGCTCGATCGCGGCCGTACGCGCGAATGCGGCGCTCAACGGCGTCACGATCGACGCGCGGCTCGGCGACTGCTACGCGCCGGTGAGGGGCGAACGCTTCGATCTCGTGTGCAGCAATCCGCCACAGATGCCGACGCCGCCGGGCGCCGATCGCGAGGACGCGCAGGCGGCCGCCGACAACGGCGGCCTCGACGGCTGGGCACTGCTCGACCGCATCATCGCCGGCGCGTCGCAACACCTGGCGCCGCGCGGGCGCCTGGTCTTCACGATCTTCGATTTCCTCGGGCTCAAGACCGCGCTGGCGAAGGTGGAGGCGGCCGGGCTGGTGCCCTCCGTGCTGGCGCGCGAGACGCAGGCGTTCCCGCGGATCGGCTACGAGCGCCTGGAGCATTTGCGCGCCATGGACCGCGAGGCGGTGCTGCCGAGCGGGCGTCCGATGAGCGTCGAGCGGCTGATGATCGAGGGGCGTGCGCGGTGAGCCGGCGCCTGATCGTCAACGCGGACGACTGGGGCCTGACCCGCGGCGTGAGCGAGGGCATCCTGGCCGCGCACCGGCATGGCATCGTCACCAGCACCACCGTGCTTGCGACGGCCAAGCTCGATGCCGAGCTCGTGGCGCGTCTGCTCGACAGTGATCTCGGCGCGGGGCTGCACGTCAATCTCACGCTCGGCACGCCCCTCACGCGCGGCAAGTCTCTGATCGACGGCCACGGCCGGTTCGTGCGGGATGCGCGCCAGGCCGCAGCACGCGCGATCGCCGCCGACGTGCGCGCGGAGGTCGACGCCCAGATCGCGAGGTTCGCGAAGACGTTCCGCCGCGCGCCGACCCATCTCGATTCGCATCACCACGTCGGGCTGCATCCCCCCGTGCGCGAGGTGGTGCTCGAGGCGGCGCGCGCGCTCGGCGTGCCGGTGCGCAGCCAGGACACCGCGGCGCGCACGCGCGCGCGCTCGGCGGGGCTGCGCACGCCGGATCACTTCTTCGGCGAATCGGGCCCCGGCGCATACTGGTCGCCGGCGACGACGCTCGCCAATCTGCGCGCGCTGCCCGACGGCGTCTCGGAGTTCATGACCCACCCCGGCTGGTTCGACGCCGAGCTGGCGTACAGCCGCTACGGGCGACAGCGCGAGACGGAGATGGTCGGTCTCGGCACGCCCGCGGCGCGCGCCGCCGCGGCGGCGCTCGGGATCACGCTCTGCAGCTTCGCCGAGCTCTGAATGGCCGAGGAGGCGAAGTCGAGGGGGGCGCCGGGTTCCCCGGGGCCGCCCATCCTGATAGGCGTTGACGTCGGAGGAACGACCATCGCCGCCGGCGGTGTCACCAATGACGGCGAAGTCGTGCACGACGAGAGCATTCTCACGCACGACGCCGCGGCCACCGGCACGCTGGTCGCGATCGAGCGCCTTGTGCACCGTGTGAGTGGCGCGCTCGCCACCCGCGGACTCACGGTGGCGGGCATCGGCGTCGGCGTACCGGGCCCGGTCGACGTGGACGCTGGACGCGTCGAAGAGCCGGCGCCGCACGCCGCCGACCTCGTCGGACAGCCGCTCGGCTCGCGTCTGGCCGCGCGCTTCGGCGTGCCCGTCTTCGTCGACAACGACGTCAACGCGCTCGCGCTGGCCGAGTGGCGCTTCGGCGCCGGCCGCGGCGCGCGCTCACTGGTGGTCCTGGCACCCGGCACGGGCTTCGGCGCCGGCGTGATCCTCGACGGCCGCCTGCTGCGCGGTGTGGCCGGCTTCGCCGGCGAATTCGGCCACACGCCCGTGAAGTTCGACGGACCGCCGTGCTGGTGCGGCGGCCGCGGCTGTCTTGCCGTGTACGCGAGTGGTCGCGGCATCGCGGAGGCCGCCCAGGCCCGCGTCGCCGGCCATGCGGAGTCGCCGCTGCTCGCCGCGGCCGGCGGCGCCGCGCAGCGCATCACCGCCGAGCTGGTGTTTCGCGCCGCCGCCGACGGCGAGCCGGTCGCGACGGCGGTGGTGGACGAGGCGTGCCGCGCGCTGGGCGCGATGCTCGCGACGATCGTCAACGGCCTCAATCCGGAAGTCGTCGTGGTCACGGGCGGCGTTGCCGTCTCGCTCACCGCCCTCGAAAAGCGCATCCTGGCCGCCGCCGCCGAGTACGCGTTCGCGCGTGCCCTCGCCGCGACCCGGATCGTGATCGCGCCGGCCGACAAGCGCCTGACCGTGCGCGGCGCCGCCGCGCTGGTGCTCTACGAGCGCGAGCGGCGCGGCGGCCCGACGTCGGACTAGGCCGGCGGCGGCTCGCGCTTCAAGATCTCATCGAGCGTGCGAGGCAAGCGGCCGACCGCCGACGCGCCGTGCACGCGTGACACCATCTCGCCCCGGCGGTCGATGATCACGGTGTACGGCGTGCCCTTGAAGCCGTACCGGTTGCCGATCACGAGCTTCGGATCGAGCGCGACCTCGTACGTCACGCGGTTCGCGCGCATGAAGCGGCGCACGTCGACCACCGTGTCCTGCACGTGGATGGCGAGCACGTCGACCCCGCGCTCGCGATAGCGCTCGGCCACGCGGCCCAGCGCCGCCGACTCCCGCGCGCACGGCTTGCAGTACGACGCCTGGAAGCGCAGCACGAGGATCTTCTTGCCGATGAGATCGCGCGAGTCCAGCATGCGACCGTCGAGGAGGCGAACCTTGAAGCCCGGCGCCGCCGGCTCTGCCGCGACGGACGACGTCAGCGACAGCAGCGCGGCGAGAACGAGGACCGCGGCGCGCACGCGGCCATTCTAGCGGAGCACGCCAAGCAAGGGGAATAGCCAGGAACGAACGGAGGTGAGCCCATGGTCACGTGGAAGCAGTTCGCCGCGGCCGCGCCCGAGCTGGCGCGGGCGGGCCGTGCCCTCATCACGCAGTTCCAGGTCGGCCTGGCGTTCCTGGCCACGGTTCGAAAGGACGGCGCCCCTCGGATGCACCCCGTCTGTCCGGTGTTCTCCGAGGACGGCCTCTTCGTGCTCATCGTTGCGGCATCGCCGAAACACCACGATCTTCGGCGGGACGGCCGATACGCGCTGCAGTCGTTCCCGCAGCCCAAGCCGGGCAGCGAAGAATTCTACGTCGCCGGCAAGGCCGTGATCGTCGAGGATCCGATCAGGCGCGCGGCCGTCCTCCGGGACGCCAAACACATGGCGGACGAATCGGAGACGACGTTCGAGCTGTGGATCGAGCGCGCCATGCACACGACGTGGGAGCACGTCCTCACGCCGCAGATGCGATCGGTTCACCAGAAGTGGCGGGCGCCCTGACGCTACCCGTCGGGGGCCTCGCGCCGGACGTCGGCCGGGCACTCGTTGCAGAGCGTCCATGCCCAGCCGTTGGGGATCTCGTAGATCGTAGAAACGTGACGCCAGCGCGGATCGGCCGCGAGCACCAGCCGCAGGCGGAGCCGGATGGCGTTCGCATCCGCGTAGGGCATGTACATACGGATTTCACGCGCGCCGTCGTGGGGGCAGTAGGTGCTGCGGAACGCCGAGAGCGGGAGCGACGGAGAAGTGCTCGGGCCATTCACCGTCATGACGCGCCAGCAACAACGCAACCCGCGTGCCAGTGACCTCGGCAACGGGCAGGGCGCGGCCGACCCCGCGAGTATAATGGCCCGGTGAACGACCTCGAACACGCGTTACGCCGCGTCGTCCGCGGCTCCGTTCGCTTCGATCCCGCCTCGCGGCTCTTGTATTCGACCGACGCATCCATGTACCAGGTGGAGCCGATCGGCGTGCTCACGCCGCGCGATGCGGACGACGTGCGCGCGGCGGTGCAGGTGGCTCGCGAGCACGGCGTGGCGCTGCTGCCGCGCGGCGGCGGCACCTCGCTGACCGGGCAGACGGTCAACCACGCGCTCGTCCTCGACTTCACCCAGCACATGAATCAGGTGCTGGAGGTCAACACCGGGGAGCGGTGGGCCCGCGTGCAGCCCGGTCTCGTGCAGGACGAGCTCAACCATCACGTGCGCTCGATGGGCCTGTTGTTCGGCCCGGACACCTCCACGTCGAACCGCGCGACGCTCGGCGGGATGATGGGCAACAACTCGGGCGGCTCCCATTCGCTCGCGTACGGCCTTACCGTCGACCACGTCATCGAGGTCCGCGCGCTGCTCGTCGACGGCACCGAAGTCGTCTTCGGCGAGATGACGCCGGGCGAGTTCGAGGCCAAGACGCGGGCGGCCGGGCTCGAGGGGCAGATCTACCGTGAAGTCGCCGCCATCCGCGACGAGTATGCGAACGAGATCCGCGCGCGGTACCCGAAGCACTGGCGGCGCGTGGCCGGCTACAACCTCAACGAGCTCCTCGGCATCGCCATCCGGCCGCACTCGTACGCGGGTGGCGGCAACGGGGACCCGCGCAAGCTCAGCATGGCGCGGCTCGTCGTCGGCTCCGAGGGCACGCTGCTCACGATTCTGGAGGCGAAGGTCCGGCTCGTGAAGCGACCCAAGGCGACGGCGGTGGACGTGATCCACTACCACGACATGCAGGAGGCGCTCGAGTCGTCGCAGGCCATCCTCGAGACCGGGCCGTACGCCGTCGAGGTCACCGACAAGCTCATCCTCGACCTGGCGCGCAACAACATCGAGCAGTCGCGGCGCATGGGCTGGGTGCAGGGTGACCCCGCGGCCATCATGATCGTCGAGTACACCGGCGAGACCGAGGCCGAGGCCAAGTCCAAGATCGAGGCGCTCGAGAGCCGGCGCGCGCGCGATCGCTTCGGCTACCACGGGCACGTCGCGTACGATCCCGGCGAGCAGCGCACGATCTGGAATCTGCGCAAGGCCGGGCTCGGCCTGCTGCTCGGCATGAAGGGCGACAAGAAGCCGATCGCCTTCGTCGAGGACACGTGCGTCGAGCCACGGCACCTCGCGGCATTCGTGCCGCGCTTCAAGGAAATCTTCGCCAAGCACGACACCACGGGCGCCTACTACGGGCACTGCTCGGTCGGCTGCCTGCACATCCGCCCCGTCATAAATCTGAAAGCGCCGCGCGGCATGGATCAGGTGCGGGCGATCGCCGACGAGATCACGGCGCTGGTCGTGGAGTTCGGCGGCACGATCTCGAGCGAGCACGGCGACGGGCGCGCGCGCAGCCCGTTCCTCGAGCGGATGTACGGGCCCACGCTGATGCAGGCCTTTCGCCGGCTCAAGCGCGCGTTCGACCCCGACAACCGCATGAATCCCGGGAACATCGTCGACTCGCCGGGCATTCTCGAAAGCCTGCGCTACGGCGTCGACTACAAGACCTGGGAGCCCGCGACGCTGCTCGATTTCTCCGCGCAGGGCGGATTCGCCGCCTCGGTGGAGATGTGCAACGGCGTCGGCGTGTGCCGCAAGAAGCTCGAGGGCACGATGTGCCCCTCGTACATGGCCACGAAGGACGAGGAGCACAGCACGCGCGGCCGCGCCAACGCGCTGCGCGCCGTGCTGTCGGGTCGCCTGCCCGCCGCGGAGTTCACCGGCAAGCGGCTGTACGAGGTGATGGACCTCTGTCTGGAGTGCAAGGGCTGCAAGGCCGAGTGCCCGTCCAACGTGGACATGGCCAAGCTGAAGTACGAGTTCCTCCACCACTACTACAAGGCCAACGGGCTGCCGCTGCGCAACCGGATGTTCGGGCGCGTCGCGAAGCTGAGCGCACTCGGCGCACGCACGCCGCGGCTGACGAACGCGATCAACGCGCTGGCGCCGGTGCGGTGGCTGCTCGAAAAGACCGTCGGCATCGATCGCCGGCGGCCGCTTCCGCCTCTCGCCACGCAGACGTTCGAGCAGTGGTTTCACACGCACACGCCGCCCGCCGCGGCGCCACGCGGTGACGTCGTGCTGTTCCACGACACGTTCGTGACCTACAACACCCCGGCGATCGGTCGCGCCGCCGTCCGTGTGCTCGAGGCCGCGGGCTACCGCGTCGTGCTCGTGGACCGCAAGTGCTGCGGCCGGCCGCTGATCTCCAAGGGCCTGCTGGAGGAGGCACGCGCCCACGCGGCGTGGAACGTCGAGCGTCTCGCGCCGTACGCGCGACGCGGCGTCGCCATCGTCGGCCTCGAGCCCTCGTGCCTGCTGACGCTGCGCGACGAGTTCGTCGACCTGCTGCGTACCGACGACGCGCGTGTCGTCGCCGACCGAAGCGTGCTGCTCGACCAGTTCCTGATGGCCGAGCGGCAGCGCGGGCTGACGCTGGCCTTCGCCGGCGGTGACCGCCGGCGCAAGGCGCTGCTACACGGCCACTGCCACCAGAAGGCCATGGTCGGCACGGCGGCGACGGTCGCCGCGCTCACGTGGGCCGGATACGACGTCACCGAGATCGACTCGGGCTGCTGTGGCATGGCCGGCTCCTTCGGCTTCGAGCGCGAGCACTACGATCTCTCCGTCGCCCTCGGCAATCGGCGACTCGCTCCGGCGGTAAAGGCGGCGGATCCGGACACCGTCGTCGTCGCGCCCGGCATTTCCTGCCGGCAGCAGATCGAGCACCTCGCCGGCCGGCGCGCCAAGCACCCGGCCGAGGCGCTCGCGGACGCCATCGCCGACTAGGTCGAACCGCGCGCCGCGCGGGTGTAGCATCCCGGCCATGGCGGCGTACTGGATCCCGTTCGTGGTCGTGGGCGGGCTCGTCGTCTTGGGGCTGCTGATGGGCCTCGGCCTGGTGCTGCTGACGGTGATGCGCGAGCGCCGTGACGACGTCGCGACACGCGCCGCCGCGGCCGGCCCCACAGACGAAGATCGGGCAGCCTGACCCGACGCGCGGCTGTGTTATCGTCCGGCGGTGGCCGGTCGGCTGCCTTCGCACGCGCGCGTCGTCATCGTCGGCGGCGGCATCGTCGGCTGTAGCGTCGCGTATCACCTGACCGGGCTCGGCTGGCGCGACGTCGTGCTGCTCGAGCGGCGCGATCTGTCCTGCGGCACCACGTGGCACGCCGCGGGCCTCGTCGGCCAGCTTCGCTCCAGCCACAATCTCACCCGCCTCGCCAGCTACGGCGCCGTGCTCTACGAACGCCTCGAGGCCGAAACCGGCCAGGCCACCGGCTTCCGGCGCTGCGGCAGCATCAGCGTGGCGCGGACGGCGGAGCGACTCACCGAGCTCAAGCGCGGCGCCTCGATGGCGAAGTGCTTTGGCGTCGAGATCGAGCTCATCTCGCCGAGCGAGGCCGGTCGACTCTGGCCGTTGATGCGCACCGACGACCTCGCGGGCGCCGTGTGGATTCCGCGCGACGGCCGAACGAATCCGATCGACACGACACTGGCGCTCGCCAAAGGGGCGCGCCAGGGCGGAGCGACGATCGTCGAGAACGTGACCGTGACCGGGATCCAGCGCGACCGCGGCGCGGTCACCGGCGTCGCGACGGATCACGGCGACATCGCGTGCGAGATCGTCGTGAACTGCGCGGGCATGTGGGGCCGCGAGGTCGGTCGGATGGCGGGTGTCAACGTGCCGCTGCACGCGTCCGAGCATTTCTACATCGTCACGGAGCCGATGGCCGGCGTGACGCGTGAGCTGCCGGTGCTGCGCGATACGGACGGCTACATCTACGCGCGTGAAGAGGTCGGCGGCCTGCTCATGGGCGGCTTCGAGCCGGTCGCAAAGCCCTGGGGTATGGACGGCATCCCGGCGGATTTCGCGTTCTCGCTGCTGCCAGAAGACTGGGAGCACTTTCGCGTCTTCATGGAGCAGGCGATCGTGCGCATCCCGGCGCTGGAGACTGCGCCGGTGCGCCGGCACGTCAACGGGCCCGAAAGCTTCACGCCCGACAACCGCTACATGCTGGGCGAGGCGCCGGAGCTGCGGAACTTCTTCGTGGCGGCCGGCTTCAACTCGGTGGGTATCGCCTCCGCGGCGGGCGCGGGGCGCGCGCTCGCCGAGTGGATCGTCGGCGGCGAGCCGAGCATGGATCTCTGGGACGTCGACATCCGCCGCTTCATGCCCTTCCAGGGCAATGCCCGCTATCTGCGTGAGCGCACGCGCGAGGTCGTTGGTCTGCTGTACGCCATGCACTGGCCGTTCCGCCAGCCGGAGACGGCGCGCGGCATGCGGCGCTCGATGCTGCACGACCGGCTCGCCGCCCGCGGCGCGGTGTTCGGCGTGGTCGCGGGCTGGGAGCGGGCGAACTGGTTCGCCGCAGACGGCGTGGAGCCGCGCTACGTCTACACGTACGGGCGGCAGAACTGGTTTCCGTGCGCGGCGGCCGAGCATCGCGCGGTGCGCGAGGCGGTGGGGCTGTTCGATCAGTCGTCGCTCGCGAAGTTCCGCGTGCAGGGGCCCGACGCCCCGGCGGCGCTGCAGAGGCTCTGCGCCAACGACGTGGACGTGCCGCCCGGCCGCATCGTCTACACGCAGATGCTCAACGCGCGCGGCGGCATCGAGTGCGACCTCACGGTCACGCGCCTGGCCGAGGACGCCTACCTGGTCGTGACGATCGCTGCCGCGGCGACGCACGACGCCGACTGGATCCGGCGGGGCCTGCGTGACGCGCGCGTGATCCTCACCGACGTCACCTCGGCGTACACGGTGCTCGGCCTCATGGGCCCGCGCTCACGCGAGCTGCTGTCGCGTCTCACCGGCGCCGATCTGTCGGACGCCGCGTTCCCGTTCGCCACGACGCGCGAGATCGAGATCGGACACGCGATCGCGCGGGCCACGCGCATCACCTATGTCGGCGAGCTCGGGTGGGAGCTCTACGTCCCCGCGGAGTTCGCCACGAGCATCTACGACGCCGTGCTCGAGGCCGGCGACGGGCTCGGGCTGGGCCACGCCGGCTACCACGCGATGGACTCGCTGCGCATGGAAAAGGGCTATCGCTCGTGGGGGCACGACATCGGCGGCGACGACACGCCGCTCGAGGCCGGCCTGGGCTTCGCGGTCGCCTTCAAGAAGGACGGATTCGTCGGGCGCGACGCGCTGCTGCGCCAGCGCGACAAGCCGCTCGCGCGCCGCCTGGTGATGTTCACGCTCGACGACCCCGCGCCGCTGCTGCTCGGCGACGAGCCGATCTACCGCGACGGCGCGCTCGTCGGCCGCGTCACGTCCGGCGCCTACGGCCACAGCCTCGGTCGCTCGGTGGGGATGGGCTATGTCGCGCATCCGGATGGCGTGGATGCCGCGTTCGTGCGCGGCGCGCGCTGGGAGCTGGAGATCGCGCTGGAGCGCTTCGCGGCCACCGCGCATCTCGAGCCGCCGTACGACCCGAAGTCCACGCGCGTGCGGAGCTAAGCGAACACGAAGGCGCGCGCGGGATTGTCCACCAGCAGCCGCCGTAGCCCCGCATCGTCCACGCCCTTGCGTCGCAGCCGCGGCACCACGTTGACCAGCAGATGGTGGTAGCCGTAGCCGCCGTACTTCGTGAGCGAGCTCTTGTAGGCGATGTCGTGCGACATGAGGATCTGGTCCTGATGGCCGCGCGCGATGAGCGCCAGGATCTGCGCCATACGGCCACCGTCGTTCGGCATGTCGAAGTCGGGGTTGTAGGGATAGTACGAATTCTCGAGCCCGAACAGGTCGTACTCGAGCCAGACGCCGGTCGCCGCCAGGTCGTAGAGATGCCGCGCGTCGGCGATCGTGCGCTCGATGTGACACATGACGGTTCGCTTCAGATCGCCGCCGTGCTTGGCGATGAGCTCGACGATCTGCATCGGTGACGCCGCATCGCGGCCGGGGTGAATCATCAGCGGCGCGCCCGTCTGGCGCTGGGCCTGGACGGCGGCGCGCACGACCTTCTTTTCGTTCTCCGTCCACGGCCAGGTGTTGCCGATCTCGCCGATGAGGCCTGCGCGCACGCCGCTGTCGCCGACCCCGACGGTGATCTCGCGGACGATCTCGCTCACGATGGACTCTTCGCTGCGCCGGTCCATGTCGGCGGGATGGGCCGCGGCCACGTAGTAGCCGGCGCCCATGACGATGTTGAGCCCGGTGGCGCGCGCGATGCGCGCCAGCGCGAGCGGGTCGCGGGACAGGCTCACGTTCGTCGGATCCACGACGGTCTGCCCCCCGGCGTGGCGAAACAGCATGATTTCGTCGCGTGCCGTCTGCTCGTCGAGCAGCCGGAGGTTGTCGAGGTTCGAATTGAAGTGCTGTCGCACCCAGCCGACGTTCGACAGGCCGACGGGTTGGTAGGCGAGCCCCTTGTCGCTGGCCGCCGCCGGCTCCTTGAACATCACCGCGAAATCGATGAGGAGATGTTCGTGCGGCAGCGTGACGCCCAGCGCGGCGCCATCGATGGCGCCCAGCACGGTCAACGCCTTGCCCGCGAGCTCGCTCGGCATGTTCAGTCCGGCTTCTGAGGGATTGCAGGCTTGTCCGGCTGCACGTGACCGCAACGCGCGCACGTGCGCAGCTCGACGCTCGCGTCGAACCGCTCGATCGCGGCCTTGAGGTCTTTCTCGATGTCGCCGACGTGCATCGTCACCTCGTGCAGCGGCGCATCACACTGCTCGCAGAACCACCGCAGCGCCTCCGTTTGCCCCGGCGCGCGCTTGACCTCGACGACCAGACCCCACGTGTCGGCCGGGCGGTGCGGGGCGTGCGGCGTGAAGGCCGGCACGAGCAGGAGGCCTCCTTCGCGGATGACCCGACTGTGGCGCCGGCCGTCGTCGATGTATTCGAGGACCATGTCGCCTTTGAGCATGTAGAAGATCTCGTCCGACGGGTCCACGTGGAAGTCGCGCCGCGCGTTCGGCCCCCGGATGATCATTGCGGTGAACTGGGAGTCCTCCCAGATGACCTTGTTGCCGACCGGCGGCTCGAAGGCGTGACGATGCTCCTCGATCCAGCGCCATAGATCGAACGCGATGAGTGGCTTCATGCCGTGCGGGCGTGTACGAGCGGTCGCATGGGGGCCAAGAATCCGGGTAAGCGCGCGAGGTGTCAAGCGCGGCACGACACCGCGCCGGCATCGCGGGCATAATCGAGCGTCATGGCTCCGCTCTGGGCGCTGCTCGCCGTCTTCGTGGCGGGGACGGTGAAGGGCACCGCCGGTCTCGGCTTTCCGACGCTCGCGACGCCGCTGTTGAGCCTCGCCGTCGACGTGAAGACGGCGGTCGTGCTGCTGATCCTGCCGAATATCGTGATGGACGGCATCCAGTTCGCGCGCCGGGGCGCGCCGACGGCGACGATTCGCCGGCTCGCGCCGCTCCTCGTCGCCGGAGGGATCGGCACGATTCTGGGGACGCGGATTCTCGTCGAGCTGCCGACGCGCGCGGTGCTGCTGCTCCTTGGCGCGTTCGTGATCGCGTTCGTCGCGCTGAACGCCACGCGGTTCTCGCCGCGGCTGCCGGCGGCGTGGGAGCCGTGGGCGGGGCCGGTGGCGGGGTTCGTGGCCGGAGTGGTCGGCGGCATCACGAACGTGCCGGGCACGCCGCTGGCGATGTACTTCTTCGCGCTCGGCATGTCGAAGGCCGACTTCCTGGCCTCGACCGCGTTCACGTTTCTGATCTACAAGGTCGTGCAGATCGGCGCCGTCGCCTGGTACGGCATGCTCACGCGCGCGCTGGCGGCCAGCTCGCTGGCGCTGACCGGTATCGCGCTCGCCGGGTTCGTCGCGGGCCTGTGGATCCAGGATCGCCTCGACCAGCGCGCGTTCAATCGCGCCGTGCTCGTGCTGCTCGGCGCGCTGGGCCTCTGGCTCGTCATCCGGAGCCTGGCCGCGTGACGTTGTCGCCGCGCGTGCGCCTCGTGCGCGACGACATCACCGCGCTCGACGTCGACGCGATCGTCAACGCCGCGAACTCGAGCCTGCTCGGCGGCGGCGGCGTGGACGGCGCCATCCATCGGGCGGCGGGCCCGGGGCTGCTCGAGGAGTGCCGCCGGCTCGGCGGCTGCCCGACGGGCGACGTGCGACTGACGCGCGGCCACGATCTGCCCGCGCGCTGGGTCATCCATGCCGTGGGCCCGGTCTGGCGCGGCGGCGGGCACGACGAGGACGCGCTGCTGACGTCGTGCTACCGCAAGGCGCTGGCGCTGGCGGCCGAGCGGGAATTCGAGACGATTGCGATGCCGGCCATCTCGTGTGGCGTGTACGGGTTTCCGATTCCGCGCGCGTGCCGTATCGCACTCGGCGAGATCACCCGCGCGCTGGCGGAGTCGGCGCTCCCGAGGCGTGTCGTCCTGGTCGCGTTCGATCCCGCCGTGCACCGGGAATACGAACGCCTGCTCGCAGAAGCCGGGGCCTGAGCGCGCGCGCCAGGCGTTCAGCGCGCGCGTTAGGCGTTCGCGCGCGTTAGGCGTTCAGCGAGCCGAAGATGCGGCGGGCCAGCGCCTCGTGGTCATCGACGTTGTGCTGGAACAGTCCGAACTCTTTCATCTCGATCAGGTCGAGCGTGCGGAAGGGTTCGCCCACGCGGACGCCCTCGAAAGGCAGCACCTGAAAGCACGAGCGTTTGGCCTCGGGCCGCTCCGTGACGAGGATGAAATAGAGCAGCGGCCAGTGGCGGCGCATGATGTGGAAGAGCGAACGGTCGCCGCGCTGATTTTCGACCGAGATGAACTGCTCCGCCGATGGCCGGTACTTCACCCCGACGAGATACTCGTGGTCCTCCCCGTCGTCCGTGCGCTGCGAGATGCGGAAGTCAGGGGAGAAATCTTCGCGGCCGAAGCGAAGCGGCGACGACTGTTCGCGTCGGAACGGCGCAATGTCGAAGCGAGCGCGCCGAAAGATCGACTCGACCAGCGCTTCAGCGATGCGGCTCTTGGCTTCCAGGAGATCCATCCTGCCTCCTCGAGCCTCGCAAACCCGCGCCGAACCAGCGCTGTTGCCATAGTATCACTCGGCCGCGGCCGCGTTGGGGGCCAAATCGCGTCTTCTTCGCACGCCAATCCAGGGGTTTGCACGACACCCCGCGCTCCGGCGGGAGTGGCGGGCGGGGCCGGGATGACCGGCATGCGAGGATGAACCCCGGCGGGGAGCCGATCGTTCATCCCTGAGAAGTGCCAGCCGTTCTTCGCGCGCCATGCGCGCGCCCCAAGGAGGAAGACAGCAATGCTGACACGTCGCGAAGTGCTCGCCACCGGAACGGCGTTCACGGGCTACGCGCTGAGCGTCGAGACGGTTCTGGCGCAGGCCATCAAGACGGACACCGACGGCCTCGTCGCCGGCGACCACAAGATTTCGGTCTCGGGCTTCGACGTGCCCGTCTACGAGGCACGGCCGGCCAGCGGCAGCGGCCATCCGATCGTGCTGGTGATCTCGGAGATCTGGGGTGTTCACGAGTACATTCGCGACTCGACGCGGCGCTTCGCCAAGGCCGGCTACTACGCGATCGCGCCCGAGCTGTTCGCCCGCGAGGGCGGGGTGGGCCAGATTCCGAACGTGCAGGACGTCCTCAAGATCGTCCTCGCCCAAAAACGCGAACAGACGCTGGGAGATCTCAAGGCGGCCGTCGACTGGGCGAAGACTCGGCCGGGGGTGGCGGCGAGCAAGGCCGGCGTGACAGGTTGGTGCTGGGGCGGCTCGACGGTGTACCACGAAACGGCGAGCAATCCGGACATCAAGGCCGCCGTCGCATGGTACGGTCCGCCGGCGCGTCCGTATCAGGCGTCGAGCGGACCGATCACGGGCTTCGATGTGGCCAAGGACATCAAGGTGCCGTTCCTCGGCCTCTACGGCGGCAAGGATCAGAATCCCAAGCCGGAAGACGCGCAGAAGTTCGGCGAGATGCTCAAGGCGAACGGCAACAAGAACGTCGAGATCATCGTCTATCCGGAGTCGAGCCACGGTTTCCACGCGGACTACCGCCCGTCCTACAACAAGACGGACGCCGAGGACGCCTGGAAGCGTTGCACCGGCTGGTTCGACAAGTATCTGAAGAGCTGAGCGGCGTCGGGCGCGCGCGCTAACCGCCGAGGCGGTCGACGAGCGCGCGCGCCCACGCCATCTTCGCCGGGTCCATCACCAGCTTCTCCCCGAACGGCTGGCCGAAAGGGCGTGTCGCGTCGATGCCGAGCTTGGCCGTGACCCCGCGATCGTCCGCGCTCGGGTCCAGCATCGCGCCGAGGCTGCCGCCGATGACGACGAGATCGCGATCGGCTTGTGCGCGCGTGGCCACCGCCCACATCACGTCCGACTCGTCGAACACGTCGATGTCGTCGTCGACGACGATGACGAGCTTGAGATAGTGATCGACGCCGAGCACGATCGGGATGACGTGCTTGGCCTCGCCCGGCCGTCCCTGCTTGATCGCGACGTAGGCGCTGAACGACGACGTGCCCGACAGGGGCACGTGCACGCCGGTGACGTTGGGGATCACGCGTTGCAGCGCGTTCCAGATCTCGGCCTCGCGTACCAGGCCGAGCGTGGTGATGTGGTCGCCCGCCCGCCCGGAGCCGATCGATTGAAACCACGGACGGCTGCGCATGCAGATCGCCTTGGCCTCGAACACGTGCTCCGTCGAGCGGCGGGAGAAATAGCCGGTGAACTCGCCGAACGGGCCTTCGGGCTCGCGCACGCCGGGCAGGATTTCGCCCTCGATCACGATCTCGGCGGTCGCCGGCACCATCAGATCGATCGTC
>Ga0114129_10004456_pt1 | contig 19763 bp, 17 predicted proteins | sample RhiMetdeltSRZDD1_FD_80071 | JGI IMG/M metagenome (GOLD analysis project Ga0114129, IMG submission 80071) | Populus rhizosphere microbial communities from Tennessee, USA - Rhizosphere MetaG P. deltoides SRZDD1 (version 2) (version 2) | ecosystem: Host-associated > Plants > Roots > Rhizosphere >...
CCGACTGAACGCCAGATCGCGAAGGCCATAGGTCGCGGCAAGCAGCGCGTCGGTCGCCAGTTCGATTGCGGCAGCAAAATCGGTGCTCAGGCAATGCATTGCTGCATCGTCGACGTGTTTTGCCAGCGCCCGCCGAACGTCCCGCAGCAGCATGTCGCACTGCCGTTCAGCATTCAGCACGCGCCATGAGGTCGCGATAAATTCCTCCTGATCCTCGGCGCTGCTCTCCTCGCCGAGGCCCTTGGCGATGCTGAGGGCCTTGATGTGGTCTTGCGTGGCCGTCAGCGCCGCGTCGGCGAGTTTCCGGATCGGATCCTTGACGTCGCGGTGCCAAACCTGTCGTTCGCTCTCGGCAATCAGAGACAGCAGAAAGGCCGCTTCTTCGAGCGCGTCAGCGACATCGTCAGCGCGTTCAATCAATCGCACGAACGGCAGCCAATTGGGGCGGTTTTCCGCCAGGGTGCGGGACTTTATGACCTGCAGATCGGCTTGGCGCTCCCAGGTCTTCGCTCGCTCGGCAAATTTGGCCGCCGCCTTCGCGTCGCGTTCGTGCCCATGCGCGACGGCATCGCGGATGCCCTCGGCAAGCGCATGGCAGAAGGCCGCATGCTCGCTCAGCAGATCGAACTCGTCGTGATGCCGTCTGGAACAGCGCAGCAGCAACAAGCGGACCGCATCGGCAATCAACGGCGGGGGTTGCCGCTGTCGCATCGACTGGCTCGACAAGGCCAATGCTTCGATGAGAAATTCTCTTGTCTGGGACTCCCCCATCACCTGGTCAAGACGTTCGCCGATGCGAAAATAGTCGCCCCCGAGCGCCTGCATGGCGCCGTAGATCAGCTGTTCGCCGCCGGCGGCAAGCCAACCAACATGGCCCACCTCCCGACGCGCGGCCTCGGTCAGAATGGCGATGGACTCGGAGTTCTTGACGAAGAGATTCAGCCTTTTGCGCGCCCGGTTCCAGTCGATCAGGAACACAATTCGAGAGCCGAGAGCCTCGAGCGTCGACAGGAGCGTGCCCGCGTCCGAGCAATCAAAGGTCGCCGTGCCCACCTGATATGCTTCGTCGGCGTTGAGACCCGCGGTGGTCCGCATGGCGACAGCCGACCATAGCGCGCCAATCTCGCTGAGCCTCGCTTGAAAAAATGTGAAACGTCTCGTGTGAAGGTCGGAATAGGTGAGGACTATTTTCAAGCCCTCCACCTGCACGACGAGCACATGCGCGTCGTTGGTCCCGATGTCATTCTGGATCAGCAGCCTGTCGCCGTCGCGCGTTGCCGCCGTATCAAGACCGGGGTGATTGAGCTTCAGTGCGCGCGTTCGGTTCAGCCCGCGCATGAATGCCGCCACGAGCGGGCGGTCGGCGGCGGAGAGCTGCCAGACATGGGCGCCATCAATTGCCTCGTTCGAGAACTCCGCGGTGAGACGGTTCAAGGCTTTGTGCAGGTCCATGACCAGCACGTGAAAACTGTCGTCCCCATGTCGGCTTCCGCTCGTGAGCGCGGCAATCTGTGGCGGGGCGAGCGTGCTTGCGAGCTGTCGGTCGAGCCAATCGCTCCAATGCTCGACCCGCGCCAGCAACGCGCGATGGATCGGGTCGCCGTCATCATCGAGCGGCCGCGCCATGACGCGAAGGTCGTCGCGAAGCTTCTCTTTCAGGCGAGCAAGGTCGGGGATGTGCAGGGTCGCGCCCTCCAGATAGGCAGAGGCCGGAAGACCATCCAGCCACGGCGCGTCGACCTGGGCGGCGGCAAATTCACGCTTCAGATTTGGGGGAGCGGTCGAAGGCTGCTCGGCATGAGCTTGGGCTGCCTGCAATACGGTAAGATAGAGCTTGAGGCGGTCGTTGGCGGCAAGCGCGGCCTTCGTCCAGGCTGGGCGCAGCAGCCGGAGCTGGCCCAAGGATGCCACCGCCTCAAATTTTTCCATAAGCGGCTTCTCGTCCTATGCGTGAAGGCCGTTATGCCGGCTGCTCAATCGCGACGTCGTCCACACCTTTACGAGTAGCTAGACCAGCTCCATGACCGATGGGTGACATCAAATCGTCAGCATCGGGTTCTTCGTCGAGCTCAACCTAGGTTTCGTGGCTGAAGGCCAGCAGTCATTTCTTTCGCTCTGTCGCGATGAAAATATGGGCAATTCGGGACCGACCAGTGCAACCCGATGTCATCCGAACGTCGCCGGCCGTGCATAATCGTCAGGGCCCATTGCGCTGACGGCGTGTACCGCCGAACGCATCACCTGCAGCAGCACCGAGGAAGTTGAATGTCGCGAAAAGGTCGTGCATGCCACCGATGGCTCCTCCTGGTGGTGGGCGCCACGCTCTTATCTGCCGTCGACCCCGCTGTGGCTCAGTCGCCGGCGGAACGACGCGGTGCGAGATTTGTCCGCCTGTATTGCACGCAATGTCATGCCGTGGACCAAGTTGGCGAGAGCCCGCTCGCGATCGCGCCGCCGTTTCGCACGTTGCATCTCAGGTATCCTGTTGCAGACCTGCAGCGGCCCCTGGCGGATGGTGTGCATCCGATCATGCCGAAGTTCCAACTCAATGCAGGCCAGGTCGAGGATGTCATGGCCTATTTGAGGATGCTGCGGCGTTAAATGCCATCCTGCAGCGTCGCTCCCGCTTTTTGGTCAACGGACGCATCAAGCGACGTGGCGGTGAGGGGTGTCGCCACAGCGCTGGCCCCCAGGCGCCGATCACCGGGCCGTGGTCGCGAGAAACGTCATGCGGGCGGGGTTGTGGCCGATATTCGCCGGCGCGCGCCGCGCCGAAAAGCCGGCGGCGGCGAGCTTCTGCATCACCTCGGCCTCGCCGTAGCGGGTGAGGCCGAGGTGTGAGCGCAGGCGCCAGTAATCGGAGACGAACGTGCGCACGAGTCCGGTGAGGGCGGCGCCGAGAAAGCCGTTGGCCGCGGCGAACCGGATCAGCGCCGCCGCATCGCCCAGGGCCGAGACGTGCGGCGGGATGATGTCGCCGAGGATGAAAACGCCGTTTGAGCCGAGGAGCCGGCGGAACAGGACGAGCAGATCGTCGAGCTCCTTCGCGGTGAGGTACTGCGCGACCGAATGCAGCACCACGACGTCGAGCGATCCGGACGGCATGGCCACGATCTCTTCCGGCGTGCGCACCTCGATCTTCGGATTTCCCCCGAAGCGGCGCTCCAGCGCGGCGCGCACCATGGGCGCGGCCTCGCACAGGATCAGCGTCCGCGCACGGGCGGCGACGAGGTCGGCATGGAGCGCCTCGCCGCAGCCGTAGTCGAGCACCGACGCGCCGGCCGGCACGTAGGCGCAAATGTCCTGGGCAATTCTGCGGTAGTGCACGTCGCGATGACGCGCATTGACGTAGATCGAATGCTCGGAATCCCAGAAGGCGATCCAGTCGCCCATCGGTTGGTCCCCCACCTCGCCCGACACGGGCCGGCGGACTATAAGGCAACCGCGGCCACCCGCCAGAGCTCGATCACGTCGTGGCGACCGTGCCCAAGCCGGCGCTACCGCGACGTGAGCGTTATTTGCGCTTGGAGCGGCGCATGAGCTCGGTGAAGCGCGCGAACAGATAGTGGCTGTCGCGCGGGCCGGGTGACGCTTCCGGATGGTACTGGACCGAGAACACGGGCTTGTCCTTGAGCGCGATGCCGCAGTTCGAGCCGTCGAACAACGACACATGGGTTTCGGTCGCGTTCGCCGGCAGCGTCGCGCTGTCGACGGCGAAACCATGATTCATCGAGGTGATCTCGACCTTGCCGGTGACAAGATCCTTCACCGGATGATTGGCGCCGTGATGGCCCTGGTGCATCTTGGTCGTCCGGGCGCCGACCGCGATGCCCAGCATCTGGTGACCGAGGCAGATGCCGAAGGTCGGGATGCCGCTGTCGATGATGTCCCGGATGACCGGCACCGCATACTGGCCGGTCGCGGCCGGGTCACCGGGACCGTTGGAGAGAAACACGCCGTCGGGCGCGAGCGCGAGGATGTCCTCGCTCGAGGTCTGCGCCGGCACCACCGTCACCTTGCAACCGTTGCCGGCGAGCTGGCGCAGGATGTTGCGCTTGATGCCGTAGTCGATGGCGACCACGTGGAACTGCGCGGCGTCCTGCCGGCCGTAGCCCTTGTCCCAGGTCCACGGCGTCTCGTCCCAGGTGAAGCGTTGGCCCGATGTCACCATGGGCACGAGATCCATGCCGTCGAGGCCCGGCCACGCGCGGGCTTCCTGCCCGAGGCGCTCGAGGTCGAACCGGCCCGACGGCTCGTGCGCGATCACGGCGTTGGGCATGCCATGCACGCGAATGCGGCTGGTCAGCGCGCGGGTGTCGATGCCGCAGATGCCGATGATGCCGCGCGCCTTGAGCCACTGGTCGAGATGACGAGTGGCGCGGTAGTTCGACGGCTGGGTGATCGCGGTGTGGAGCACCACGCCACGCGCGCCCGGCGTGGCGGCCATGTTCACGGTCTCGATGTCGTCCTCGTTGGTGCCGACATTGCCGATGTGGGGAAAGGTGAAGGTGATAATCTGGCCGGCATAGGACGGATCGGTCAGGATCTCCTCGTAGCCGGTCATCGCGGTGTTGAAGCACACCTCGCCCACCGCATGACCGGTCGCACCGAAGCCCACGCCTTCGACCACGGTGCCGTCGGCCAGGACCAGCAGGGCGGTCGGCTTGGGCTCGGTCCAGGTGTCCCTGGGGGATGCCTCGGCGGTCGCGCCGGGGCGAGGTTTGCTGGCGGGCTGCGCCCCGGAGCCGGCGTCCGCTGGTTGTTTCTCGGTCATCGAAGGCCTAAATCTCAAGCCGCCCGGCCGATCGAGGATCGCTTCGACTCGATTGGGTCGACGGGCGCACATTGTGAGAGGCCATAGCCGTGCTGCGCGACGAGATCAACACCGCCTTGAAAGGGGCGATGAAAGCCCGCGACGAACGTCGCGTTTCGACGCTCCGGCTGGTCAATGCCGCGCTCAAGAACGCCGACCTCGAGGCGCAAGGCCAGGGCAAGCCCGCGCTTGGCGAGGACGAGGTGCTCGGGCTCCTGCAGAAACTCATCAAGCAGCGTCAGGAATCGGTCGAAATCTACGACCGGGCCGGGCGCAAGGAACTTGCCGACCAGGAGCGCGGCGAGATCGACATCATCCGCGCCTATCTCCCCGCGCAGATGTCGGAGGCGCAGGCGAAGGCGGCGATTGCCGAGGTGATCGCAGCAACAGGCGCCCAGAGCATCAAGGACATGGGCAAGGTCATGGCCGCGCTCAAGCAGGGCTACGCCGGCAAGATGGAATTCGGCAAGGCATCGGGCCTGGTGAAGGGCCTGCTGGCGGGCTGAGCGCGCCAGACGGGCGAGGCGCTCTTCATCATTTGGCGCGGCGCGCAACGCCACGAGCAGCCTGACTGGAAGCCCAGCCGGCGGCGGCATTGACCCGCGGGGGCTGGATTGATGTCAGAACGAGTCGGTCCCTTCAAAATGGAGGTTCGAGCATGTCCGTGTCCTGCAAGTTCGAGCGCAGTCTTCTCAGCCACGAGGAACACGAGACCATCCGGGTGACACATCATCCCGCGATCTACGAGCATGACGCGGAGGGCCTGAAGACCTTGCGCGTGCGCTTGCGCCAGATGCGCGACAAGGAACGGACGCTGACGCGACAGAAGCAGCGGGAAGTCCGGGGCAAGGCGGGGCCGCGCGGCGGAAGCTTTCCGGGCACCGCCGACCAGCCGCTCCACCGCAAGCAGGTGTTCGCGTCGGCACTGAAGCGGGTGAACAAGGAACTGAGCCGCGTTCACAAGCTGGAGGCGCGGACCGCCCATGTGGAGGCCGCTTGGCGCGCTCTCGCGCTTCGCCGGGCGGCACAGTTTGCGCCATATCCGGCGGCCGGCGATACCGCCAACGAGGGCATGCGACCCCTCCCCAGCCAACGCCGCCGAACAAAAGTCCCTCCCGCAAAGGTCGGCAGCGTCTCGCAGGCAACGAAGGTCGCTCAGGCGGCGCGGGACTCCCGTACTTAGCTCGACGCGCCGCGGTTTTGCGTTTCTGCCGCAGGCGATCGCGCGGCGCAGAACGATCGTAAGAGCGATTCCCCGATGGTCCTCGCGGGCCGCCGCCGGAGCGACGGCTCGTTCTCGGCTCCCGATGGTATCGCTGTTGGCGCCGCGACACGCGTGCGATAGCTATCGCGCCACGGCCGCTGCAACACGAGCGCCGGTCTTGGCGAGGCGGGCGGGCGAGGGCGGCCGGAAGGATGATGACGATGCAGCAATGTCGGGTGCGCGGTGTCCGCAGCGTCGAGCTCGCGGCCACGAATCTCGAGGAAGCCGGGCGATTCTACGAGAGCGTCTGGGGGCTGCGACGGGTGGAGGCGCGCGACGGCGTCCAGCTCTATCGCGGGACCGCCGCGTATCATCACATCGTCGGGCTGCATCGGGGGCCGAGACCGGGCCTCATGCGCATCGTGTTCGACGTGGCCGACCGCGAAGGCGTCGACGCGCTTCATCGCGCGATCGCGGCGGCGGGCGGCCCCGCCACCGCTCCGGCGACGCTTGCCGCCGACGGCGGCGGCTATGGGTTCGGCTGCACGGATCCGGACGGCCGCAACCTCGCCTTCGTGTGCGCCTGCGCCGACCATGCCGACGCACAGGACATCATCGACCGGCCGCGCCAGATCGCCCACGTCAATCTCAACGCCCTGAATTTCGACGCCAGTTACCGCTTCTTCACCCAGACGCTCGGCTTTCGGCAGATCGACGAGAATGCGCCGCTCTGGTTCCTGCATTGCGACAGTTCCGAGCACAGCTCCATCGTGCTCGCCAAGACCGGACTTGCGACGCTCAATCACATCGCCTTCGAGATGCCGGACTTCGATTCCGTCATGCGCGGCATGGGCCGCATGAAGGACAACGGCTATCCGATCGAGTGGGGGCCGGGCCGGCACGGTCCCGGCAACAACGTCTTTGCCTATTTCTGCGGACCGGACGAAGTGCCGATCGAGTACACCGCCGAGGTGCTGCAGGTCGACGACAGCTACGTGCCGCGCGGCTCCGACCATTGGAAGTTTCCGCCCGGCCGGTCGGATCAGTGGGGCATCACCCAGCCGCGCTCGGCGCGCTATTACCGCGTGCAGCGGCTGTTCGGTTTCATCGACGGCGGTCACCGGCTCGAAGCGAGCTGAAACGCGGAGACGAATTATCGCAGCCGGCGGCGGCCGCGCCACGAGCGCAGCAGCAACCGGGATGCTAGGGTGTCCGGCACAGAGCATAAGAAAAGCGGAGGAAACCCCGTGCCCGGCCCGACCTTGCTGGTCTCGACGGTCTGCGCAGCACTCGCATTCGCGGGCGTCGCGCGGGCGCAGGACTATCCGACAAAGCCGATCCGGGTGATCGCCTCGTCGGCAGCCGGCGGGATCAGCGACACCTTCATGCGCACGGTGAGCGAGGAGCTGAGCAAGCGCTGGGGCCAGCCGATCGTCATCGAGAACCGCGCCGGCGGCGGCATGAATATCGGCGGCCGCGCTTGCGCCGAAGCGCCGGCGGACGGCACCACCGTCTGCATCATGTCGAACGAGGTGGTCACCTATAATCAATATCTCTACAAGACGCCGGGCTTCGACGCCGAGAAGAGCATCGCGCCGGTCACCAACCTGTTCTTCCTGACGCAGGCGCTGGTGGCCAATTCTTCGTTGCAGGTGAGAAGCCTGGCCGAGCTTGCGGCGTTGTCGAAGGCCAAGCCCGGCACATTGAGCTACTCTGCCCCGGCCGTGCCCCTCGCCCTGTTCATGGACAACTTCAACAGAGAGACCGGCGCCGATCTCGTGCGCGTGCCGTTCAAGGGGCGGCGGCGACGCCGTCAACGGCGTGCTGACGGGCGCGACCCCGATCACGTTCCTCGGCGTCGGCAATCTGATCTCGTACCTGCAGAGCGGCATGATGACCGGCCTCGTGCTCGACGGCGCGCAGCGGTCGCCGCTCTTCCCCGAGATCCCGACGTTGCGGGAAACCGGCTATCGCGGGCCGCTGACGCGGTCCTATTTCGCGCTCTACGCGCCGATGGGCACCCCGCCCGCCGTCATTGCCAGGATCGCCGCGGACGTGCGGCAGATCGCGGGCGCGGACACGTTCCGCGAGAAGAACCTGACCGCGCGCGGGCTCGAGCCCGTGTTCAATACGCCCGAGGAATTCGCGCAGTTCCTCAAGCAGGATCGGATCGAGGCCCAGCGCGTCGTCAAGGACGCGGGCCTGCTGCCACAATGAGACACAACGGGAGCGAAACAGCATGAAACGTTCGGCCGCATTCGCCGCACTGATCGTCATCGCAGCAGCGGCGACGCCTGCGCGCGCGCAGGACTATCCATCGCGGCCGATCAGGGCCCTGACCACCACCAGCGCGGGCGGGATCAGCGACATCTTCATGCGCGCGCTCGGCGACGAGCTGTACAAACGCTGGGGACAGCCGGTCGTGGTGGAAAACCGTCCGGGCGGCATGCAGAACGTCGGCACGCGCGCCTGCGGCGAGGCGGCGCCCGACGGCTACACCGTGTGCATCATCAATGCCGATCCGCTGGTCTATAACCAGTTCCTGCTCAAGAACATGCCGTTCGATCCGGAGAAGGTGGCGCAGCCGGTCACCAACCTCTATCACCTGATCCAGGTGCTGGTGGTCAATTCGTCGCTGAAGGCGAAGACGATCGACGAGCTCATCGCGCTGTCGAAGGCGAAGGCCGGCACGCTGAGCTACGTCACCGCGGCGCCGCCGCTCGCGCTCTACATGGAGAAGCTGAAGCAGCAGAAGGGTGCCGACTGGGTGCGGGTGCCGTTCAAGGGCGGCGGCGAGGCGGTCAACGCGGTGCTGAGCGGGTCGACGCCGATCGCGCTGATCGGCGAGGGCAATGTCATCGGCCAGATCAAGGCCGGAACGATGACGCCGCTGGTCATGGTCAACAACATCAAGTCGCCGAATTTCCCCGACGTGCCGACCATGACCGAGACCGGCTATACCGGCACGCCGTCGCGCAGCTGGTACGGACTGTTCGTGCCGCCCGGAACGCCCAAGCCGATCGTCGACAAGCTCGCCAAGGAAGTGGCGAGCATCGTCAATGATCCCGCCTTCCGCGAGCGCCATCTCACCGCCCGCAGCCTGACGCCGGCGATCAATACGCCGGAACAGTTCGCCGAAGAGATCAAGAAGGATCGCGCGGTCGCCCGGCAGGTGGTCAAGGACGCCGGCCTCGAGCCGCAGTGAGCTGGGGCGCTCCTGCATTCCAGCGGGCGCAATGGGAGGTGCGCAGCCGCCACCGCGGCGATCCTTGGTCAGTGCGCCATCAGGACCGGCAAGGACGCATTAGCAAGGATGTGGCGCGTGGCCCCGCCGAAGATCATCTGCCGCAGCCGGCTCTGGGTGTAGGCGCCCTTGATCAGCAGGTCGGATTGCAGCGCGGCGGCTTGCGCCAGGATGGCCTCGCCGGTGCTGCGGCTGCCGGGCTGGACGGTGATGGGTTCGGACGCAACGCCGTTGCGGTCGAGATAGCGGGCGAGCTCTTCGCCGCTCGGGCCCGGCACCGTTCCTCCCTGCACCGTCAGCACCACGACCTGAGTAGCCTGCTTGAGCAACGGCATTGCAAGCGCCGTCGTCCTCGCCTGTTCGGTGCTGCCATTCCAGGCGATCAGGATATTGTCGCCGATGCGCTGGGGCGGGGAGGGCGGCGCGATCAGGACCGGACGACCCGAATCGAACAGGCCGGCTTCGATCGTCGTCATGCTCGGTCGCGACCACCGGCTCGGGCCCGGTCTCCCCAACACGATGGCGTCGAACACCCGGCCGTAGCTGCCGACGAAAGGGTCGCCGTCCGGGGCCGCATCCAGCCAGCCGAATGACAGCGCGCTGTTGCGCTCCGCCCGCGGCACGCCGTGCCCCTCCATGAAGGTCTCGAATGTGCGGCGCGCCTGCTTCGCCATCTCGGCATCATGGTCCCTGACCTCTTCGATCGGCAGCGGCACCCCCGAGTCGAGCGCATAGAGCTCGACCATGGCCGGGAACAGAGCGAACCCCTCCATGTAGCTGTCGAACTTGCGGGCCAGCAGCAGGGCGCTCTGCAAGATCGACGGCAGGAGGGCATGTTGCTCGGTCGGAACAAGGATGCTCTTCATGGCGTGAGCCTCATCTTGTGGGCCGCCTCGAAGCCAAGCTTCGTGTTCACCGGCATTCCGCGCGCTCCGGCGGCCGGATGCTACACCGGGGGAGACGACGGACGCAAAAACGGAATACAAATCGAGGATGCCGGAACCAAAGATGCCCGAGCCGCTGTCGGGCCCGCAGCCCGGACGCTGGGTGCTCGGCCATGGCGAGATCCGCACCATCGTGTTCGGTCTCATGCTGGCGATGTTCCTCGCCGCGCTCAATCAGACCATCGTCGCCACCGCCCTGCCGACCATCGGCCGTGATTTTCGCGATTTCGAGCTGCTGCCATGGGTGGTCACGGCCTACCTGCTGAGCTCGACCGTGGTCGCCCCGCTATACGGAAAGCTCAGCGACATTCACGGGCGCCGCGCCATGATGCTGGCGGCGGTCGGCATCTTCACGGCCGGCTCCGTCGCCTGTGCGGCGGCGCCCGACATGATCCTGCTGATCCTGGGACGCGGCCTGCAGGGGATCGGCGGCGGCGGCATCCTTCCCCTGGCGCAATCCATTCTCGCCGACGCGGTCGCGCCGCGCGAGCGCGGCCGCTACCAGGCCTATATGGGAAGCGTCTGGGTGACCGCCGGGCTCGGCGGCCCGGTCGTCGGCGGCATCCTGGCCGAGCACTTCCACTGGTCGATCATCTTCTGGTTCAACGTTCCACTCGGACTGATCGCGGCCCTCATGGCGTCCAGGAGCCTCAAGCGCCTGCCGCGCCACGACCACAAGCACAAGCTCGACCTGCTCGGCGCGGGCCTGATGGCGGCCGCGGCCATCCCACTGCTGCTCGCGCTCACTTGGGGCGGAACGCGTTATCCCTGGCTTTCCGCACCCATTGCCGCGCTGGTCCTGGCCGCAGCCGTGCTGTCGGTCCTGTTCGTCTGGCGCCTGATGCGGGCGTCCGAGCCGTTCCTGCCGTTGCCGGTGCTCGCCAATCCGGTGATGCGCATGGGCACGGTGTGCACCTCGTTCTCGCAAGGGGTGGTGATCGGCCTCACCATCTTCCTGCCGCTCTATTACGAGGTCGTGCACAAGTTCACCGCGAGCGACTCCGGCCTCGCGCTCATTCCCATTGTCGTGATGTCGACACCGGGATCGATCCTGGCAGGGCGCGCGATGATGTTTCTTCCCCGCTACAAGCGCGTGCCGCTGATCGGTCTCTCGTGTTCGATCGCGGCGCTCTCGATCCTGGTCTGGAATCCGGCAACGCCGCCGATCTGGGTCGCGGTCATCCTCAGCGTCGTCGCATTCGGCATCGGCACGACCTATCCGGTTGGCACGGTCTCGATCCAGAACGCAGTGTCGCGCTATCAGGTCGGAGCCGCGATGGGAGCGATGAACTTCTTTCGCGGACTGACCGCGGCGTTCATCGTGGCGGTGATGGGCGCCATCCTGCTGGCGACGCTCGGCGTGGTGCCGGAACGCGGAGGACACGTCACGGTCATGAGCGCAACGGCGGCAAATGCGCTCGGCATCGACCTCGCGCACGTGTTCCGGGGTGTGTTCGGGCTCGGCGTCGTCTGCCTGATCGTAAGCCTGATCGCGCTCATCCGCATGGAAGAACGACCGTTGCGCGGCCGCAGCGAGGAAATCCCTCCGCCGGCATAGTGCGGCGGTGACCGGCGCCGGGGGGCGTCGCCGCAGGGCGCGGCCGCTTACGTCTAACCTTGTTCGTGGGCCGAAATCGTGAACTGAAAGGTCATCCCGGGGCCGATATTGCGGGAGGCCCAGATCTGTCCGCCGTGAGTTTCGATGATCGAGCGGCAGATGGACAATCCCATGCCCAGGCCATCCGGCTTCGTCGTGTAGAACGCGTTGAAGAGCCGGTCCGCCTTCCCCGGCTCTATTCCGACGCCGACGTCCTCCACCGCCACGAGCACATGGTCGGGCTCGTGCCGTTGCGTGCGCAGGAACAGCACGCGCTCGCGATCGGTGACCGTCGCCATCGCCTGGATGGCGTTGATGACAAGATTGATGATCACCTGCTGCAGCTGGATCCGATCGCCACGCACCATGGGCAGCCGTGACCCAGGCTGCAGCCGCATGGTCACTCCATGGCGCAGCGCCTCGCGCTCAACCAGCGTGACCACCTCGTCGATGACGCCGTTGACGTCCAACCGGACCATCTCCGGTTCGGCCTTCCGGGAGAACTCGCGGATCCCCCGGATCACCCCGCTCGCACGATGGGCCTCGCTGACGATGTGCCTTATGGCGTCGAGCGCCTCGTTTATCTCCGGTGTCCCCCGATCCAGCCATCGCAGGCTGGCCTCCCCGTTGGTGACGATGGCCGCGAGCGGCTGGTTCACCTCATGTGCGATCGACGCGCTCATCTCTCCGAGGGTCGTCACCCGGGTGACGTGCGCGAGCTCGGCCTGCGCGCTGTGCAGCGCCTCCTGCGCCTGTCTGGTTGCGGTGACATCCATCAGCGCGCCGACAATTTCCTCCTCGCCCGACTCGTATTTCAGGCGATGCGCCCGAACGTGAAGGTGCTTGACGTCTCCGCTCGACATCAACAGACGGTGTTCGTGGTCGTAATCCTGTTCGCCTTGCGCCGCGCGCTCGATTTCGCGCCGCACGAACTCGCGGTCGTCGGGATGAACGCACTGAAGGATGACGTCGATCGTCGGTTTGACCGCGCGATCGACCCCCAATATCCGATAGGTTTCGTCCGACCAGAAGATGTCGCCGCTCGCGATCTTCCAGCCGAAACTGCCGGTGACGCTCAGCCGTTGCGCCTCGGCCAAATAAGCCTCGCTCCGCCGCAGCGCGCTTTCGGCCCGTTTTTGATCCTCGATGTCATGGCCGACCCCGTACCACTTGATCACGGTCCCGCTCTCGTCGCGCAACGGCACGCGGCGGACCCAGAATCGTCGATATTCTCCGTCGGCTCGCCGCAGGCGCTGTTCCATCTCGAACGGTTCGCCTGTCGGCAAGTGCGTGCGCCAAGCACGCTCGACCAGCGCGAGGTCGTCAGGATGGATCGCAACCCCCCAGCGCTGGCCGGTCAAGCTGTCCTGGGACAGGCCGGTGTAGTTGCGCCAGGTCCGATTGACGAAATCGAGGGAACCATCGCGCCGGTAGCGTGCGGCCAACGCCGGGATGGTGTCGATGGTCAATTGCAGCTCTCGCTCGGCTTGACGAATGGTCTGCTCGGCCCGCCTTCGTTCGGTATTCTCGACTTGCAGCGATGCGTTGAGTCTTTCGAGCTCGCGGACCGCCGTCTGCAGGTCGTCGCGCGTGCGCTCGAGCGAGTCTGCGGTGCGCCTTTGCACCGCGTTCAACGCCACCACAAACAGAGCGGTGATCGCAAACAGGAGCAGGCGCGGGAGGTCCTTGAACGCCACCGCGATCGAATACATCGGTGGCAAGAAATAATAATTGAAAGCGAAAATGGACAGCGCGGTCGCTAGCAGGCCCGGGCCGACGCCACCGAACCACGACGCGAACATGATCGCGCAAAGAAACAGCGACACGAACGGAGCGGTGTCGAGGAACCTGTCCAGCAGCAGGCCGCCGACCACCGCCGCGACCACCGACAGGCCCGCCATTGCGTAGCGCAGATTGGGGGACGGGCTGGACCACCAGGAGGGCGGACTGGTCTTCGACATTTCCCGCCTCCACCAGGAACGATCCCGTCGCCGCATTGGCGGCAGCGGAGCTCGGCATCCGCGCGCCAAGATTCGGCACGCGATGTCCGGCACGCGATGTCCGGCAACGCGATGAGGTTGCGGTGCCGATACTACCGGCCCGCTTCGCGGCGGGCGCGATGAGGTCGCAACTTTACCGGCTGCACGTCGCGCAATGAAGCGGCTTCAGCCATTGCTGCTCCTCGGTCGGCGCGGGGCTCCGCCGTCGCCATTCGCCATCAAGGTCGCCGCGGAGCAGGCGGGATCGCACGGGAGCTTCGCTCTATTTCAGAGCCGCAGTTGGCGGACGCTAAAACCTAGGTATGAGCGGCGCAAACCAACAGAGCGTGCGCCTCAACCTGCGTAGAATGGACCGGTTGCTGCCGGTGATTATGTTGCTCCTTGTGGCTGGGCAGCTCGCGGCACGCGCGAGCACCTGGAACCGGATACACGGGAGAGTGCCATGACAAGATCAATGCAGGCTTCATTGACCGCCATCGGCCGTGAGCTGCAAGCCGGCTACGTGCCCAGCTTGGCGACGCCGCTGCCAGCCGGAGTCAAAGATCTCGTCGCCAGGCTGGTTGCGCTCGAAATCAACAAGCGCGGAACGAGCAAGCGGGCGATCGCGGTCTTGCAGTCGGTTCCCGCGCCGCCAGCACCGAAGCCGTAACTGACGGTTCATCGCGCCACAGGGCAGATGGGGCAATCGTCATGACCCGCGCAGCCGTTTTGCTTTTCCGACCCGCCGCCGCCGTCGCGTTCTCCGTTGCTGTTCCGCGGGCGGTGGCCGGGATTTGGCGCGGATGCGCCAAGGGGATGCACGATCGCTATCGGCCCGAACTGCACTATATGCGCGGTCCCGGTCCGAAATGGCGTGCAAAGCACGCCCAGGTCGATACGGCCCGATCGACGTGCCGTCAGCGGTAACGGTGCATCCACGCCACAGGCGTGCCGGGACGGCGGCAACTGTCCCGCAGTGAGCCCGGCGGCTACGGCCTCTCCTTCACCACCGGCAGCAGGAGGCACGATGGATGGGCGCCGTGGTGGTGGATGGTGTCGGTGCCGATCGCCGTGGGCGGATAGGGGTGGGTAAAAACCGCATCGGTCAGCGGCGAGTCGCCGTTGGCGATCTCCAGCCGGATGCGATGGCCGCGCTTGAACACATATGCGGTTGGCAGCATCTCGACGTCGAACCGGTAGATTTCTCCAGGCGTGAGGGGCTGCGGATTGGTGTGGGTGTAGAACGGACGCAGCTCGGTCGTACGGCGCAGGTCCTTCTCGCGGTGCGAGGCTTGCAGCCAGCCCTTGGAGACATTGGTTGCCATCGGCTGCGCGCCCTTGGCGCGCGCGGCGTCATCGAGCGGCGCCTGGTCGGCCAGCTTGACGATGAAGCGGGTGTCGACCTGGTCCGATGACGCGTGGAGCTCGAGCACGATCGGCCCGGTGACCTCGACATCCGATGCGAGCGGCGCCGATGTGAAGGTGAGCACCCGCCGCACCGGGTCCGGTCGTCCGTCCGGTCCGTTCGCCACCACGCCGTTGGTCCACTCCCAATCCGGGTAGGCATAGGCGGTCGCCGCCTCGTCGGCGGCCGGCGGCTCGGTCGACAGCCCGCCGTCGTTGAGCGAGGTCACGCTGCCCGAAGGCCCCCGGCGCAGGAAATAACGAACATAGCTCGCGCGCGCGAGCGGCCATTGCGGCTCTTGCCGCCAGACATCGGCGCCGCGGATGAACAGGCGCACCGGCGCGCCGTCCATGAAACCGTTGTCGACGCCCTTGAGGTGCTGGTCGTAGAACGGCAGCAGCTCCTTGCGATGGAATTCGACCTGGTCGAATTGGTGGTGCGCCTCGTGCACGTTCTTGGCGCCGGTGACGACGAGCTTCTTGGGCGCTTTCACCTCCTCGAAGCCGAGGATGTTGCCGCGCAGGTGCAGGCCCATCTTGCCCCAGTGGCCGATCGACAGCACCGGCACTTTGATCTCCCCGAGGCGCTCGAAGGCGGAGCGCTCGCGCCACCAGTCGTCGTAGAGCGTGTGCTCGGTGATGGCGCCGACGAGATCGAAGCGCATCGGCGGCCGCCCGGCGGCGCCGGCGGGGCGATGCTGGTTGTCGGCGCGCAGATTGGCGTACCAGGACGAACGGTAGCTGCAGAAAATCCCGCCGTGATAATTGGAGCAGCGGTACTGGTCGACGAGCCCGTCGTAAGGCGCGATGCAGGCGAGGCCGTCCGGGTTGTGCGTCGCCATCAGCCATTGCGCCATGGCGTAATAGGACTGGCCGATGCCGCCGACGCGGCCGTTGCACCAGGGTTGCCGCGCGATCCAGGCGATCAGCTCGACATAATCCTCCTGCTCGGCGGCATCCATGAATCCGAATTCGCCTTCCGAGCGGCCGGAGCCGCGCACGTCGGCGTGCACATAGGCGTAGCCCTGCGCCACATACCATTCGATCGGACCGGTCTCGCGCCAGAGAAACAGCGGAAACGCCGGCACGGTGTCGAACTCGTGCTGGTAGGGTGAGGCCGCGAACAGCGCCGGCACCCGCCCTTCGGCCTGCGGCCGGTAGACGCAGAGCGAGATGCGCACGCCGTCGCGCATGGTGACGGTGACGTCGCGCTCGACCCGCATCGCGCCCCCGGTTGCGCCGGATTGCGTCGGCGCCGCGCTCTCTCGCTGCTGTGCCATGTGCTTGCCGCGCGTTGCCCTCTGCTGCATTGTGACGGTCCAGGACTTACGAAAAGAAACGCGGGTGAGGAAGTCGCCATGATGGGAAAACTGCTGCTGCCGGTGCTCGCGCTCACGGCGCTGGCGGAGCCGGCAGCCGCGCAGGATTATCCGACGCGGCCGGTGCGGGCGATCGTGGCGGTCGGTGCCGGCGGCACCGGCGACGTCGTCACCCGCGTGCTCGGCGAGGAGTTGTACCGGCGCTGGGGGCAGCCGGTCGTGGTGGAAAACCGCGCCGGCGGCGCCTCGAATATCGGCGCGCGCGCCTGCGCCGACGCGCCGCCCGACGGCTACACCATCTGCATCATGCCGGGCGAGCCGCTGGCCTACAACCAGTTCCTCTACAAGAAGCTGACCTTCGATCCCGCCAAGGATTTCGAGCCGGTCATCAACCTGTTTTTCAATACCCAGGCGCTGGTGGTCAACGCCACGCTCAAGGTGCAGACCGTGGACGAGCTCGTCGCGCTCTCCAAGGAGAAAGCTGGAACGTTGAGCTACACCGCGCCCTCGCTGCCGCTTTCGCTTTATCTCGAGCGGCTCAAGCGCGAGCGCGGGGCCGATTGGGTCGGCATTCCGTTTCGCGGCGGCGGCGACACCACCAACGCGGTATTGTCGGGCTCGACGCCGATCGCGTTCCTCGGCATGCAGAACTTCATCTCTCACCTGCAGGCGGGTACGATGAACGGACTGGCGGTCGACGGTGCGCAACGCTCGCCGCTGTTCCCGGATATCCCGACCCTGGCCGAGCTCGGCTACCGCGGCAATCTCACGCGCGTCTATTTCGGCCTGGTCGTGCCCGCGGGCACGCCCAAGGCGATCATCAACAAGATCCGCGAGGATGTCGCCCGCATCGGCAACGAACCCGGCTTCCGCAAGAAGCAGTTCATCGACCGTGCGCTCGAGCCGATCCTGAATACGCCGGAGGAATTCGCGCGCTTCCTGGTCGAGGATCGCGTTACTTCCGAGCGAGTGGTCAAGGAAGCAGGACTTTCGCCGCAATGATCGGGGCAAGCGATATGAGCGGCTGCGCCCGGCTGTGCGCATCACTGGCCGCGCTCGCGCTCCTGCTGCCGGCTTCCGCGGCCGTTGCGCAGGACTATCCCACGCGGCCGGTTCGCGTGATCGCGACCTCGAGCGCCGGCGGCACCAGCGACATCTTCATGCGGGCGCTGGCCGACGAGCTGCACAAGAGCCTGGGCCAGCCATTCATCGTCGAGAACCGCCCCGGCGGGGCGTTCAACATCGGCGCGCGCGCCTGTGCCGAGGCGCCGCCCGACGGCTACACGCTGTGCATCATTCCGGGCGAGCCGCTGGTGTTCAACCAGTTCCTGTTCAAGAGCCTCGCGTTCGATCCGGAGAACGGCTTCGAGCCGATCACGCAGCTGTTCTTCATCACCCAGACGCTGGTGGTGAGCGCCGCGCTCAACGTGAAGACACTGCCGGAATTGATCGCGCTGTCGAAGGCGAAGCCCGGGACGCTGAGCTATTCCACCGCGGCGGTGCCGCTCGGCGTGTTCATCGAACGGCTGAAGAAGGACACCGGCGCCGATCTCGTGCGCGTGCCGTTCCGCGGCGGCGGCGAGGCGGTGACCGCTCTGCTCAACGGCTCGACGCCGGTCGGCTTCTACGGGATCGCCAATGTGCGCGCGCAGCTCGAGGGCGGCACGGTGGTCGGCCTGCTGGTGGACAGCGACAAACGCTCGCCGCTGTTCCCCGACATTCCAACCATCCCGGAAGCGACGCAGAAGGCCTTCGCCGGCCGCTCCTATTTCGGCCTGCTGGCGCCGGCCGGGACGCCGAAATCGATCGTCGCGCGTTTGGCGCAGGAGATCGCCCGCATCGTCGCCGATCCCGGATTTCGCAGTCGCAACCTGATCGAGCGCGGGCTCGAGCCGGTGGCGAGCACGTCCGACGCGTTCGCGCGCTTCATCCGGGATGACCGCGCCGCCTCGGAGCAGATCGTCAAGGAATCCGGATTGCAGCCGCAGTAGTCGCGCAAGGAAACCAGGGCCATGAAGGGATCGGTCGCGCCCGTTGCCACGCTGCTGCTGATCGCGGCGGCATCGCGCCGATCATCGCGGCTGCGCGAAGCGCTGCGCATGGGCGCAGCATCGCTGTTCGTCCTGGTCGGCGCGCTCGAAACCGAAGGCGCGGCCCAGAGCACGGGGCCCATCCGCCTCGCGGTCGGGGCCCCGGCCGGCGGCTCGATCGACGTCTACTCCCGCATCGTCGCCGAGCCCATGAGCGCCAGGCTCGGACGCCCCGTGATCATCGAGATCAAGGCCGGCGCCAATGGCAACATCGCCGCGCAATGGGTCGTCGACGGGCCCGCCGACGGCAGCCTGGTCTGGGTCGGCGCCCAGTCCATGATCGAGATCAATCCCTCGACCTACAAGAACCTGCGCTGGAAGCGGTCGGACTTCATTCCAGTGATCAAGGGCATCGAAACGCCGCTCGTGCTGGTGACGCATCCGAGCGTGCCCGCCACCACCTTCGAGCAATGGGTGGACTGGGCGAAGGCCAACCGCGGCAAGCTCTCCTATGCCAATTACGGCCCCGGCACGATCTCGCACTTTCTCGGCCACCAGCTCGATGAGCGTTTCGGCCTCGGCTTCACCCAGGTGCCTTACCGCGGCAATGCCCCGCAGATGATCGACCTCTTGGCGGGCCACGCGTTGTTCGGCTTCACGCAGTTGCAGTCCGCGGTCGAGCCCGCGCGCGCGGGCTCGCTGCGTGCGCTGGTGGTGAGCGGGGCGAAGCGGTCCCCGCTGCTGCCCGAGGTGCCGACCCTGGCGGAGGTGGGACTCGGCGACATGACCGCGGGTGTGTGGTTCGGCCTGCTGCTGAAAGCCGGTACGCCCGCCGACGTGGTCCAGCGGCTGGAAGCGGCGGCGATCGCGGCGCATGCCGACGCAGCGGTCAAGGCGAAGCTCGCCGCGCAGGGCTTCGAGGTGAGCGGCGTTACCGGCGCCGCCTTCGCGCAGAGCATCGACCAGCAGTTCGAGCGCTGGGCGAAGATCGTGAGGGCGACGGGGTTTTCGGCGGCGGAGTAGCGCGCGGGAGCTTGGCCTTCCAAGCGGTTCGCGCGCCAGCGGTCGCTGCCGTGACCCATCTGCCGTCATTGCCGGGCTTGACCCAGCAATCAATCCATCTTCAAGGAAGGCGTTTTCGATGGATGCGCGGGTCGAGCCCGCGCATGACGCATGCAGGGTGCGAGGGCGCTCGCGTTAGCAGCCGAACAGCCCCGACGTTAGCCTCA
>Ga0114129_10004457_pt1 | contig 19762 bp, 14 predicted proteins | sample RhiMetdeltSRZDD1_FD_80071 | JGI IMG/M metagenome (GOLD analysis project Ga0114129, IMG submission 80071) | Populus rhizosphere microbial communities from Tennessee, USA - Rhizosphere MetaG P. deltoides SRZDD1 (version 2) (version 2) | ecosystem: Host-associated > Plants > Roots > Rhizosphere >...
AAAGGCCTGTTGGGTCGGGAGATGATAGAAGCTGTTGTTGAGCTCCACCGTGTCGAACCGTTGCACATACCAGGACAGCATGTTCTTGGCCGGCAAGCCTTGCGGATAGAACGGTCCAAGCCAATGTTTGTAGTGCCAGCCACTCGTCCCGATGCGCACAAGGCAGTGCTGAGTGCTCAGTGCTGAATGCTGAGACTTAGAGTGCTGAGTGTTCGGAGCGGAACGTGTCATCGGTTATCTTCCTTCACGACTTCGCGCATTCACTCTCGGCACTCAGAGCTCAGCACTGTCTCTTGTCTTCAGATGCGCTCTGAGCACTTCCGCCACGCTCCAAGCCTGGGCGATGCAACCGCGCGGGCGATAGGGCGGCTCCGCATCGAAGATTTCGCTGATCGTGCCTATGCCGGCGTCACTGAGATGGGCGCGAAAGGCCGTCAGCAGGCGGTGGGCCTGGGCCTTGTCGCCGTATACCGTGAGATAGGCGTCGATATAGTGGCCGATCAGCCAGGCCCAGACGGTGCCCTGGTGATAGGCCGCGTCTCTGGCGCGCAGATCCCCGGAGTAAGTCGGTTTATAGTCGGGATGATTCGGCGAGAGTGAACGCAGCCCGAACGGCGTCAGCAAGCGGTCGGTGACCGCATCCACCACCGGTTGCCGCCGTTCCTGGCGCAGAATGGGAAAGCGCAGAGACAGCGCAAAAATTTGATTGGGACGAAGGCTGCTGTCGTCGCCTCGCTCGCCGTCTACCACGTCGTAGAGGTAGCCGCCGGACTCGAACCAGTACCGCTGGTGAAAAGACGCCTCCGCCTGCTCCGCCATCTCAAGCCACTGGTCCGGCCGTTCTCCCAATTGCTCGGCCCACCGAGCCATCAAACGGAGCGCGTTGTACCACAACGCCTGCACCTCGACCGGTTTCCCGCGGCGCGGAGTGACGACCCAGTCATCCACTTTGGCGTCCATCCACGTCAATTGATAACCGGACTCGCCGGCGTGCAGCAGGCCGTCCTTTGTATCGACGCCGATGTTGAAGTGGGTGCCGTTCCGGTGATGGCGCATCACGTCTTTCAACAGGGGGTACAGCACCATCAAGGTGTCGCGGTCATCCGTGGCGGAAACGTACCGATCGATCGCATGGAAGTACCAGAGGGTGGCATCGACCGTATGGTAGAGGCCCTTGCGCGCGCCTTCGGGAAAGACGTTGGGAATCAATCCGTCTTTGATGTAGCGCGCGAACGTTCGCAGAATAGCCCTCGCCTCATCATGCCGGCCGGTACACAATGTCAATCCTTCAAGGCTGATCATGGTGTCGCGTCCCCAATCCCCGAACCAGTGGTAGCCGGCGATGACCGTCCGCGCCTCGTCGCCCGACGCCTGAGCCAGCACTTGTTCCTGCGGTCTGGCACCCGGCAGGACGATGAACTGGTCGGCCGCCAGCTGCAATTGCAGCGCGAAATCGTCTTGCGGGGGGTTCGGTTCAGGCGCGATCATCTGTTGCAGGCGCCGGCGTTCGGCGTCGAGAATCGCCGCGGCTTCGAATTCCAACAGATCCCACGATTCGACGCTGGCCGCCATCGCGACCGACTCACCGGAGCGCAATTCGGCTGTGAAATGTCCGGGGCTGAACAGATCCTCGAGATGCTCAGAGCCTCGGTCGCGGTCCACGCGATAAGACACGTCGGAGCTGAACAGATCATTCACGACGAACCAGCCGCATTGCGGACGCAGACAGAGTTTCAACGTCGGAACGCCGTCGGGAAGTGCAATCTCATAACGGCCGCTCGTGACGGTCAGAGGAAAGGGACCGGGAAAGCCTTTCGACAGAGCCGCATCGTGGGGCCGGCAGGTGACGAAGGGACGCAGGTGCAAGCGAATGGCGGGACCTTTGGTCAATGTGAATTGCACATAGACGGTGTTTTGGCCGTGCGGTGCGACGATCCGCTTTTCCAGCACCGAGCCGGCCACGTTGAAGGTCCAGACCGGCGTCTGCCATTCGCGCCGAAAATCCTTCAGCCAGCGGATGCCGTCACAGTCGAGCCTGCCGTCCGCATATTCGGCGCCGGACAACAGTGCCGTCTGCGTTCCCTGTTCCACCGTCTCGTCAAGGCGCGGCACGATCATCGTGCGGCCTCGTCCCGGAAGATCGGGCACGAACAATCCGTGATAGCGGCGGGTGGCGACGCCCAGAAGCGAGCCGGAGGCATAGCCGCCGACGCCGTTGGTTACCAGCCACTCCTTCGCCAGCAATGACGACGGATCGCCGATCGCCGCGTCGGCAAACTTGAACTCAGGAGCGCTGGTGGCCATGCTCATTCCCGTAGGACCGACGCAGCTGTCCGGACATGTATTCGGCCATGTAGCCCTTCGTCCTCATGCCTCAGTCCTTCTTCGCCGCGATGAACAGCGCGGCGCCGGCCGCGGGCAGCCGCCAACCGGCGTCGGTGAGTGGATTCACGATTCCCGGGCCCCCGTAGTCAGGATGGTCGCTCGACCACCGGAGTGTCCATGTACCGCCGGTCACCGGAGCGAGCAACGGTTCGGGCGCAGGGATCAGGGCCAGATCGGGTCCGAGATTCACAGTGAGGAGCCGGTCCTCGTCTGTGGGGGTGAGGTACCGCAGGACGAGCGCCTGATGTCCGAGCACCGCGCCGTCGAGCGAGCTCCGATCCTGGCGACCAAGCACCGGATCGTCTCGGCGAAGACGCAGCAGATCCCGATGCAGGCGATAGGCATCCGCATGGCGTTGCCGCTCTGAGAAATCCAGCCGGGACCGTTCGAACGTGCGCACGTCGGAGGGATCAGGCACGACCTCTTGAGCCTCACGCGTGGCATAGGGCTGAAATTCCGACAGGAATTTTTTGCGGCCCTCATAAACCAGCGGGGCGAGATCGGCATGGTGATCGGCAAAGAACAGAAAGGGACTGGAGGCGGCAAACTCCTGCCCCATGAAGAGCAGCGGTGTTTCCGGCGCGAGCAACAGCAGCGCCGCCAGCGCGCGGTATCGCGCCGGCGAAGCCATCGCATGGATGCGATCGCCGTGCAGATGGTTCGCGACTTGATCGTGGTTCTGAAGGTAGAACACGAAGCTGTGCGCCGGCTCATCCTTCACCACCGTGCCGCGCGGTTTCTTTTGCCAGTCGTATGGCTGCCCTTGATAGACAAAGCCCCGCTTGATGACGGACAGCAGTTCCTGCGCCGTGCCGCGATAGTCGCTGTAATAGGCTTCGCTCCGCCCGGTCACGGCGACGCGGCAAATGTGATGAAAGTCGTCGCTCCACACTCCGTCGAGCCCCCAACCGCCTTGTTCGACCGGCTGAATCGTCTTGATCAACTGTGATTCACATTCTGCAATGAGGACGATTGTACGGTTCCCGGCGGCGGCTCTCGTCTGCTGGGAAAGCTCCGCCAGGACGTGCATGGGGCTGTCGTCGTAAATGGCATGGACCGCGTCGAGGCGCAGTCCGTCGAGACGGTATTCTGAGATCCAGTAGCAGGCGTTCTGCACCACGAAGTCCCGCACTCCGCGGGAACCGGGCCCGTCGAAATTGACGGCTTGGCCCCATTCGTTGGGATGGCGGTCCGTCACATAGCTGTCGCTGTACGAAGGCAGATAATTCCCGTCGGGGCCGAAATGGTTGTAGACCACGTCGAGGATGACGCCGAGCCCCCGCTCGTGCGCGGCGTCGATAAAGCGTTTCAGCGCGTAGAGGTCGCCATACACATGCGCGGGAGCGAACAGCGCGACGCCGTCGTAGCCCCAATTCCATCGGCCGGGGAACTCGGCCAAGGGCATCAGCTCGATCACGGTGATGCCGCACGCTTTCAATTCGTCCAGTTGGCCGATAGCCGCATCGAATGTGCCCTCGGGCGTGAAGGTTCCAACGTGCAATTCGTAGATCACCTGCCCCGGCATGCGGATGCCGGGCCACTCGGCATTGCGCCACTCGTAGGTGTCCGGATCGACGATCAACGAAGGTCCGTGCGGTCCTTGAGGTTGATAGCGGGAACAGGGGTCGGGATAGGACTCGCCGTTGTCCAGGCGATAGCGGTATGACATGCCGGCTGCGGCAATTGGAACCAGTGCGGAGAAGTAGCCCGCCTCATCCTTCAGCAACGGAAAACTGCGGCCGTCTTCCTCCAAGACGACATCCACCCGAGCCCGCTTTGGCGCCCACACACGGAATCGGACACCGTCAGGCTCGACTTGCGCGCCGAGCGTCATGTGCCAATGCGGCATGGACGTCTCATGCTCGCCTATAACGTCGGGTGAAGGGGTGGTAATAGCCATAACTCCACTCCACATTTAGCATTCTCGGAGGGGGAGACAGGCCTGGGGAAGACCCTAGAAGGTTGGAGTGCACGCAGACGTGGACAGAATCCTATGGTTCTTACTAGGCGAACGCGAGAGCCGAACCGAGTTATGAGTGACAAGGAAAGCCGATCCCCGAGGAGGACGATCATGCCAACCGCGATGCGAGAAAATTGGGCACCTCTCTCCATGTTGCTCGTATTGAGCCTGTCCGGATGCGATGCGACGATCGAACTGACGAAAGCGCCCTTCGATGCAACCACGGATCTGTCCCATGGAACGACCGCTGCCTCATCGGAATTCACTCAGCCACTGAAGGAATTAACGTCGAGTACCACGCCCGGCTCCTGGTTCACCGGGGACAATCCGGCCAAGGCCAGGCAAAAGGTGGAGATCTTCGCCGCCTATACCCATGAAAACCTGCGATCGGACATCGCGCGGGGCAACGGAGAATATCTTGTTTCCCTCGCCTCGCTCGCAGGAGTGCCGCAGGAGCGGCAGTCCGAATTCCAATTACACATGCGAAATGCCTACGCGTCGATGTTTGATGAAGCAATTTCGCCACGCGAATCGACGCACCGTATCGTCGGGGCCGCTTGGTCCGAAGGATACGGGAAAGAGTAGCTCAGACTTGGTGGATCGCCTTGTACGACATCATACTGTACCGGTCACTGCCTCTCCAACACATCCTGGATCGCCCGGTACAGGTTTTCGACCGCCGCTTCCTTGGTGAGCAGAAGTGCAGCTCCCGCCCTCGTCATGGCCTGCGCATTGGCGCCTCCCGCGTTAACGGATAGGCCGATGACGACCGTATCCGGACGTCGTGCCTTGATTTCCATGGTCGCCTCGATGCCGTTCTTTCTCGGCATGTTGATATCCATGACGACGACGTCCGGCCTTGCCCGCTCGGCCGCTGCCACGGCTTCTTCGCCGTTCGACGCTTCCCCGACGATGTCGACGTCGTCATAGGACTCCAGGACGCTTCGCAGGCCCTGGCGAACCATGGCATGATCATCGACCAGCAGAACCCTGATCGTGGGGTTCCGTGGGAAGACCGAGCGCTGAGAACTGTCTACCGACTGATCTGGCTCGGAGCTGACAGCCGATGGCTGATCGCTGACGGCTTGTCCCGACCACTCCGTCCTCAGTGCCGGGTCCTCAGCCCTGAGCGCGCTGCGCAGCGGCAGCACCAGCGTCGCCGTCGTGCCCTTTCCCGGCGCCGAATCGATATCCAAGCGTCCGCCCAGCGCACGCATGCGCTCGCGGATGCTGAACAAACCGAACTTGGACGATCGCTCGCCCTCGGACTCCGCGGCGGCCACCGCGGATGGATCGAAGCCCTTGCCGTCATCTTTGACGCTGATATAGAGATCACCGCTGCGCCGTTCGAGCGTCAACCGCGCGACAGCGGATCCGGCATGTTTGGAAGCATTCATCAATAGCTCGCGCACGGATTGGAACAGCAGCACGGCGCGATCCTCGGGAAGCCTCAGATCGTCCTGCGACACGTCGACGGTGACCGCCAATTCATGCCGTTCCATCCTCTGGCCCAGCCATTTCAGCGCCGTCGGCAAGCCGAATTCATGGAGTACCGGGGGGCTCAGATCGTGCACCAAGGTTCTGGTGTAGGTCAGCGCCTCGCTCAACACCTCCTCGGTCTTGAGGATCTGCTCGACGCAGGCGGGAAGCGATTCAGCCAGCCGTCTACTCTGGCCCAATTTCATCTTGCTGAGCGCGAGTAATTGTGCGAGATGATCGTGCAGTTCCGTCGCCAGCCGCTTGCGCTCCCGCTGCTCCGTGAGATTCAGCTCCGTCGCCAGCGCGCGCAGTTGTTCCTCCGATCGCAGCAGGGCTTGCGTGCGCGCTTTGACTCGCTGCTCCAATTCCTCGTTCAAACGACGTAAGGCCTGTCCGACGCGTGCCCGCTCGATCAGCGGCCAGACGCGCGCCACCGCATGTTCCAGCAGCGTGATGTCCTCCGCCGTCCAGTCCCGCGGCACGTCGGAGGTGACCGCGAGGCTGGCCATCCATCGCCCTTCGTGGATGAACGGCGTGAACGCATAGGCGAGAATGTCGAGGGGCGAATAGTTGGCGGCAAACGCAGCCGTCCAATGGTGCGTACGTACGTCGGCGATGGCGACCGGGCCGCGCTGCGCAGCCTGCCACCACTCGTGTCGACCGAAGTCCGCAAGGTGATACGTCCCGGTCAACGGCGGTCCGTCGTCGCGCCTCCAAGCCGGCAACACGTCGACCTCGGCGCCTCCCTGTCTCACGCCGAAAAAGTAACAGCGATGCGCGGACAGGAATCCGCCGATCTCACGTGTGGCGATGCGATTGATCTCCTCCGGTTCCGATACCGTCGCGAGTTTGCGGCTCAACTCGCTGAGAAACTCGCTGCGCCGCTGGGTGGCCTTACGCTCGGTCACATTGTTGAACACGATGGCGACGAGACGGCTGCCGGCCTCGCCGACCCGCGACGCGTAGACATCGAACCACCGGTTCATCGCTTCGGATCGGTTTTCAAAGCGTACGGCTTCGCCGGTCAACGCCACGTTGGCGTAGGTATCCACCCAGAACTGTTCAAGATTGGGCACCAGCTCGCGAGCCCGCTTGCCCGTTGCATTGTCCAGTCCCGTCAGGCGCACAAAGGCCGGGTTCGCCTGCACAAAACGGTAATCGATCGGCTTGGCCTCGTCGTCGAACAGCATCTCGATAATGCAGAAGCCTTCGTCGATCGAGTCGAACAGCGAGCGGTATTGTTCTTCCGACTCGCGCAATGCCTGTTCCGCTCGTTTGCGCTCGGTGATATCCAGGATAATAGCCACGGTGCGGTAGGGCCGGCCTCGCGCGTCTCGTATCAGCGCCGCTTCCACCTGGACCCAAATGATATGGCCGTCTTTACGGAGATAGCGTTTTTCCACCCGGTATTCGTCCGTTTCGCCGGCCAGCATTCGAGCGAGTCCTGCGGCATCCGCGGGCCAGTCGTCCGGATGTGTCAGCTCACGTGGAGTCAGCCCGAGTAATTCTTCACGGCTATAGCCGGTCATCTGGCAGAACCGTCCATTGACTTCGACAAAGCGCCCGGATTGTCCGTCGAGCTGCGCTTGACCGGCGGATGCCCATTGAAAGGCCTTGTGGAACCGTTCTTCACTCTCGCGGATCTGTTCGCGCGACCGCACCTGCGCAGAAATGTCGCGGAAGTAGCACACCACGCCGAAGCGGCCGTCCGGCAGGACGATGCGGTCGGCCCGCCACTCGTAATACTCGGTAACGCCCAGATCCAGGCGCTGTTCGATGCGCTCCGGTGTGACATAGGGCTCTCCGGTGTCGAGCGTGTGCCGGAAGATACGGACGATTTCATCTGCGTACTGCTTCTCCCAGAGGATATGGATGACCTCGTCGAAGTTGCGGCCGATCAAATCCGGAATGTCGCCGAAGGCCGGCAAGGCCGTCGGATTCACCTGCCGGATGCGGAAGTCGGCATCGACCAGATAGACGCCGAGCGGAGCCTGATTGAGCAGCGTCTCGAACTGTGCATGGCGATGCCGCAGCGCTTCTTCGGCCTGCGTGCGTTCCGTGATTTCCTTGCGCAGTTCCAGGTTTAACGTTTCCGTCTGCTGGCGGGACTGGACCGCATCTTCCATCAGGTTAAGCGCGGCGCGGCGTTGTTCATTCTGAGCACTCTGGAATTTCCCAATCTGATACGCCACCGATGCAAACTGGGCAAGGCTTTCAAGGAGACGGAGATCCTCGGCGTCGAATTTGCGGCGATCGTCGTGCGCGACGGCCCAGATCGTGCCGGTTGCTTTCCCCTCGACGTAAAAAGGGACGAGCAAGGCCTCTTCGATCGGAGGCGTCACTTCAAGTAAATAGGCATACCGCTGTTCTGGATGTCTGAACAAGAGTGGAGCATTGCGGTCGAGCACATCACCGCAGGGGCCGAAGTCCCGTGGCGTGCCGCTGCCGATATGCGGCCTCCAGGCGCCGGCGATCGCGGGCCAGTAGAATCTCTTTCCGCCATCTTCCTTCGTCAACAGGCTGATGCCGGCGGAGCCGGCTTGGAAGAGTTCCAGAACTGTGTCGGCCAGGGTCTGAAGAATGGTGCCAGGCGAATCAGCCAGCGCCTTTACCAGCTCCGCCAACGCGCGGTTTTCTGTCGCGTAATCCGGCGATCGAGCCGGACGTCGATTCAACTCCTCGGTGCACAGAATCGATTCCAGCGATCTGGATAGCGCTGCTCGAGACTCATTCCTGATCGGGTTCATAATCCATCCAAACTGCGTTCGCTCTGACACACAACCCTGACCGCCGCTGCAGCGACGATTTGAAGTCTTCGGTCATCCCTTCCGCCGATGACGCGTCAGGCCGAGAACCGAATCTTGAGTTATCCGCGTTGTAATGTCGAATACAGACAAGACCCATCACCGTTCGCCATTGAACATGCAAAATTGTGGGTTCGTTTAAGAGAGTCGTTCCTGTCCGACAGAGCCGGCGGGACGTTTGTTGGACCCGACGGCGATGATGACGTCGTGGAGATGCTCGGCGGCGGCGTCTTTGGACACGAACAAGGAGGCGCCCGCCGCTTTGATTCCCTGTATCGTCTGCGGCTGATTGTCGACCGAAAGGGCGATCACCGGCGTCTCGGGCCATTGCTGCTTGATCCGTTTGGTCGCCTCGATCCCATCCATCCAGGGCATGTTGATGTCCATCAATACAAGGTCCGGTTGGAGTTGACCGGCCAGGGTGACCGCCTCTTGACCGTCTCCCGCCTCGCCGACGACCGAGATGTTCGCAAAGCTTTCCAACAACGCCTTCAACCCCTGGCGTACCATGACATGATCGTCCACCAAAAGAACGCGCACCGTCGCATTCGTTTGGTGGACGGAGTGCTGAGGGCTGAGTGATGAGGTTACGGACTGAATCGCGGGGGCTGAGGACTGATCTGAAGGAGCAGAATCGAGGGACGATCGCTGCAGGGCAATAGCGGCTTCGGACACCTCGCTGCTCAGTCCTGAATCCTCGACCCTGGACGTTCCGCCGAGAGGCAGCACCAGCGTCACTGTCGTGCCTCGGCCCGGCGCGCTCTTAATCGTGAGCCGGCCGCCCATGGCCTGCATGCGTTCCCGGACGCTGAACAGCCCGAAGTGGGCGCCGCTCGTGGCCTTGTCCACCGCTGCCGGATCGAATCCGCAGCCGCCGTCCTGGACCTCGATGCAGAGCCGCTTGTGTTCGTCGAGGCTCAACGACACGGTCGCGCGGTCCGTCTCCGCATGTTTGGCCACGTTGATCAACAGTTCGCGCACCGACTGAAACAGCAAGATGGACTGATCGTCGGCCAGCGGTACCTGGTCCTGCGCCAGACGGACCTCCACCTTCAGGTTGTGCAGCGGCATCTCTTTCGCCAGCCACGAGAGGGCCGCCGGCAGGCCCAAATCGTCCAATACCGGCGGATTCAATTTGGCCATGAGCGATCTCGTATACTCAGCGGCTTTCTTCAACAGATCGTCGATTTCAGCGACGAGTTGAGTCGCCGCCGCGGTATCGGATGCCACCTTCGGGCGGAGCTGCGCAATCTTGATCTGCCCTAATGCCAGCATTTGGGCGAGATAGTCGTGCAGCTCCGCCGCCAGTCGTTTGCGCTCCCGCTGCTCCGCCAGCGTCAATTCGGACGCCAATACTTGTAAATCGCGCGTACGCTCCGCGACCCGCTGCTCCAACTCGCCGTTCAACCGGCGCAGCGCCTCTTCGGCCCGCTTGCGCTGGCCCAGCTCCGTTTCCAACGCATAGTTGGCAACCTTCAATTCAGCTGTCCGGGAGGCGATGCGGAGCTCCAAATCCGCGTTGAGCGTCACGATCGACTCGCGGGCGGCGGCATGTTCTTTGCGCAACCGCCGTTGCTCCAGGGCATGGCGAACCGATTCTCCCAGCCGGCCCAGCCTGTCTTTGAGAAGATAGTCGGCGGCCCCGGCCCGCATCAGCGCGACGGCGTCTTCGTCTCCAATGGCATGGGAGACGATGATGAACGGAATGCCCAGGCCGCTCTGCTGCGTGACTTTCAACGCTTCCGCCGAGCTGAAATGCGGCATATTGTGGTCGTAGATAATGACGTCCGGCCGGTCCTCGACCAGCCCAGCCGCGAACTCTTCGCGGGTATCGACCCGCCGACATCGTGGGTCGAACCCGCTCTTCTTGAGCTCGCGAGTGACCAACTCGACGTCGGCCGGATCATCTTCGACGATCAACAGACGCAAGCTCGCCATGACCCACACTCCTTCCGGCACCGGTTCATTGCAGTTCAGATTCGGCGGCCAGTTCCGACGGCACTTGATTGAGTAGCATCCAATACAGGCCCAGCTGCCGTACGGCGTCGGTAAATTGGGGAAAATCGACCGGTTTCACGACGTAGCTGTTCACGCCCAGATGGTAACTTTGAACCAAGTCCCGTTCTTCACGCGACGAAGTCAGGACGACGACGGGGATATTTTTGGTGCGCGGATCAGCCTTGCACTTTTTCAAAATTTCGAGGCCGTCCACCTTGGGTAATTTCAGATCGAGCAAGATCAGCCTGGTATGTGCGTAAGTGCCGCGCTCGGCGTAGCGGCCGGTGCTGAACAGGCATTCCAGCGCTTCCTCTCCGTCCCGCACCACGTGAACCTTGTTGGCGATGTGATGCTTCTGAAACGCCCGCAAGGTGATCTCGACGTCTTCCGGGTTGTCTTCGATCAATAAAATTTCCGCTCCGTTCGTCATCGCAGGGCCTTTCGGAGGGAGAAAAAGAAGGTGGCACCGCCGTCGATCTTGCCTTCAGCCCACACCCGGCCTCCATGTCGATGGACGATGCGCTGGACAATGGCCAGTCCCACACCGGTGCCGTCGAACTCCTCTTTGAGGTGCAGGCGTTGGAACACCCCGAACAGCTTGTGCACGTACTGCATGTCGAATCCGACACCGTTGTCCTTGACGTAGTACACGACGGCGTCGTCTTGCCGGTCGTCCGGCAGCCAGCCGATCTCGATCTGTGCCACCGGTCGATGGCGGGTGAATTTGAAGGCGTTCGTCAGGAGATTGGTCCAGACAAGTTTCAAGAGCCCCCAGTCGCCATGGCAAGGCGGCAGGTCACCGATGGTCAGGTCGATCGTCCGGCCTTCCTGCATCAATTGTAGGTCTTCTTCCGTGATTTCCCGCGCGAGGTCCGCCATCTTGACCGAACGCAAGTCCATACCGATCCGGCCCAAACGGGAGAATTCCAGTAAATCGTCGATTAATTCCCCTGCCTGCGCGGCCGCCTTTCTGATGATGCCCAGGCAGCGCTGCGCGTCGGCGTTCAAGTGAGAGCCATGGTCCTCTTCGACGATGCGGATAAAGGCGCCGATGGTGCGCAACGGCGCTCGGAGGTCGTGAGAGACTGAATAGGAAAAACTTTGCAGTTCCTTGTTCGCCTCCGTCAGCCCCGCTTTCTGTTGAGTCAATTCGTCGTTGGCGATCGTCAGCGCCCGGTCGCGGTCTCGGGGCGCTTCCTCCGCCCGCTTCTGCTGGGTGATGTCCCGGGCGATTTTCGACGCCCCGACCACCTTGCCGTGGGCATCGATAACCGGTGAGACGGTTAAGGACACATTTACCTCGGTCCCGTCTTTCCTGCGCCTGATCGTTTCATAATGCTCGATCGGTTTTCCTTGGGCGATTTGCTGGAGGATGCGCGGCTCTTCATCCTGTCGATCCGGCGGGATCAACCGGCTGATGGGCTGCCCTATCATCTCGTCCGCTCGGTAACCGAACAGCCGTTCCGCCGCCCGATTCCAACTGGTCACGATTCCTTGTAGGTTCTTGCTGATAATCGCATCGTCGGACGAGGTCACGATCGCCGCCAGGTGCGCCATGGCGCGATCGGCCTCTTTCCGATCCGTGCTGTCGATGAGCATGTTGACCGCCCCAATCACCGCTCCGGAGTCATCGAGGATTGGTTCGGGATGGGGCAGCACATGGCGTCTGGTGCCGTCCGGACGTTCGATCACGATAGCCTCGCCGCGGACGGCGCGGCCTTCTCGCAGCGTGACGGCCATGGGGCATTCGTCAGCCGGCAGCTCGGTGCCGTCCGGCCGGTAGATTTTCCAGGACCCACACCAGAAGTCCTTGCCGATTTCCGGCTCGCGTCCCCACAGGGCAACCGCTGCCTGGTTGTAGAGCGTGATGCGGCCACGCTCGTCACAGGTATAGACGGCGGCGGGTAGCGCCTCGATGAGCTCTCGATACCGGACCTCACTGCGCCGTAAAGCTTCTTGCTGCCGCGCAAGCTCGGTCACATCGCGGGTGAAGCAGCGGGTATGGACAACCTTGCCGTCCTCGAACAGGACGTTGCTGTTGATCAGCACGTCACGGATAGAACCGTCCTTACATCGAAGCCTAGCGGAATAATCCCGCAACGTCTCTCCGCAGGTGAGGCGAGTCAGGATATCTTGGATGACGGGTGGGTCAGCATGGAACTCGGCGATGTGATGGCCGACGTACTCTTCTCTGCTGTAGCCGAGCAAGGTGAGCTCGGCTTGGTTCACCCGCAGAATGATCCCGTCCGGTCCCACCCAGTGGATAGCGAGGCTGGCGTTTTCGAAGAACTCGGACAGCTCCCCTTCGTTGCGGCGCAACGCCTCTTCAACCTTACTTCGTTCTTGCGCCTCGGCTTCTAATGTTCGCTGTTTTTCCAACGCCAAAAGGGCCATGGCGCCGGCCCGTCGATGGGCTCGCCGCATGCCTTCTCCGACGCCGATGATGACGAGCGTGCTGGACAGGTAGGCGAGGAGTCCCCAGAGGTCGTTCGCGTCGAAGCCGAACGTGAATCGTGAACCGATAAACATCCACTTGATCGAGAGATAGCCCAGAATGGTGGTCAACAGTGCAGGGCCCCATCCGCCGTACCAGACGGCCAGAGCCACAAATCCAAACGTCGTGGACAGCGGCAGGTTATCTCCCAACGCCGGATCAAGCAGCCATCGCAGCATTACGGCGCCCCCTGCGCATAAGACTGCGACCCCGTATCTGCGGAAAGCCGATGCATCATGAATGGATGAGTTCACGTCGCTCATCTTTCGCATCTTCTTCTTCAGGTCGCAGAAATCCCACCGGATCATCCGACTGAGGGAGCTCGATGGCCCGGCACATCTAAGTCGTTGTGGAACCGAATGAAGTATAGTGTGGATGCCTCGAGTGAGGCCCCTAGGGATACCCCTAGTTTTCGGCGTTTTAGCGGACTGAGCCGAGACGAGAAGCTTTTCCTACTACTTCACTCCACTCGCCGGAGGCATCGGCACTCCGCCGGCCATGGGCCAATGTCCCATCCACAAGGTGAGCAAGAAGAGAGCGAACGACACAAAAAAGATGATCTTGAAGGATTTGCTGTGGCGCGATGCGACCATTCCAAACCCGAAGAGCGCCGTCATGCCGAGCACGAGAATGAAGAGCGCATCGAGAAGGTAAATGGTATTCATCGGTTCAAGATGTGAAGATGCTAGCGCAAATTTGATCTACTTTACGCCGCCGCCTTGCCGTAATGTTTGAAGAGCTGCACTTCGTAATCCGGGGTAATGAGCTGTGACGGGTCATAGGCCGGCGCCGATTCGATCGCTTGCCGCGCGAGCGTCACGATGACCGATCGCTCCAGCCAGCTGATATGGTCGATCCGCATCGTCTGCAACAGGACCTTTTTCCCTGGCAGCCAGTTCTTCGTGTCCACTTCCACATACCGCACCATCCAGTCTTCGTCGTCCACCACCAGATCTTCGACGTGACCCACCGCTCCGTCGCTGGCACGAATCTCGTAACCCAGCACTTCCTTGCTGGTCCGCAGATGCGGATTCTCCGGAGCATCGGCAGGAAGCACGGTGTCGATCGACATCGGCGGGGTTCCCGGGTACGGCACGGAACCGCCCCACGTCGTCGGGCCCGGCTCCCAGTAAGGCGCCCACTGAAAATGCCGGAAGTAGGATTCTTCATATTCGCGCGACAGGGGTTTCGCGGCGTCGATCGGCGGCGACCGTTCGATCTGTTCCTTCGTCAAGGCGATTTCCATCGCTCCATTGACGTCATCGATTCGGCCGATCGCGGCGGTCGCCAGCAGGATCTCTCGGCCCAGGAGCCAGCCGGTCTCGACGACGAGATAGCGGACCACCCAGCTGCGATCGTCGAAGTACAGCTCCTGGACGCTTCCAATTTCACCGTCGGTAGCGCGGACGACCAGATTGGTCAGATCGCGGATGCGCCGTAGTTGCTTCATCATTTTTCCATAGGACCGAGCTTCAGGGCTGAGGCAGTCCTTTACCGAGGCTTATGTGGCGGCATGAGCCCCAAGGCCATTTCGGCTCCGACTCGGTTCTTGTCGACAATGGCCAGAACAATCATCAGGTAGGATGCGAGGCGGATGAGATAGCCGAGCGGCTCGATTCCAAACGGAGGAACATTTTCGTCGAGGATCACTCGACTGACGGCGCCGGCTGCGAATGATGCGGCGAAGAAGAGGAAAAATCGGTCTCCTGTCACCGTCCAATAGCGCAGGAAAAACAGCCCGGCGATCAGATCTCCCATCACGATCGCTCCCAGCATGAGGTCGATATAAGGATGCACAGCGACGGTCACTCTCTTTCCAAGATGAGCCCAGGCAGCAGCACGCAAAGGCCGACCAAGGCCATGCCATACCGATAGACGGTCAAGTCCATGGACGGGAACACCAGTTTATCCACGATGAGGAAGGCGTTGTTGGCGGTGGTGATGGAAAAAAAGAGACCGGTCCAGAACAGTAATCGGTACTTGGTCTTCCGGTAGGCCTGCAGGAGGAGCCAGGCGCACATGAGGGCGGTCAGGGCGCACAGGCCATAAATGACCTGGACCATGGTCATCACTTCTTCCTCTTGTTGAGGGTGAAGGCATCCGCAAATTCTTGTATGCGCGTTCGCCGCTTCGAATGGATCAGGTTCGAAATAGGCACCAGCTGTTTGGAATAGCATGACACGAGCCGATCCACGTGTTTGCGTAGCTCATCGGTATAGGGCCGATAGCGGTACGACCATCCTACGTTGTCTTCTCTCCCGAGCAGCAAACCGTGACGGCGCAGCCCTTCAAGATCGGCCCGGCTGGTCTTTTCGGCAATGTACAAACGCTCAGCCACCGCCCCGGACGGCCACCAGGAATCCGGCTTGTTGCGCAAAATGAGGAGCGCTTCCAACTGCGCGATCGAATCGATGTGCTCCAGCACGAATTGCTCGATCTCCGCAGGAATGGCCTCGTTCGCTTGAGATCGCGCCGGATGTTCTTCCTGTGGCATGATCAATCCGGAAGGGTGGAAGACGAACATGAAGCGTCGGCTTTGGAGGACGGCCGAGCATCTCCTTGAAAGATCGCTTGGCCGGACGCTGCAAGACTGGAGGCCCGGCATTTGAGAATGGTCTCGGTCAACCGTTCGGCCGCCGCGTCTTTCGTCAGATAGGCGGCCGCGCCCGATTCTTTCATGGCCGCTTCATGATGCCCGCCGTCGTGCATCGAAAGACCGATCACGATGGTGGACGGCAGATCGCGCTTGATGCGTTTGGAAGCCTCCACTCCGTCCATCTTGGGCATGTTCACGTCCATGATAATGACGTCGGGTTTCAACAGCGCCGCCAGGGCTACGGCTTCTTGCCCATCGGCCGCCTCGCCGACGACCAGAAGATTGGTGTTTTCATGGATCACGCTGCACAGCCCTTGTCTGACCATGGCATGGTCGTCCACGAGGAGCACCCGGATGCGTTGTTCCTCATGGAGCGCCGAGGCACCAGGGCCGAGCTCCGAGCGCGAATTCTTACGCGCGGTGCCGTTCTGACTCCACGCGACGTCACCTTCGTTCTTTATGCTCGTCGATTCGTCTCGGCTCCCGGCCGGCGCGGTTCCGCCCTCGCTCTGGCCGAGGGGCAGACTGAGCGTGGCCGTCGTGCCTTTGCCCGGCGTCGAAGTGAACTCAAAGGTCCCGCCGAGCGCGTGCATCCGTTCCCTGATGCTGAACAATCCGAATTTGGATGAGGATGCGCCGTGGGGAGGCGAGACCTGATCGGATCCCAGCCCTTCGTCGCTCACCGTGATGCGGAGGAGGCTTCCGTCCTGAGTCATGCGGACGCTCGCCTTCTCGACACGAGCATGCTTCGCGACGTTGATGAGGAGTTCCCTCACGGATTGAAACAGGAGCACCGATTGATCCTCGGGCAGCGCCACGGAGAGTTGGTCTTCCACATCGACCGTCACGGACAACCGGTGCTGCTGGCGCATTTGGTCACCGAGCCCTTTGAGGGCAGCGGCAAGCCCGAACTGGTGAAGCGCCATGGGCGTCAGTTGAGCGACCAGCGTTCGGGTGTACGTCAATGCCTGGTGGAGGATGTCTTCCGACTCGCTCAGCCACCCTTCCGCTTCCGACTCCTCGATCCGCGCGCGTGACTGAGAGACCTTGAGGCGGGTGCACACCAGCAGTTGGGCCAGATAATCGTGGAGGTCCGTCGCGATTCGGCGGCGTTCGCGTTGTTCGGCGATCGTGAGTTCCGAGGCCAGTCGCCGCAGCAGCGTCTGAGACTGCACCAGCTCGTCGGTCCGTTTCTCCACGCGATGCTCCAACTCCTCGGCGAGGCGGCAGATTTCCTGGTGCGTCGTATGGCGTTCCGTCACGTCCCGATTGGTTTCCAGCACCAGGATGCCGCCGTGCTCTTCGGTCATCGTCACCATTCGACTCTCGACGACGACGGTCTTCCGGTCCTTCGTTCGCTGCCGGACCTCTCCCTGCCAACGGCCGTTTTCCAGCAGCTGCCGGTGAAACTCTTCTTCGGCAAGGGGCCAGGCCGTTTCGAGCAGTTCGTGGACGGGCCGGCCTGCCGTATCCGTGACCGTCCAGCCATATAGTTCGGCCGCCCCGCGATTCCAATACATCAGGCCGCCGCCCAACCTCCAGACAATGACCGCGTCGTGCGTTTGTGCAAGCAAGCCGGCCCGCCAACGGAGTTCCGCTTCCGTTCGCTTCCGTTCCGATATATCGCGCAAAATTCCGGTGTATTGGATATCGCCACCCGAGGATTTCTCGCTGACCGCGATCTCGAGCGGAAAGATGACGCCCTCGCGGCGCCGCCCGTTCAATTCCCGCCGCAGCCCGACGACCCGTTGCACACCCGAGGAACCTGCCTGGTCGTCTTCGTCGAACCAGGCGGGGATCAGCATCGAGACGTTGCGGCCCAGCATGTCCTTGGAGGTATAGCCGAACATCCGTTCGGTGGCGGGATTGCAGGAAAGAATCAGGCCACGATGATCCAGCGTGAGGATGCTGTCCATGGCCGTCTCGACGAGCCGACGATACCGTTCTTCGCTTTCCCGCAACCGGCGCTCGGCCTGATGTTTGAAGAGCGCGATTTCAATCTGCGTCGTGAGATCCCGCTCCTCGAAGGGCTTGAGAATGTATCCGAAGGGTTCCGTCGTGGCGGCTCGTCGAAGCGTCTGGACGTCCGAATGGGCCGTGAGATAGACGATCGGCACCTTGTGAGCGGCGCGTATGCGTTCCGCCGTCTCGATTCCGTCGATGCGTCCGGCCAACCGGATATCCATCAGGATGAGGTCAGGCGCCGCGGTCTTCACCGTTTCGATCGCCTCTTCGCCATCGGAGGCGATGCCCATGGAATAGTAGCCGGCCCGCTCCAACTTGCCGGCCAAATCCGCCGCGACCACCGCTTCATCCTCAACGATGAGAATGTTCGCCTTGGGCATCGGGCACCGCCTTTGTCTCGAGTGGTTGATCCACGTTCGGATCCTTGATCTGGAAGCTCAATTCAAACGTCGTTCCGGCGCCGTTGCGCAATGTCAGCTCGGCACGGAGCTGTTTGCTCAACATACGGATCAGGCGCAACCCCAACGACTTGGCCGCGTGCCAGTCGACGTCGCGGGGAAACCCCCGTCCGTCATCCTGGAACAACAGCGTCACCGACTTGTCAGCGGCGCTTTTGAGCGTGATGCCGATGGTTCCTTCGTTCCGGCCGACGAAGGCGTGTTTGAGGCTGTTGGTCGCCAACTCGTTCAAAATCAGTCCGCAGGGTATCGCCATGTCGACGGGGAGGAACACCGGGTCCAGCTCCAGGCGCAGGTGCACTTTCGAAGACACTTCTCCATGGGCCAAAAATAGCTCGTTCATGACGTTCCGAATGTAGGCGCCCAGTTCGGCATGCGCAAGATCGGCCGACTGATAGAGCTTTTCGTGGACCAACGCCATGGAGCGCACGCGATCACGGGTGTCGTGGAACAGGCTTCGCATGGCCGCATCGGGCAGCCGATCCGCCTGGAGATCGATCAGGCTGGAGATAACTTGAAGGTTGTTCTTGACCCGGTGATGGATTTCTTTCAGCAGGATGTCTTTTTCCCGAAGCGAGGCCTTCAGCTGTGTCAACCGCTCCTCGATCTCCGCTTCCATTGCCCGGTTCATCGTCGCCAGCGCCCGCGTTTTGCGGAAGAGGTCGACGAACACGGCGACCTTGGATTTGAGGATCAGCGGATTCACGGGTTTGCTGAGGTAGTCCACGGCGCCCGCGCCGTAGCCTTGCAGCGCATCCTGGTCTTCCCGGTAATAGGCGGTGAGGAAGAGAATCGGCACGTGCTGTGTCCGCTTTCGTTGTTTGATCAAGGTGGCCAGCTCATACCCGGTGACGTCGGGCATCCGCACGTCGAGGACGATGACCGCGAAGTCTTCGGCGATCAGCGCGAGCAGGGCTTCGTCGGCTGTCTTGGCTCGAACGAGACGATAGTCGGCTGAGGCCAGGATGCTCTCGAGCACGTCCAGGTTCCGCGCATCGTCGTCGACCAGCAGAATATTGGCGGCGTCTTTCATCGTCTGTTTGGTCTACCTTGTCTGTCTAGTCTGTCTGGTCTATCTAGTTTGTCTCGTCATGTGACTAGATAGACCAGATAGACCGTTGCACCAGATAGACGTTTTCTCTATCTATAGAGCCACACTCGCAGCATCGATAAGAGCTGCTCGGTGTTCACGGGTTTGGCCACGTAATCGGATGCCCCTGCTTCGAGGCACTTCTCCCGGTCTCCCTTCATGGCTTTCGCCGTCAAGGCGAGGATCGGCAAGGAGCGCAGTTCCGGATGCTTACGGATCTCGCGTATGGTCGTATAGCCGTCCATTTCCGGCATCATGATGTCCATCAAGACGACGCTGAGCTCCGGCGTGTCGGCGATCAGCTCGATGGCGTGACGCCCGTTCGTAGCGCTGAGCACTTCCATGTCGTGGTTTTCCAGCACGGTAGTCAAGGCGAAGATGTTGCGTGCGTCGTCGTCCACGACGAGCACTTTCCGGCCGCTCAGGGCTTCGTTCGAGCCGTGCAGCCGGGCCAACATCTGCTGCTTCGTCTCCGGCAGGTCGGCCACCACGCGGTGCAGGCAGAGAGCCGTTTCGTCGCACACACGTTCCGG
>Ga0114129_10004458_pt1 | contig 19757 bp, 17 predicted proteins | sample RhiMetdeltSRZDD1_FD_80071 | JGI IMG/M metagenome (GOLD analysis project Ga0114129, IMG submission 80071) | Populus rhizosphere microbial communities from Tennessee, USA - Rhizosphere MetaG P. deltoides SRZDD1 (version 2) (version 2) | ecosystem: Host-associated > Plants > Roots > Rhizosphere >...
AACGCTGCGATGACCAAGGGTGCGCTCGGCATGGGCGAAGCGTCCGCGGTCAAGGTTTTCGGCACGGAGCTGACGCAGCGGGTGGCGCGCGAGTTGCTCGAGGTGCTTGACGGTGCCGGCACGCGCAAAGGCGAGGACGCGCCGTTGCGTGGCGCTCTCGAGTCGGCGTATCGGATCGCCGTGATCAACACCTTCGGCGGCGGCGCCAACGAACTCCAGCGCGACATCATCGCAATGGCAGGGCTTTTCATGCCGCGCGCACCACGTGATCTTCGAGCCTCACAGATTGGGAACAACAAGTGACTGACGAGCGCTTCCGCGTGGGGGCACCTCCCGCCCGAAGGGCAGGGGGAGAAACGACAAGCACGGATAAGGACTTTCGAGACAAGCTCGACGCCCTCATCGGTCAGCCGACCGGCGGGTCCGGCAAGCCGACCGTCGCGCCGGATCCGGTGAACCAGCCGATGATTCGGCATTGGGCCCACGCACTCAGCGATATGAACCCGATCTACCTCGACCCCGAGTTCGCCGCGAAGTCGAGGTTCGGCGGCATCGTGTCGCCTCCGGTGATGCTTCAGGCCTGGACGATGCCCGCCCCGAAGATCGAAGGGATCGCCGAACGCGGTGGTGTTCCCATGGAGATGGGCAAGAACCCGGCGGCGTTCATCGAGGAAGCCGGTTTCACCGGCATCGTGGCGACCAACTCGGAGTTCGAGATCGAGCGCTATCCGCGTCTCGGCGACATCATTTCGGTGACGCAGGTGTTTGAGGACATCTCCGACGAGAAGAAAACATCGCTGGGCACCGGCCATTTCATCACGTGGTTGGCGACGTACACCGACCAGAACGGTGAGGTCCTGGGGCGACAACGGTTCCGGGTCTTCCGATTCAAGGCCGGGGCGAGCTGATGGCGACGCGACTGGCACCGACGGTCAGCCCGGACGCTGAGTTCTTCTGGAACGGGCTGCGCGACCACAAGCTGTTGATCCAACGATGCACGGGGTGCCAGGCACTGCGTCAGCCACCGCGCCCCATGTGCCCGACTTGTAACTCACTCGACTGGGACACCGTAGATGCCACTGGCCGTGGCACTGTGTACAGCTACGTGATGCCGCAGCATCCCCCGATGCCGTTGATGGAGTACCCCTACATCGTCGCGCTTGTCGAACTCGACGAGGGTGTGCGGCTGGTATCGAACCTTCGCGACATTGCGCCCGCCGACGTCGAAGTCGGCATGCCCGTCGAGGTCTTCTACGAGACGTTCGACACCATCGACGGGAAAGACATCGTGCTGCACCAGTTCCGCTCGGCCCGATAGGCGAAGCGCATGGACTTCACCTTCACCGAGGAACAAGAGACGATCGCCAAGGTCGCTCGTCAGCTGTTTGAACATCGAGCCACCCCCGAACACCTCACCGAGCTGGAAGCGGGCGACGTGCGCTACGACGCTGACCTATGGCGCGGGCTCGCGACTGCGGACCTCCTTGGAATTGCGTTGCCCGAGAACGTGGGCGGCAGCGGCCACGGTTTCCTCGAGCTGGCCCTGCTTCTGGGCGAGGTCGGATGGAGCGTCGCGCCGGTACCGGTCTATGCCACCCTCCTACTCGGCGCCGACGCCATCGCCCGCCACGGCGACGAAGGCCAACGGCAGCGCTACCTGCCCGACGTGGTCAACGGGGCCAGGCTGCTCACCGCGGGTTTAGCGGAACCTGGCCGCTCGGACCCCACTGCGCCTGCGACCACCGCCCGCCGAGACGGCGGCGGCTGGCGCATCGAGGGAAGCAAGGATCTGGTCCCAGCGGCACAGGTCGCCCACACGATGCTGATTCCCGCCACAGACGACGACGGTGGCGTCGGCCTGTTTCTCATCGACGTGGACGCCGGCGGCGTCGAGATCCGGCCCGCGACAACCACGAACGGCGAGCCACACGCCGACGTATTCCTCGACGGGGCAGTCGTTTCCGGCCAGGACCGGCTCAACGCCAACGGTGCCGAGATGATCGCGTCGCTATACAACCGCGCGCTCGTCGGGCTGTGTGCCATCCAGCTGGGCGTCACCGAGCGTGCGCTGCGCATCGCGGCGGCGTACACGACCGAACGCGAGCAGTTCGGCAGGCCGATCGGAAGCTTCCAAGCCGTGCAGCAGCGAATGGCGGACGCATTCATCGACGTCGAGGCGATCCGCTGGACCATGTGGCAGGCAGCCTGGCTGCTCGGGGAGGGCAAGCCGGCGTCACGGGAGGCCAGCATCGCGAAGTTCTGGGCGGGCGAGGCGGGTGCGCGGGTCGCGGCAACTGCCCAACAAGTGCACGGGGGCATCGGCATCGACACCACCTATCCCCTGTTCCGCTACTTCTTGTGGGCCAAACACAACGAGCTGACGCTGGGTTCGGCGTCGGCTCAGTTGGCGCGGCTCGGCGCGGCGTACTGACGAAGGAGAACAATGACGACAGCCAAACTTCGCACCACGACGCTGGGCTGGCGCGACATCAACGTAGGCGACGAGGTCACTCCGCTCGAGATTCCGGTCACGGCAACCGTGATCGTCGCGGGCGCGATCGCATCGCGTGACTTCATGCCGGTGCACCACGATCCCGAGTTCGCCAAGAAGCAGGGGTCACCCAATATATTCATGAACATCCTCACCACCAACGGGCTGTGCGTCCGGTTCCTCACCGACTGGGCAGGGCCCGAGGCGATGGTGACCAAACTGGCGATCCGGTTGGGCGTGCCCGCGTTTCCCAACGATCCGCTGACGTTCACCGGCAGTGTCACCGGACAGTCCGAAGGCGTCGACGGAGAGGGGTTCGTCGAGGTCACCTTCAAGGGCAGTAACAGTCTCGGGGACCACGTGTCGGGCACCGCCACCCTGAGCCTCCTCGCCGAGGCCTCATGAGCCTCGGCGGAAAGGCGGCCATTGCAGGCATCGGCCAGACGGAGTTCTCCAAGGAGTCCGGTCGCAGCGAGCTCCAACTCGCCTGCGAGGCCGTTAATGCCGCGATCGACGACGCCGGACTGCGACCCAGCGACGTCGACGGCATGGTCACCTTCACAATGGATTCGAGTGACGAGATAGAGATTGCTCGAAACGTCGGCATCGGCGACCTGACGTTCTTCACCCGCGTGCACCACGGCGGCGGAGCGGCGGCGGGCACCGTGCTACAGGCCGCGATGGCGGTGGCGACAGGCACAGCGGACGCTGTCGTGTGCTATCGCGCTTTCAACGAGCGGTCCGGGTTCCGGTTCGGCGGCGCGACGGCGCGCCCGACCGCCGAAACCCCGCTGTTCATGGCGAACTACGCGCCGTTCGGACTGCTGACGCCCGCCGCATGGGTCGCATTGCACGCGCAGCGCTACATGTCGACATACGGAATCACCAACGAGGACTTCGGGGTGATCTCCGTCGTGGACCGCGCCCACGCGGCTCGCAACCCCGACGCGTGGTTCTACGAGCGGCCGATCACACTCCAGGACCACCAGAACTCACGGTGGGTCATCGAACCCGTGTTGCGACTCCTCGATTGCTGCCAGGAGAGCGACGGTGGCGTCGCGTTGGTCATTACGAGCGCCGAACGTGCACGTGACCTCAGGCACCCCCCGGCGGTGATCACCGCCGCTGTGCAGGGTGCCGCCGCCGAAGGCGAGATGATGACGAGCTACTACCGCGACGACATCACCGGCCTGCCGGAGATGGGTGTGGTCGCCGAAAAGCTCTGGCGTGATTCGGGACTCAAGCCCGCCGACATCCAGACCGCGTTCCTCTACGACCACTTCACTCCGTTCGTGTTCGCGCAGCTCGAGGAACTGGGGTTCTGCGGCCGCGGCGAGGCCAAGGACTTCGCGACCGTCGAGAGGCTATCGCTCGGCGGGGAACTGCCGATCAACACCAACGGCGGGCTGCTCGGTGAGGCGTACATCCACGGTATGAATGGCATCACCGAAGGCGTTCGTCAGGTGCGCGGAACATCTTGCAACCAAGTCGAAGACGTTGAGCACGTGCTGGTTACCTCCGGAACCGGGGTACCCACAAGTGCACTGATCCTCGCGCCCGCCGTCTGAGGATGATGTGACTACCGAAACGACCGCCGCCGACACGCGCGAGCTCATCATCGAGTCCGCCTTCGGTTGCTTCCGCAGGCAAGGGCTGGACAAGACGACCATCGTCGATATCGCGCGGGCAGCCGACATCTCGCGCAGCACCGTCTACGAGTACTTCCGCGACAAGTCCGAGATCGTTGAAGCATGCGCAGAGCATTCGTCGCAGCGGTTCTACCGCGAGATGGCCAAGGCGATGGGTCCGGGCGAATCGCTCGAGGAGAAGCTGACGCAGGCGGCGGTGTTCGTGGCCAGGGCCCGGCGATTCATTGAGCCCGAAATGTACTTTGACGCAGACGAAGTGAGCCTGCTGCTTACGAAGAACGCCGCGGTGCTGCTGCGCGAGTGCTGCGAGTTTCTGGCGCCTTATCTCACGGCGGCAAAGCTCACCGGCGAGGTGCGCAAGGATCTAGACGTGATGGCCGCCGGCGAGTGGTTCGCACGCATGCTGTTCTCGTTGTTCAGCACACCGTCATCGACGCTGAACATGGACGATGACGCGATTGTCGCTGACTTTGTGCGATCGCATGTCGTGCGGGGATTCGCGAACGACCGCGCCGGGCGCTCGCGATGAGGCTGCGACTACCGGAGACGGCGATACCAGCTTGTGTTCATGTAAATACTCCTGTGGGGATTGTGAAGAACTGCGGCGGATCAGTGTGCGACCAGCTCAGTAGATTCCCATTGCATCGTCGCGTTGAGTGAAAAAGCGGCAAATGTGCTCGAAAGTGTCTGCCGCAGTTCGACATCCGAGTTGGGGCGACCCGGCTGATACGACAGCACCGAGATGCCGACCTTGCCGTTGACCCGTCCCGAAATGAAGCCCAGGACCCCACCCGTGCGGTGCAACGTCGCCCTGGTCATGCCCGGGTAGACGGACCGCGCCGTGCAGTACTCGGCGTCGGTGCCGTCCGGCCGGGTCACCGCCGAGGGGACCTCACCGAGGTTGGACGACACCACGCTTGCTGCATTGCCGGTAGCGACGCTGACCATCCTCCTCATCAGGCGCTTGGGCACAAGGGGAACGATCGGCAACAGTGCCAGGCGCTCGTCGGGAACGTTGTTGTGGTGGATCAGCGCCTGCTTGATGGCGGCGCGGATCCCGCGCAGATCGGTGGTCGCGTCCGTGGGATCGACTGTGACGTCGACGTTCGTCACCGCGTTGGCACGCGTGTCGCCGTCGGTTCGCTCGTTGACCGGAATCGACAGCATCACAGCGTCGCCCCCGACGGTTACCCGCCCCATCCGCTGTGCGGCGTCGGCGGCCAGACCCGCAAGCAGCGCGTTGCTGGTGCCGCCGAGTGACTGGGCGCGAGCATCCCATTCGCTCGCATCGATAAACGCCGTCGCACTCGGCAGCGTGATCCGTTCATCAGGAGAATCAACATGTTTCGATGCGCGTGCCGGGGCGCCGGCATCACGGCGATGGCGCCGCGCCATCCGGATGGCTGCCCGCGCGGCGCGGCCGACGGCAGGAATATCGCGCACGGTCTGACGGGCGTCCTGACCCAGTGCCCGCCAGCGGCGACGTGACCTCGCGGGCGGCCACATGATCGCGTCGTCAACGCCGGAGGTCGCCTCGACCAGCGCCATGGCCAGTCCGACTCCGTCGATGAGGGCGTGAGCGACGACCAGGCTCACCCCGGTTCCGCCGTCGGTGAACGGCACAACCGCAAGGTGCCATCCGGGGCCGTGTTCGGCGTCGAGGGGCGTGTGGGCCTGGTTGGTGAGCCAATCGTCGAATTCCTCCCGCGGACGGGGTGTTTGGGTGAACTCGATGTCGGACGAGTCGCTGCTCGTCACCCAGCGATGGCGACCGAAAGGCAAAGGCGACCGTTCGATGCGACGGGCCAGCCGCCCCCGCTGAAGATGGTGGTGGAAGCGCCGCAGACCATCGACATCGATCGCCCGGTCGTAGACCCAGATGCACTGAATCACGCTGGTGGCTCCGGTTGCGCGCTCGCCCAGGAACAATGCCTGGTCGGCCAGATCGAGAATGTTCGTCATTTCTTCGGTTCCCTTCATTTTCGTCATTTCCGTCACCGGCTCCCGGCGCACACGGCGCACGAGTCACTGGAATTCGCATGGTGGGCAAGCTCTTCGATCCAGTCCGCGGTGATCTTGGCGACGTCCGCGAACGCCTTGCTCAGCGCCGCGATGTAGCGGTGCACCGATTTGCGCGCAATCGGGTTGTCGGGGAAGGAGATTGTTACCGTGGTGCGGCCGGCGTGCCGGTTGATCCACATGTTGATTCCACCGTGCGACAGGTTGTCGCCGTAAATCCCGTAATTGGTCTGCTCCCACAATTCGGCGACGGGGATCTTGCGGAAGTCGAGGAAGGACACCATCATTCCCGGACGGGTAGGCAGCTTGATCCCGAGTTGATCCACCGGCGCAAGTTCGAGAACGCGCTCGAACGGCACACTGGCCAGGCACTTGCCCGCGTTGAACGACTTCTGCGCTGCGCGAGCGATTTCGGCGAACTCACCGTCGCCGATCGGCACGGCGACGGGGAAGAGGCTGGCGAACCATCCGACGCTCATGGTGTCAATGTCGGCCGTACGCGTATCCGACGGAGTGAATCCGTGATAGGTGGTGTTGCCGGTGAGTTGGTGCTCGGCCAACGCCGCGCACGCCAGGACACCGCCGGAGAACCGCGCGCCGGCCTCGCGACAAGCGGTGTCGAAAGCCTCCGTGTCGTCTTCGTTCAACAACTCGACGGTGACGAAGTCGCCCTTGTTGTTTGCCCACGTGTCGCCCAGCTCCAGCGGAAAGCTCGGCCAGTCGCCGTCGGTGCTCTGGGCGAACGCGATCCAGTCTTTGATCTCCGGCGACGACAGGGTCATGCTGGCGACCTTCTCGCGCTGACGGGCGGTGTAGTCGCGGTACCCGCCGACCTCCGGAAGTGTGACAGGCTGCCCCTGCGACAAGTTCTGATACATCAGGTGCAGGTCGACGAAAATCAGCCCCGCCGACATGCCGTCGATGTGCAGATGGTCGACGCTGGCGTACACGGTGAAATGGTCAGCGCTCTGAATGACGCCGAAGCTGAAGCAGTCCCATTCGAGGGTCTCCGATGTCATCGCCAGTGCGTGTGCGCGGATCTGTTCTTGCTCCATACTGCCGAACGAAGAGGGCACGAATTCGATTTCCTTGGGGTCGTCAATTGTGCGGCGAAAAATGTTTCCATTCTCGAATTCGAACGTGCTGTGATAGGTGTCATGGCGCCGCACGTGCGTGTTGATCGCCTCGGTCATCAGCGCGATGTCGCACTCACCGGGGATATCCCACGCCACGACCATCAGCCGGGGTAGCTCTCGCCCGAGCGCCTTTCCGTAGAAGGCGCCGCGCAGGTGCTGAGCCTGCTGAAAGCTCGGAGGCAGATCGCTCCGACTCGCCCTACTGGCGCTTTCCCGCGCGGCCGAAGAAGCCGTCCACGTAGTAACTGTGCCGGCTGCCGGGTGCCATGAATGGATGGGGCCGAGCGAGACCATTTCTAAGCTCCTTTGATTCGGTGGTGCGTTGACTCGATGCGACCGAACGTAAGGTGCCGCCGACGGAATGACTCGCTTGTGCTCGCTAGTCGCGAAGTGAGCGATTTAACCGGTTCTGCGCATTGTGCTCACCCGTCTTACGAGGTGATTCGTGCGCTTGATATGCGTGAGCACAACGCGCAAAAGCCGAGGAATCGCCGCTTGTGCGGGTTGTGCGCACAAGCGCGCCACGACTGGGCCGCATCCGTAATTTCAGCGCTGCCCGCAGTACGAACTCAACAACGAAGGACCCGCCGTGCTAAAGAAAGCCACCACCAAGACCCCGAAAAACTTCGACGGTTTCTCGCTGTTGGGTCGCGCCGTGGTGCGCGCTCCCTGGCTGGTCATCTCCGCATGGATCACCTTGGTCGTCGTGCTGTTCATGGCCTTTCCCGCGCTGACGAAGGTCGTCGAGAACCAAACGATTCAACCGCTACCGCCGCAGGCGATGGCGGCCACCGACCAGATGGCCAAGGATTTTCACGAGTCCGCGCAAAACATTCTCGTCGTGGTCATGACCAACGAGCATGGGCTGAACCCCGCCGACAACAACACCTACCGCGCGGTGGCCGACAAGCTGCGCAGTGACACCAGTGACGTGTCCGCTGTGCAGGATTTCATCAGCACGCCTCCGTTGCGGCAGTTGATGGTCAGCAAGGACAACAAGGCCTTCTACATGGCGGTGACTCTCAAGGCGCCGCCCGGCTCGCCGGAGTCCTCTCAGGCGTATCAACAGATCACGCAGATGGTCAAGCAAGCCACCGCCGGCTCCGACCTCACTACACACGTGACTGGATCGGCGGCGGTCATCGGTGACCTGTCGATCGTGACCGCTCACGACATGCATGTGATCGAGATCGCCACCGCCGCACTGGTTCTGCTCATCTTGCTGGTGATCTACCGGCGTCCCGTCACCGTGTTGCTTCCCCTGATCACCATCGGAATCTCAGTCGCATCAGCCCAGGGGTTGGTGTCTGCACTGACTGAGATCGGGATGAGCGTTTCGGCTCTTACGATCGTGTTGATGACGGCGATGATCGTCGGAGCAGGCACGGACTACGCCGTCTTCCTGATCAGCCGCTATCACGAGTACATCCGGTCCGGAATGGACTCCGACGCGGCTGTGGAAAAAGCGCTCACCTCGATCGGCAAGGTGATCGGCGCGTCGGCGGCCACGGTTGCCGTCACGTTCCTCGGCATGATCTTCACCCAACTCCCCGCGTTCACGAGTGTGGGTCCGGCGCTGGCAGTTTCGATCGCGGTGGCATTCCTCGCGGCTGTGACGCTGTTGCCCGCCGTTCTGGTGCTGGCGGGCCGGCGAGGTTGGATCGCACCGCGGCGACCGCTCACCGACCGACTGTGGCAGCGCTCGGCGGTTCACATCGTCCGGAAGCCGAAGTCACATCTATTTGTCAGCTTGACCATATTGATCGCACTCGGGGCTTGCGCATTGTTCATGAACCCGACGTACAACGACCGCATGCAGCTGCCCGGATCGGCAGAGAGCAATCTCGGCTATTCCGCTATGGCAGACCACTTCTCGACGAGCGCCTTGCTGCCGGAGTACATCTACATCCACTCGCCGCACGACCTGAGGAACCCGCAGTCGCTGGCCGATATGGAACAGATGGCGCAGCGTGTGGCTCAGCTGCCCAACGTCGCGGCAGTGCGCGGTGTCACCCGGCCGACGGGCCAGCCGATTGAGCAGACCAAGGTCAGCTATCAAGCTGGTGAGGTCGGCTCCAAACTTGAAGATGCGTCGTCGCAGATCTCGGATAAATCAAGCGATCTCGACAAGCTGAGCGGCGGCGCCCACCAGTTGGCCGGCAGCCTCGCCCAAGTTCGTGACCAGGTCAACGGCGCCGGCCGATCTATGACGGCGATGACGGCGACACTCAGCCAGGTGCAGAATCAGCTGGACGGACCTCAAACGACCCAAATGCTGAACACCATTCGTACCTATGCGAATACCGTGGGTGGCAATCAGGAGGCGATGAACGGGGTCGCGAACTCCGCGCCTGCCATGCTGAACGCACTGAGCAACAACCCGCAGTGCGACGCCGATCCGGTGTGCAGCGACGGCCGCGCCAAGCTGCAGCAACTCGCTTCAACGGGCTACAGCCAAACCGGGGCGTCTGCGCAGAGCATACTGTCCTCGGTGCAGCGGCTGAGCTCGATGATGCAATCGGCCGGCACCAGTCTGCGGTCCGCCGGGATCAACAGTCCCCAAGGCGCACAAGCCAAGATTGCGCAGATGCAACAGGGCGCCAACGCGTTGGCCAATGGCAGCGCGCAACTGGCCCAAGGCGTTCAGGTGCTCGTCGATCAAACCAAGAAGATGGGTGGTGGACTGAACCAGGCGGCCAGTCTGCTGCTGTCGATCAAGCACGACGCCTCGTCGCCGTCGATGGCGGGTATGTACGTTCCGCCGCAGGTTCTGACGACGAACGACTTCAAGAACGCCGCGAAGGTGTTCATCTCGCCGGACGGGCATTCCGCCCGCTACATGGTCGAGACGAAGTTCGACCCGTTCAGCACGGACGCCATGGACCAGGTGCAGACGATCCTCGATACGGCGCGCGGCGCACAGCCGAACACGACACTGTCCGATGCGACGATCTCGATGGTCGGTACCACTCCGATGTACAGCGCGATTCGCAGCTACTACGACCATGACCTTCGGTTGATCATCGTCTTGACGCTGGTCGTCGTCTTCCTCATCCTGGTCGCCCTGCTCCGCGCCATCGTTGCACCGCTGTATCTGATTGCCTCCGTGGTGATCTCGTACCTGTCGGCGTTGGGACTAGGCGTTGCCTTCTTCCAGTTCATCTGCCATCAGCACATTTACTGGAATGTGCCGGCCACTGCCTTCATCGTCTTGGTCGCGGTCGGTGCGGACTACAACCTGTTGCTGATCAGCCGCATCCGGGAAGAGTCCCGTAATGGCATCCGCTCCGGGATCATTCGCGCCGTCCATTCGACCGGCGGTGTGATCACCTCGGCCGGCATCATCTTCGCGGCCTCGATGTTCGGCCTGATGTTCGGCAGTGTCTCGACGATGCTGCAGATCGGTTTCATCATCGGCGCAGGCCTGTTGATCGACACGTTCGTGGTGCGCACCATCACGGTGCCTGCACTGGCCGCGCTGATCGGGCGGGCGAACTGGTGGCCAACGAAGTCGCGCAAAGCCGCGCCCGGCCGCAAGGCGGTGGATGCCCATGCCGGGTAACCGATCTGATGTTCCGCAGTAGTTACCGGAGGGCCGCCAATTGGCGGCCCTCCGTCACTGCTGCTAGCGATATGTGTGCGTTTCGGAGTGCTCACCGCTCTGGCCTGGCCCCGATGGGTTGATCCACGGCTTGTGAGAGTCTTGCGGCCCACGACGTGGGCAGGAAGGCTCAACAAATCGATGTGCATCGGAATGCGACCCGTCGGATAACCGATGAGTTTCTCATGCCACCTCGGTCTTCTTAGATACAACCGAACTGACCACACTTGGATGGAGGCTATGTGACCAGAACCAATCTTTCGATGTCGATCTCTGCCGACGGCTATGTTGCCGGGCCCGGCCAGTGCGAGGAGCAGCCGCTCGGAGTCGGCGGCAGGACGCTTCATGACTGGCACGTAGGCCCCACCAAGAACCATCCTGTCAACCGGCAGGTGGTCTCCGACATGATGGACGGCATGGGAGCGACGATCATGGGCCGCAACATGTTCGGCCCAATTCGTGGCGAATGGGAGGACTCGGACTGGAAGGGCTGGTGGGGCGACGTCCCGCCCTACCACTGCCCAGTGTTTGTCCTGACTCACTATCCACACGACCCGATCGAGATGGAGGGTGGGACCACCTTTCACTTCGTCACCGACGGGATCGAGTCGGCCTACGCCCAGGCTCAGGCGGCTGCTGGTGACCACGCCATTTCCATTGCAGGAGGGGCGTCGTGCGCCCGGCAGGCGATCGCCGCAGGTCTAGTCGACGAGATCGATCTTCAGATCAACCCGGTGATCCTCGGTTCGGGTGAGCGCCTGTTCGACGGGTTCGAGGCGGGCAAGCCCGCACTTGAGCTAGTCCGGGTACTCGAAGCCCCGGGCGTGGCCCACCTGCGCTACCGTGTCGTCCGATGACCCGGTCGTCGTGTTAGTCATGGAACCGGTGTCTTAACCTCTTGCGGCTCCTCCGGAGTCCACCCGGTACGCTGCTACCTGCACTCACCGATGAACGACTCTCATCCGCCGTGGACCAATTCTTGGGGTCCGGTCAGCTCTTCATCGCACACGAATCGCTTGACTGCCAGTCATCGCCAGAGGAACCTAGCGGCCCATGAGCGTCGCTGTGTTGCGTCAGATGTTCGAGCAGATGGTTGAGAAAAAAGACCCCACAGCCATCGATCGCTTCTACCATCCGTCATTCGTGATGTTCTCCAACGGCGTCACCCAGGATTTCGAAGCATTCGCCGCAAGCCACCGCACCATTTACGCCACGCCGATCAGCTATTCCGTGGAGTACGACGAAGAGGCCTGGGTAGAGACGACCGACAAGGTCGCCGGCCGGGTCTGGATCACCACCAGCCGCCCGGGCGAGAGCCCAACTCGTATCGAAGTCGTGTTGATCGCCGCTTTTACCGACGGCCGCATCAGCCGTGTGTGGGAAACAACGTGGCCGAGCTGGAACACATTGCCAGCATTCGACACATACTGATTGCGTGAATGCCTTCAGCAGCCGTGTCTAACTAGCTCCGAATGTTTTCGCAAGCGCATCGTCGAGCGGATACGGCCCTTCGGGAGGTAAGAGGAACCATGCGCGCCTAGGCAGCGCGGGGCGTGTCCTCGGCAGTTGTGACAACGAAATCGTCGATCAGGCGTGCCACAGTCTCGGGACGTTCCGTCGGCGGATGGTGCTGGACACCCGGCATGATGTGCAGCCGACTGTTCGGCAGCATTCGGTGCGCTGCACGTGCGTGCTCGACGGGGATGACCCGATCCTGGTCACCGCTGATGATCAGGGCGGGCAGAACCCCGTGAAAGCCCAAGCGATTCAGGGCGGACACCGCCTGACCGCGAAAGTCGACAACCGAGCGCAGTGTGCGCAGGAACGCTTGCCTGTTGTCCCGGTTCGACAGCGAGGGACGAGCTTTGAAGCGATCGGAGGATCCCATCAGCGCCCGCAGAGCATTGCCGGCGAGGACAGCAGGCCGCGACGCGATCACCGGCAACACGAGCTCGGATCCGGGGAGGGACAGCAGGCGCAGCACACGGCCGACATCGTCGCCAAACCCGCCGCTGCTGATCAGCACGATCCGCTCACAGTACTGGCGGTGTTGATGGGCGAATTGCATGGCGACCCCGCCACCCAGAGAGTGACCGATGACCGTGACTCGGGGGACATCGAGCGCGTCCAGTAGATCGCGAAGCAGGACGGCGAAGGCGCCCACAGAATAATCGCCACGCGGCTTGTCGGATTCCCCATGGCCGAGCAAGTCCGGTGCGATGACGCGATACTTCATGGCGAGCAGCGGTATTACGCCGCTCCAGGTATTGGAACTGCCACCCATGCCGTGCACCAGCAACAGGACCTCACCGGCGCCCTCATCGCGGTACGCGACGCGGTCACCGTGCAACGTCATGGTCTTGAGGTTCGCGGTGGCGTCGCTGTTGGCGGAATCCGGGTGCGCGTCACACCTGGGCAGTGAGACGACGGCCGGGGCCGCGACTAAGGCTGCGCAGGCAGCGGCGCCGACCAACAGACTCTTCATGGCATTCATGGCGTTTGCTCCGGTTGTACTGTCCCCGTTGGGGACAACTATCGTTGACGATCACTACCGGATACGTTATGGCTTGCGTACCAGCACTTCTCGCTTGTGCTCACTACTCACTACAAGCAGCAATGTCCGCGTTTTTCTCATAATGCTCAGGGGCGTAGAGGGTTGCTGTTGACTCTGCGCACAGGGCGAAAAAGTGCGAGTGGACTAAACCGCCACCGCAGAGTCAACGGAGAAATCAGGACACCACGACTGCGAGTTGCGCTGCGGAGGAACGGTTCCGGGACTTGCGCGCGGTCGCGGGACGGCGGGATCCGCGGCGCATGCCCATCGCTCGGCCGATCGCATCGCTGACACATGCGGCAGCTTCCTGAAGCAGCATGTGACCGGCAGTGGGGTGGTGCAGATGCACCGCGCCCGGGATGGCGGCGGCCAGGTCGTGCGAGTGGGATGCCGGAGTCAGGATGTCTGTCCCGCCGCTGACGACGAACGTCTTGGCGGAAATCGCCTCAAGCGCTTGGTACACGTCGTAGCGCTTCAGGCTCGGCAGGAAGCCGGCCGCCGTTGTCAACGACGTTGTGCGGATGGCGGTCGCCGCGACCGCCGCTACCGCGGTGCCGTCGCTGGAGAATCTGCCCAACGCTTCGCCAAGCGGCCGGATGAGCGCCTGGACGACCTTATCGGTCGCTCGTTGCGGCATGCGGTGAACGAGTTCGAACAGCGCTCCCGTCGCGGGCGTCGCCAGCAGGCGACCGATGCCCCGCGCGGCGAGCCTGCCTGCGGCGGTGCCAACCAGAACGAGGCCTCGAGGTTCCACAGGACGCTTCGACGCCGGGCGCCCGAAATACGCCAGCGCCGTCATGCCGCCCATCGAGTGACCCGCGAGCGTGAGCGGACCCGTGATGTGCAATGCGGTCAGGACCTCCGCGAGATCGGCTGCGAGTTGCGCGATTTCGTATGTGGGCATCGGCGAGCCGGTCGACCGGCCGTGGCCGCGATGGTCGTAGGTGACAATGCGAATTCTGCTGCCATACCGACGCCGCAGTTGGCGCACCTGGGGCTCCCAGCTCTCTTGCGAGAGTAAAAGGCCGTGCAGCAGAACAACTGTTGGCGCGTCGGCTCGATCAGAGCTGTAGTCGGACACTGCGAGGCGGACGCCGTCCTTCGTCGTCACCGTCCGCTCGACGCAGCCGTCACCGGTTAGTGCGGCAGGACGAAGCACGGCGGGTGCCAGACCCGAATCGGGCGCAACCGACATGGTGGACTCCTCGGTAGGTGCCGATGTCGGGACGTTCCCGACAACCTGATGCGCCCGAAGCTACGGATCGGCGGAGGCGGTGGCTCGCTTGTGCGCACAACCCGCGCAACCGGGCGATTTTGAGCTTTTGCGCATTGCGCTCAACGGACGGGCATACGAAAGCTCCTGTGCTGACTAATGATTCGAATGATCCGAGGAGTCTTGAGCACAATGCGCAAAAGGCAACAAAACGTCTATTGCGCGACTAGTGCGCACAACCGAGCCAACGCGCGAGCAACTTCATAGCGTCGTGGGCAGTGACGAGAGCGCAAGGAGCAAGAGATGACGACCTGGCCGTCAAACCAGAGCCACGACCAGTGGTCCGCAGCGACCATGGCGGCGTGCATTCCACAGACCGTGTCGATGCGCGCGGCGGCGGAATTCAACGCAACACCAACGGCCGCGCGTCCCTACATGGCCGACCTGGCGTGGTCGGCCGAGCCGCCCGGGTACGCTTCGCCGCTCCCCATCCAGCGGCGGCGGCGCTGGTTCACGCGTTCACGTGTGCTGACTTTTGTCGGCGGCGGTCTTGTGGCCGCCGCGGCAGCCGGCCTCTTCGGAGCGCTGCATGGCGCACAAAGCACTCCAGTCGACGTGACCCGCCACAGCGCGCCTCCAGCTGCGCCTGTTGCCGCACCGGCGAATCCAGCCCCGACGCCGGGTAAGCAGACGATGCCGGCCACGACGAACCACTCAGTGATCGCCAGCCACCGGGCATCCTCCCATTCCGCCGGCCATCACTCGCCGCCTCCGCCGCAGCAATACTCGACGCCGCCCTCGTCAGGGCAGAACACCAATATCCAGCAGAGGCCGTGCGATCACGACACGGTGTCAACGCCGCCGACATGGAATCGAAACTTCTTCTACTGGTTGACGCATCGACGCGACCACGACGGTAGCCGTTGGACACACGATCAGAGCAGCGACAACCACTCGACGGGCTCAGGCGACAACGGGCATTCGAACTAACGACATGACCGCGACATTGCCCGCCGACCAGCGGGATATCGGGCGGCGACTCGATCACCTTCCCGTCGGCCCCGTCCACCGCAGAGTGGTTATCGCGGTCGGGCTGGGCCTGTTCTTCGAGGTGTACGAGATCTTCTTGTCCAGCACGATCGCCACAGCACTGTCGACGCAATACGGCCTCGGCGGCACCGCGCTACAGCTGCTGCTCGCGTCGTCATTCCTCGGAATGTTCTTCGGTGCAGCGGCATTCGGTCGCATCGCCGATCGCATCGGGCGCCGACGGGCGTTCTTGTTGAATCTCGTGTGGTTCTCCGTGTGGAGCGTCATCGGAGCCGTCGCGCCGAGTCCGTGGATCCTGGTCGGGGCACGCTTCATGGCGGGGATAGGCGTTGGCGCCGAATATCCCGTCGCCGACGCTTACCTGTCCGACGTCCTGCCGATGGCTCATCGCGGACGGCTAGCCGCCTGGGCCTACACCTGCTCCTTCCTCGCGGTTCCAGTGCTGGGGTTCCTGTCGCTGTCACTCACCGGGCGCAGCCTATTCGGCGTGGAGGGTTGGCGGGTCCTGTTGTTGGTCGGCGCACTCGGCGCACTGTTCGTCATCGTGCTGCGGCGCGGCCTGCCGGAGTCACCACGGTGGCTGGCAAGCGTGGGCCGCATCGCTGATGCGCGGGCCGCATTGCGGGCGTTCGAATCCGGTACGGGCCCGGCACCGGAGCCCGCCGCTGACAGCGAAGGGGACGATGACGTCGCGGCCGCCTCCGAGCCGGGTCGGACCGTGTCTGCGCTTCAACGACTACGGGTTTCGCCCTATCGGCAGCGGCTGATCATGCTCGGGGTGTTTCATCTGTTCCAACCCTTCGGCTATTACGGATTCGGCACCCTGGCTGCGCTGGTATTGGTCAGCCGCGGCTACGACGTGACGGCATCGCTGCTGTTTACCGCGGTGTCGTTCATCGGCTATCCGATCGGGTCGCTGGTTTCGATTCCGCTGCTGAAGAGGTTCGAACGGAAGAACCTGATCATCGTCATGGTCGCCGTGATGGCGACAGCTGGCATCCTTTTCGCGACCGTGAACGTCCCCGCGCTCATTGTCGTATTCGGCCTCCTGATCACGGCGGCGAGCAACATCTTCTCGAACATCTACCACGTGTACCAGGCGGAGATCTTTCCCAGCGATGTGCGGGCAACCGCCGTCGGTTGGACCTATTCGGTTTCGCGGCTGTCGAGTGCTGCGCTTCCGTTCATTCTCATCCCGGTGCTCGATAACTACGGCGCCACAGCGATGTTCGCCGCCGTGCTGGTCGCGCTCGCCGCCACGATCGCCGTGATTGCACCCATCGGACCGCGCACCACGGGGAAGAGCCTCGACGAAATCAACCCGACATGACCGCCGCGCAAACCAACGATGTCCACATTCCGAGTTTTGCGCATTATGCTCAGGAAGCCGCGTACGCTCTTTCCATGGTGAGAAGGCTGCACGTAGATGTGCGGCTCGCTACCCAGGTGCTGTTGTTGCAAGTCGCCGTGGTGACACTCACGCTGGGCATAGCGGGCGGGCTGGTTGCCTTCATGAGCCACCAGCGCCTTGCCGCCCAATACGAAACCCGGTCGTTGGACATGGCGCGTGCGATCGCCTTCGCGCCCGCGGTCCGTGCCGACGTCGCACGCTACGACAACGCCCCGTTGACGCCGAGCCCGGCGCTCACCGACGAGCTGGCGAACGGGCAGCTGCAGCAATTGGCCACCGAGATCCAGCAGCGCACAGGCGTGTTGTTCGTGGTGATCACCAACAACCAGGGCATCAGGCTGTCGCACCCCAACCGAGACGAACTCGGCAAACATGTCAGCACCGATCCCTCCGAGGCGCTCGCCGGCCACGAGGTGGTGACGAGGGAAACCGGCACCCTAGGAAGATCGGTGCGCGCGAAAGTTCCTGTGCTGGCTCCTGATTCAAATCGGGTCATAGGCGAGGTCAGTATCGGCATCTCGACCGCGGCGGTTCACCAGCAGCTGTGGACCGACGTGCGCACCGCCGCGGTTCTGGTGGGCTTGGCGCTTCTCATCGGTGTCGTGGGCTCCCTGTTTCTGGCCCGGCGCTGGCGAGGCCTGACCATGGGGCTGCAGCCCTCCGAGATGGCCGAATTGATACGCGGTCAGGCAGCGGTGCTGCACGGTATCGACGAGGGTGTGCTAGCAGTCGACACCGATTGGAAGACAACGTTCGTCAACGACGAGGCGTGCCGCCTCCTCGAGGTCAGCAACGAATCGGGCAGGCCAGTGGACGAGATCGGGTTGACGCCGCGGGTGCTCGAGGTGTTCAGATCGGCGGATCCGACGCCAACGCTTGCCACCGTGGGTGATCGGGTTGTGGTGGTCTCGGCACGACACGTGGCGCGTGACGACCGGGATCTGGGAACCGTACTGGTCGTGCGCGATCGCACCGACGTCGAATCGCTGACCCGCCAACTCGACGCCGTGCAGCTGATGAGCACGGTGCTGCGCGCCCAACGCCACGAGTTCGCGAACCGGCTGCACCTGATCAACGGTCTCCTTCACAGCGGCCACACCGAGGAGGCCGCCCAATATGTCGAGGAGTTGTTGGGATCGGGTCCGCTGGGATCGGCACTGCCGGGGATCGACACTGTCCGCGATGCATTCCTGCAGGCATTTCTGGCGGCGAAGGCGGCCTCCGCCCGCGAAGCAGGAGTGACGCTGACGATCGGCGAGAACACCTGGGTCCCAGGTCGACTCGCGCTGCCGGTCGACGTGACAACCGTGCTGGGCAATCTGGTCGACAACGCAATCGACGCGGCCCGCACAGGCGCCAACGAAGCCAAGGTGGTGGAAGTCGAACTGCTGCAGGATGGTTCGACGCTGCACATCACGGTGGCCGACACCGGGGATGGCGTCGCACCCGACTTCGTCGACGACGTGTTCACCGAAGGCAAGTCGACGAAGCCGGAGTCCGGGATACCCGGGGGTCGCGGCATCGGTATGGCGCTGTCTCGACAGATCAGCCGCGCACTCGGTGGTGATGTCCGGCTGTCCAGCCCGGGCAACCCGGGCGCGGAGCTGTGTGGCGCAGAGTTCATCGCCCAACTGCCGGGCGTGATGGTGGAGGAGGAAGCCCAATGGGTGGCTCAGAACTGACCGTGCTCGTGGTCGACGACGACTTCCGAGTCGCCAACATGCACGCGGGCATCGTCAACGCGCTACCGGGCTTCACGGTGACGGGGACGGCGACGACACTTGCCGCAGCTCATAAGGCCGACCCCGTCGACCTGGCCCTGGTGGACGTCTACCTGCCCGATGGGTCGGGCATTGACTTTGTCCGCGAGTTACAGTGCGACAGCATGGTTTTGAGCGCAGCAACTGACGCCCCGACGATTCGCGCCGCGGTGGCCGCGGGAGCGTTGAGCTACCTCGTCAAGCCGTTCGCCCCCGCAGATCTCGCGGCCCGGCTGTCGGGCTACGCGCGGTACCGCAAGATCCTCGCCGGAACCAATCTTGGTGGACCGGAGGTGGACTCAGCACTGGACGCCCTGCGCCCCCGCATCGCACCTCCGCAGTCGCCGACCGCCGTGGCCTCCCCCACCAAGCAGCTGGTGCTGCAGGCGCTTCGCGCAGCCGGCCAGCCGATGTCGTCGGCTGAGCTCTCCGCGGAGATCGGCGTGTCGAGGGCAACCGCGCAACGCTACTTGTCGACGCTGGCCAATTCCGGCGAGGTCAAAATCCAGCTGCGCTATGGCACAACCGGACGGCCCGAACAGGAATTCGTCGCGGTCGACAAGCCGGCCGGCCGGCCTCCGCGCTGACGCCACGATCGGGTCGCGGTGGGCCGACCCCATGATGCCCGCCGACACAGGCGTCATTCAGCAAATAGTGTTAGCGAGCTGTACTGCTGCTTTCCAAGCGTAGCTAACACGAATCAGTCCTTGGATCTGACTGCCAAGAATCCGCCAAGGATCCCCCAAGGCGTCGGTCGCAATCTTTTCGTGACCGGCCCCACAGGCCGAACTGCAACGAAAGGAATGAGCACATGATCGGCCTGTACGCACTGAAGCCCTGGTACACCAGAAGGCTTACTCCGATTCTCAACAC
>Ga0114129_10004459_pt1 | contig 19749 bp, 16 predicted proteins | sample RhiMetdeltSRZDD1_FD_80071 | JGI IMG/M metagenome (GOLD analysis project Ga0114129, IMG submission 80071) | Populus rhizosphere microbial communities from Tennessee, USA - Rhizosphere MetaG P. deltoides SRZDD1 (version 2) (version 2) | ecosystem: Host-associated > Plants > Roots > Rhizosphere >...
CCGCCTCGCCACGACCATGGTCTACGTCACCCACGATCAAGTGGAAGCGATGACGATGGCGGATCGGATCGCGGTCATGAACGAAGGCGCGCTCATGCAGGTGGCCCGCCCCATGGATCTCTATCACCGGCCGGCCAACCGCTTCGTGGCCTCGTTCATCGGATCGCCCTCCATGAACTTCTTCGAGGGCGCGATCGAGGACGGCACATTCCGCATGCCGGGTTTCACCCTGCCCCTCACCGGACGTCTGGAGAAAGCGCGCGGCTACCCCGGGGCGGCCGTGTTGGGACTTCGCCCGGAGCACATCACACTGGCGGATTCAGCCGGTGGGCCGGACGTAGTAAATGCCCGCGCGCTCGCGGTCGAACCCATGGGGAACGAGATCCTGCTCTACCTGGAATTGGAAGCGGGTCGCGCGATGGCGCGCTTGGGGCCGGAGCGCATGCCGGAGGCGGGGGCGACGTATCGCGTGCGCTTCCGGGGCGAGGAAGGCCATCTCTTCAACAACACCACCGGGGACAGCCTGCTCGTTTGAACGCGCGGAGCACATCCAGCAAACCAGGTTAGTATCCCCTCTCCTCCATCTTCACCTTGCCTCGGAACGTCCAATAGACAATTCCGGTGTAGGCAAGCACGAACGGCATGCCAATCCCGGCGATCAAAAGACCAATCCGCAAGGTCTTTTCACTCGAGGCAGCGTTCACGATCGTCCAGCTCCGGGTGGGATCATTGCTCGCCACCAATACGTTGGGATAGAGCGCCATGGCGAATAGAAAGACCATGCAGGCGATGGTGATCGACGAAGAGAGAAACGCCTCTGCATAACGCTGCCGGAAGAGCGCGCGCGGAATGTTGGTGATGGCCAACAGATTGAGGACGATCCCGATCACCGCCCAGGGGTGCCGTCCGAAGTTTGCCGCGGCATGCGGATACTTGAGCAGGGTGAGGATGGTGGTGAGGAGATACAGGAATAGAAAGAGTCCCCACGTGTGCCACATCCACCGTCCGAGGCGTTCCTGCACGCCTCCCGAAGTCTTGAGGAATAGATAGATCGCCCCGTGCATGGCAAAGAGGGATACGGCAAGGATTCCTACCAATAGCGAATAGGTATGGATGAGGTCAACGAACTCGCCGATGTAGGCGCCGCGCTCGTCCAGGGGAATGCCGCCGATGGCGTTTCCGACCCCGACTCCGAAGATGATCGTGGCGGTGAAGCTCGAAGCGAAAAAGGCCCAGTCCCAGAAGCGGCGCCAGCGTTCCGCGTGCATCTTGCTTCTGAACTCGATGCTCACCGCCCGCGCGATGAGCGCGAAAAGAAGCACCATGAAGGCGAGATAGAACCCCGAGAAAATCGTCGCGTAGGCTTCCGGAAACATGGCGAAGAGCGCTCCGCCGAACGTGACCAGCCAAACCTCGTTCCCATCCCAGAGGGGACCGATCGCATTCAGGAACAATCGCCGTTCGCGATCGTTTCGGGCCAAGGGATGGAGGATGCCGACGCCGAGATCGAATCCGTCCAGGATGGCGTAGCCGGCCAGAAGCGCTCCCAGAATCACAAACCACAGGATGTGGAGATCCATGGCTAGGATTCTTTCGCTTCCGTCAGTGATCGATGGTGATCGGCGCGCGCGGTCACGGCATCGCGAAGACTGCCGGTCCCCGGTTCCAAGGGAGGCGGCCCGGTCTGGATCTTGTGATTGAGAACGAACACCCACACTGCTCCAAGAAGCAGATAGATCAACCCAAATAAAATAATCGACGTGAACACTTCTTGCGCCGAGACGGATTCACTGACTGATTCCCTGGTTCGTAGTCCTGCTGGTAGGTTATGGACTTCGACGAGGTCGTCCTCTACGCGAATGGGCATTTCGAAGGTTTCGTAACGTACAAATCCATCGGAGCCAATCACGGGTTCTCCGTCGGGACCGCGCACCACCGCCGGAACCACGGTCCAGGGTTGGCGCCCCACTTCCGCGGCAGTCCAGCCCAGCTCGTTGGCCGCCACTGCCCCCAACACCGACACCACAAAGATCCAGAGGAGCCAACGCTGCCGAAACAGCGTTCCCCGGAGCCTGAAATAAGACGCGATCAAGGTGATCCCGATGAAAAACACACCCAGCATCACCATCACGTGATAGGAGACGAACGGCACGAACACGGGCGGCCGATCCTCGGGACGAAACTTGTCGAGTCCCAGGAGCGGCGCGTGGAGATCCCCCTTTACCAGGAGACTCGTGCCCCCGGGAAAGCCGATCTCCCCCTTGATGCGTTCCTCACGATCGTCCGGAATGCCGAACAATGTGAGCGGAGCGGGACCCGTGTGATAGAGCGCCTCGAACGCGGCCATCTTCGCCGGTTGATGCCGGTAGACGTTTTGGCCCTGGAAGTGGCCGCTCACCGCCGCCGCCAAGCTGAATATCGTTCCCAAGAGAAGCGCGCCCTCGAAGGAGCGCTGGGCAAACACCTCATGCCGGCGCTTCAGCAAATACCACGCGCTCACGCTCATGATGAAGAACGTGCCCAGGATGAACGCACCGATCCACACGTGGACAAGACGATGAACCGTCGACGGATTGAACACCAGCGCCCAAAAGTCGGTGATTTCGGCTCGAAGAACCGGCTTCCCGTTTACAAACCAGGGCTGTCCGTCGCGCTGCATTTGCACGATATGGTGCCCGGCCGGCGTCTGTTGCCAGGAATTGGCGACGACGATCCAGATCGACGAAAAAATCGACCCCAGCGACACCATGAGGGTGGAGAAGAAATGCAAGCGCGGACCGACGCGATCCCACCCGAACACGAGCAGAGCCAGAAAACCCGACTCGAGAAAGAACGCGAAGATCCCCTCCGCCGCCAGAGCGGAACCGAACACATCGCCCACGAACCGCGAGTACGCAGCCCAGTTGGTACCGAACTCGAACTCCATCACGATCCCAGTGGCGACCCCCACCGCAAAGTTGAGGGCGAAGATGCTGGTCCAAAACCGCGCCGCTTGTTCGTAGATGGGATCGCGCGTGCGCAGAAACTGCCCTTCCAGGAACACCATCACAATGGCCATGCCGATGGTGAGCGGCGGAAACAAATAATGGAACATGATGGTGAGGGCGAACTGAAGCCGGGAGAGAAAAACGACGTCCATCATGTTCGGAAATTCTCCAGACCGCGAAAGAGTCTAGCGCCACTTTCTTTCCCCCGTCGAGCGTGCTAGCGTGCGGCGGCATGAAAGCACTCCTACGAATCGCTTCGGTGGCGTTCTTATTGAGCCTCGCCGCGTGCTCGTCTCATAAGTCCGAGACGCGCGTCATGACCGAGCGCGAGCGCGACAGCACCATTGCCGCCTCGAAATTGCCGGGAGCCGGCGTGGTCGGCAAAGCGCTGGAGCAAGCGGATTCCGCGAAGGCACGCGCCGATCGGACGCTTCCCCCGTAGCGTTCACCCCCCCACTCGCGCTATCTTCCCCCCCGTTACGCCCATGTACGAATAAGGAGGATGGGGAGACATGCGTCACCTTGGTTTGCGATCGATGGTCTTGCTTTCTGCAATCTTCGCGACGGTGCTTGGATGGTCCGGAGCCGGCGCGAGCACAGTCACCTTCACCGGAACGGTCCATTATGAGGGGCCTTACTCGGGCACGCTTTACGTTGCCGTGATCGATACCACTCAGGCGGATTCAGCCCAGTTCCTGGATCTCCAATCCTATGGCGCGCAAGGCCCGCCCTTTGATCAGGCCTACTCTCTGAGCTTTGACAACGCCACCGCTCCCGCACAAGTGATTGTCGCCGCCCTGCTCGACGTGGATGGCGGAGGTGTCGACTCGGTCGGTCAAGGCGATATCGTCGGGTGGTATGACAGCAATCCGTTGCCCGCTCTCGTATCATCGGATTCCGACCACAACGGGTTACACTTCGATTTGCCGCAGGCCGAGATTCACGGGACGGTCACTTTCGCCCCGGGACAGATCGACGCCGCCGTTATCATGGCCACGAGCTGCAGTGAATCCCAAGGAGCGTTCGGAAGACCCGCGGTCCGGTTGAACGAGTCGGGAACCTATTCCATGAAGGGGATCTACGCCGGCACTTGGTGCGCGGCCGCATTCGGGAGCACCTCCATCCCGCCTTTTTTCCTGGGCCTTTGTTTTGGGGATCCAACGTGTGCGAACCCGACCCCCATCACACTCGAAACCACCGAAATTAGGACGGGCATTGATTTCGATTTCACGGGGAACGTTAAGACCAGGAAGACCACCTGGGGAAATCTAAAGAGCAGCTATAGGTAGACCCGACCCCCATCCAGCCCAATAACGCCACCTGACTCTAGCGGCTCAGGTGGCGTTACTCTATCCGCGCGTCCGCGTCTTCCATCCGTTACCGACCCACATCCTCCCCAGGCGCGCCACCTGCTCGATCCGCTGTTCGGCCACCCGGTTCGCCGCCTCGATGGTCGGAATACCCTCTCGATCGGAAACGGCGAAAATCTCGTGGAGCGTGCCGGCCACGTTGTCGATTTGCCGGCGAACCTTGTCCACGTTGTAGCCCTCCAACTCGCTGGCCACGTTGATGAGCCCGCCGCAGTTGATCACGAAGTCCGGGGCGTAAAGGATCCCACGCTTTCTCACCGCTTGGCCGTGACGCTCTTCATCCTCGAGCACATTATTGGCCGTTCCCGCGATGATCTTGAATTTCATGCGGGAGAACGTAGCGTCGTTCACCACCGCGCCCAGCGCACAGGGAGCGAAGATCTCGGCATCGACATCGTAGATCTTGTCCTCGGCCACCGGTTCCGCGTTGAATTCCTTGGCCACGCGATCGACCCGGGCCGGATCGATATCGGTGACCACGAGGTGCACCCGATCGGCAGTTAGATATCGAGCCAGGTGATACCCCGTGTTGCCGAGGCCCTGGATAGCCACCCGAAGACCGGTGAGACTGTCCTTGCCCAGCGCCTTTTCAGCGCAGGCTTTCATCCCCTTGTAGACCCCCCATGCGGTCATAGGGGAGGGATCGCCGCTTCCCCCCATCCCGTGACTGATGCCGGTGGCGTAGGGCGTCTCCATTCGCACCCACTCGATATCGTGCACGGTCGTGCCCACATCTTCCGCGGTGATATAGCGTCCGCCCAAACTATGAACGAAGCGTCCGAAGGTCCGGAACAAGGCCTCGGTTTTCTGCGTCCGTGAATCGCCCATGATCACTGCTTTGCCGCCACCCAAGTTGAGCCCGGCCACGGCCGCCTTGTACGTCATTCCTCGCGACAGCCGAAGCACGTCCTCGATCGCCTCTCCTTCGTTGGCATAGGGCCACATACGGCAACCGCCCAGGGCCGGCCCGAGCACGGTGCTGTGGACGGCAATCACGGCCGCCAAACCGGAGCTGCCGTCCCGGCAAAAAACCATTTGTTCGTGCTCGCGCACCGCCATGCGTTCGAAAACAGACGACATGATGACTCCTACCCTGGAGGGTGTCGCAATGTAACGGGTCGAAAGGATGGAGGATTCTAACATCGCTCTCGAGGCGGTTGGTCTATTCACCCAAACACCCGATGCGTTTACTTTTCCCTAAAAAGTGAGGCAAGAAGGGGAATCGGGGCTTCATATGATAGTAGCCCCTATAGACATCAGCGTGTCCGGCCCTCCCCGGCCGGTCAAACATCGTTGAAAATCGTTCTCAAATAGTTGAAAGGCAGGTGCACCATGACTCGCAAGAAAGCATCGGTATCTATTCTTCTTCCGTTGGCTGTGGCCGGCTTGGCATTCGGCATCTGGAAAAAGCGTCGCAATGGGCGTCTGAATCATCAGGATCAGCTCAACTATCGCCTCGATTTGCCCAATGCCGAGCGTGAAAGAATGAATATCGGCTAAGCGTCAAAGGGGTGCTGCCCCCTAGCGGCGGCACCCCACCGCGTCCCGACCGCCCATGCTCCAATTTGGCTGACAACGCGGAGCGACAACCCTCCTCTTTCGCTCCTTGTACCCCCCTCTCTGCCGGTGCTACCTTTTGTAGAGCATTTCGTTACCGGAGGTTTGCTTGCGGGAATCGCAACATCCCATTCGCGAGCCTGCGGTCGCCGGAACCTTTTATCCCGAGGATCCAGGAGAACTCACCAGTACGGTCGATCGTTTGCTTGCCCGCACCAACGGGCAGGTCGAGCCCGACCGCGAGCTTCGCGCCTTGATCTCCCCCCATGCGGGATATGCCTATTCGGGGGTAGTGGCGGCCGAGGCCTATGCGTGCCTCAAAGGCCGTGGATACACCACCGTCGTCCTGGTCGGTCCCGACCATTACATCGGCTTTGAGGGTGTGGCCGTCTATCCCCGTGGTGCCTTCCGGACTCCCTTGGGTGATGTCTGGGTCGATGAGGAACTGGCCGATTTGTTTCTGGAGGCCGGTGCGGGCGTACAGCCGGCCCCCGAAGCCCATCAACGCGAACACGCGCTCGAAGTGCAGCTTCCATTTCTGCAACGGGTCCTCCCCAACGCCAAGATCGTCCCCGTGCTCATGGGATTTCGATCGCGCACCAACGTCGAGATCATGGCCAACGTTCTCTCGCGGGCGCTCGACAATCCGCTCGTCGTCCTCGTTGCCTCGACCGATCTCTCCCACTATCACCCGCGCCATGTCGCCCAGAAGCTGGATGGCCGAGTCACCGATCTCGTTCGCGCGTTCGCGCCCACGTCGTTGTGGCAAGAACTGCGCGCCGGAAACGTCGAAGCGTGCGGGGGCGATCCCATGGTGTCGGTCATGCTGGGGGCGGCCATCGCCGGCGCCGAACAATCCCGAATCCTTCGTTACGGAGATAGCGGAGAGTCCTCGGGCGATGGCACGAGCGTGGTCGGTTATCTATCCGCGGCGTTCATGAAGGGGATGCCGTCCACCGCGGTGGAGTTCTCGGCCAGTGCGGCCAAGGTGATGCCCAAGGTCGAGGAGTTGGTCGACGTTATTTCCCCCGCCGAAATGGATGTGCTTCTTCACCTCGCCGCGGAATCCGCGCGCACGAGCATGAAGGCTCCTCTTCCCGTCCTGGAGCTGCGGCAGCTGAGTCCCCGGCTTCGCGCACCCGGGCGGGCCTTCGTTACCCTCAAGCGAGGGCACGATCTCCGCGGTTGTGTCGGTTTCGTGGACGCCACGTACCCCCTCTGGGAAACCGTAGCGCGCGCCGCGCGCTCTGCCGCCCATGAGGATCGGCGCTTCGCCAACGTGGAACCGGACGAGGTGCCCGAGCTGGTCATCCAGGTGAGTGTGCTCAGCCCCCCCGAACCGTTCACCAACCTCGAGGATCTCGAGATCGGTATCCACGGCGTGATCGTCACCCAGGGGACCCGGCGGGGCCTCTTACTCCCCCAAGCGGCGGTCGAGCAGGGATGGGATGGCAATGCGTTCCTGGTTCATTTGTGCCGCAAGGCAGGATTGCCGGACAACGCCTGGAAAGAAGGCGCACGATTGGAGCGCTTCCGGGCCCAAGTGTTCCATGCCCTGCCGGGCCAGCTGGCCCTCCAAGGCGATCCCTGAGACGTCGCACCCGTTTGCCTCTCGGAAAAACCGGCAACGTTCGATGCCGAACCCGTTCCCTCTCTGGACAGATTATTTCCGGGGCCTCACCATGCCGTGCGTTCGGGTTCTCCGAAAACGGGGCTGGTGAATCATGAACGGATTCGACATCTTCTTGATCGCCATCGTGGCGGTATCGATCGCGATGGGGCTCTTGCGCGGTTTCGTGCGGGAGGTGTTCGGGCTGGCGGGAGTCGTGGCCGGCGTCGTCATCGCTCTCATCGTCGGCCCGCACTTAGGCGAGGACCTGCGACGCGTCATTCCCTCCGACAGCGCCTCCTTTGCCGCGGCATTTCTAGTTTTATTCTTCGCCACGTTGATTGTGATGAGCGTGTTGGGCACCCTCCTCAGCAAGGCTCTGGACATGGCGCATCTGGGATTGCCCAATCGGCTCTTGGGCGGCGTGTTCGGACTCCTCCGCGGCGTGCTGATCGCGCTCGTGATCACGCTCGGGCTGACCCTCTTCCTGAGCGAGGATTCAATGGTCCTCACCCGCTCGCGCCTCGTGCCGCACATTGCGTTCGGCACCCGGCTATTGGCCCCGCTCTTGCCCAGTCACGTCGAGGAGATTCTTCTCGAGCGCACCGACCACCTCCCCGGTGGTACACGCCACGCGTGAGCGGTTTACATGGTGTGAAGTCGCGCTAGAAGCTCGGTGAGCTCCCGGCGCACCGCTTCCGCCTCGTCTTTCCGCTTCAGCTCTCGAAACACCCGACCCTTTTGCACCAGCAATCCCGCCTTGATGTAACCCCGCTCTTTCTCGGTCAAGTTGCCCAGGTAGGGGTCCTCGGCCGGAGGCACCCGACGCTGGAGCTCCTCGAGAAAATCGATGAACTCCGGCCCGACGAACCAGGCCGCTTTTTTCGATGCGACGCGTCGCTGGGTGATGGGAGCCAGATACTCGATGAGCGGGCGATCGTCGGTGGCGAGCGGCCCGTCCGCAAAAAGATCGCGACCCGCGGTCAAGTTGCCGCAATAGCCGAGAAGAAAGGTCGGCAGGGTAACCACCACGCTGTCTCCCAACGCAATGAGCGGATCAGCGTCGCCAACCTCGTCGAGTCTGGACTGAATCAGCTCGGGATAAAGCGCCTTGGTGTCGGTGGCGCCCACGAGCGCCACGCTCGGTTTGCTGCCCGAAAAGTCGGCCCGCCACAAGGTGACCTGGGGAAAAACCGCCAGCATGGTGCGAGCCACGATGTCGAACTCTCGGCGCGACATTTGATAGAGCGGGATCCATTGCGCGAAGAGACCGCCCGGCTCGAGGCGACTGCGAATCGTTTCGTAGAGCTCTTTGCTGTAGAGCGTTCCCTCCCCCGCTTGCCAAGGCACGAAGAGGTCCGCCACCACCACGTCATACCGCTCGTTCGTGCCGCGAAGCACGGTGCGCCCGTCCTCGATCATCATTCGGGTGCGCGGATCCTTGAAGAGTCCACGCGTGTATGGAGTGAAATACGCGCGCGACGCCGTCACCGCTTCGGGAACGACTTCACAAATCGTCACCTGCTTGGGAGCGGGATCCGTCATGGCGGCGCTGGAGGTGATGCCGGTTCCGAGGCCAAGAAAAAACACGTTCTCGGGATGAGGATGCAGGAGCAAGGGAATGATGCCCTGCCGCCGCTCGATTTCTTCGGCCCCCGACCCGCCCAGCGTGTAGTGATTGTTGACCTTGATGCGAAGGCCGTTTTGATCCTTCACCACCGCGATGACCCCCGAAGATCCCTCCCACACTTGCAGCACTTGCTCGGTCGCCGCATCCGTCTTGAGCTGGGGCGGATTACCGAATCCGGTCAGGGCCGGGATCGCACAAACCGCGGCCATAATGCCGGCCGCCGCCCGCGCTCGGCCCAAAGCTCTGCTTCCGGGAATGAAGAACGCTCCCAGCGCGGCCAGGACCGCCAAGCACTCGATGCCTCGCCACAACCCCACCGTTTCGAGAAACAAGAAACCGGCGATCAAGGACCCCACGATCGCCCCCAGCGTGTTGACCGCCAACAGCGTGCCGAGGGTCCGGCCGACGTGAGTCACGTGCGCTTCGGCCTGTCGCATGAGGGTGGGAAATACGGTGCCGAGCAACATCGTGGGCACGAAGAGCACCCCCAGGGCGAGGGCGAACGCGCGGAACTGATAGGAGCCGAAATCGCGACCCTCGCCGACATAGCTCAGTCCGTGCGTGAACAGGTTGAAAAGCTGAGGGCTGAGGGCGACGAAGAAACTCCCCAGAACAAGGCACGTGGCGAGAAGGCGGTCTCCACTCTCGGTCATCTTCCGGCTTTGCCGATGCGCGACGGCCGCACCCAGGGTCAATGCAGCCAGAAACGCGATCAACACCGTCGCAAACGAGTACACGGAATTGTGAAGCACTTGGGCGAACATGTGGGTCCAAAGCACTTCAAGTCCCAGCGTCACCGCGCCGCTCAGAAAGGCCAACGCGCCCAGGCGATCCCAAGAGATCCCGGAGCCGTGTTCTACCCCAGGACTTTCCTCCTCGAGCCTGGTCGGAGAACTCTGACCGCGACTCGCCACCAACATCAGAACGCCGAGCGCCGCGCTCGCCGCCATGGCGAGGAGATACGTGCGGTGGTAGCCGAACCACAAGGGCAAGTGAAACCCGGCCAAGTAGGCTCCCGCCATTGCCCCCAGCGTGTTGAGGGCGTAGAGCGCGGTCGCGCGTTCTCCCATTTCCCTCCGCCCCCGCACCACATGCTGAGCGAGAAACGGCAACGTGGCCCCCATGAACGAAGCCGCGGGAAGAAAAAGCAACACGCCGAGGATGAACTTCACGATCAGGAACGTGATCGGCGCGTTCCCGATCGCGCGGTAAAGACCGGGAAAAATGGAGGCATACACTGAGATCACTGCGAAATAGAAAAGCGCGCTCAGGGCGATGCCGATTTCCGCCCATCCATAGGCGCGGAGCGCGTTACGAACGCGAGGGGCAAGCCGGGCGGCCAGCCACCCGCCCACGGTCAGGCCCAGGAAAAATGCGGTGAGGGTGGTGGCGGCGGCCTGGGCCGTGCTTCCGAAAAGAAGCCGAAGCTCCTTCATCCAGAGCACCTGGTAGATGAGCCCCAGCGCCCCGGAGAGGACGAAAACGACGCCGATAAACGGGCTCATTCCACCTGGATCTGGCCCCGGAACACCTCGCGCGCGGGACCGCGCATGACCAGCGCTCCGTCCTCGTTTTGGGTCACCAGCACGCTTCCCCCGGGCATGCGCACCTGGGCCCGTGTACCGACAAGACCGAGTCGCTTCGCCACCGCGAACACGGCCACCGCGCCGCTCCCGCAGGCGAGCGTGGGACCCGTGCCGCGCTCCCACGAGCACATGTCGAGCCCCTGATCGCTTCGCGCGAGGAGATGCACGTTCATGCCTTCCGGAAAGCGCGCGTCCGTGCTCAACGGCCCCAGGGCCTCGAGCGGAACGTCGGTCAGAGTCCCCGAGACCGGAAAGACGAGATGCGGGTTACCCACGCTCACCGCGTAACCGGGGAGATCTCGACCGCCGAGCGAAAACGTCTCCGCCCAGAGTTCCGGCGCGGAGCCCCCGGCCGGGAGCGCGGCTCGCCGAAAATCCGGCGCGCCCACCAGCACTTCGACTTCATTCACGCGCCCGGATGCATCTCGAAACATCCGCACCGGATGGTCTCCGGAAATCGTTTCCACGGTAAAACGATCGCCGGCCGCGGTTTCTTCCGCCACGTACTTGGCGGCGCAGCGTAATCCATTGAGACAGAGCCGCCCCTCCGAACCGTCCGCGTTCCACATCCGCATGCGAACGGGATGCCGCTCGCCCGGCTCGAGCACGATGAGGCCGTCTCCGCCCACGCCGCCGTGCCGATCGGAAAGGGTCCGCGACCATGTAGAAAAAGGAGCGTGCGCGGGAAACTCCATCGCCTCGGACCCCAGTCCGCCGTCCAGGAACACGTAGTCGTTCCGGCACCCCTCCATCTTGATGAATCGCAATCGGGTCATCGGTACTGCACCAGCTCGACGTCGCCCGCGTGCAGCACTTCCTCGGTCCCGCTTTCGAGTCGCACGCGAAGCGCACCGTCATTTTCCAGATCGAGCGCGGTGCCGACGTAGGTTTCCCCCGCCGTTTCCACGCGCACCGTGCGCCCCAACAGCGTGGAGCGCCGCCGCCACTCCGGAGCGAGCACGGGAATCCCGCCTTCCAGGAACCGGTCGTACCAGAGCCAGAAGGTGTCGATGAACTGCACGACGAGATCGAGCCGATCCAGGCGCCGGTTACAGATCTCGCGAAGCGAGACCGCTCGGTCGCGAAGATCGGGAGGAAAATCCGTTCGGGTGTGGTTCACGTTGATCCCCACTCCCACCACGCACCATTCGAGCATACCGGCCTGGATCCCCACTTCGGAAAGAATGCCGGCGAGCTTTCGCCCTTCGGCCACGAGATCGTTGGGCCACTTGATACCGACCACGCTCTGCAAATGCTGCGCGTCGGCGGCCTGGGCGAGGGCGATCGCCGCCGCCATGTGCACACCGAACGCATTCTCCGCGGGAACCTTGGGCCGAACGATCGCGGAGAGATAGATCCCCAGCCCGGGGGGCGAGAACCAGTGCCGATCCAGGCGGCCGCGTCCGGCGGTTTGCGTGTCCGCAATGATCAGCGTGCCTTCTTCCGCTCCTTTTTGCGCCAGCTCTTTGGCCTTGTCGTTGGTGGAGCCGATGGAGGGATAGAAAAAGAAATGCCGCACGTCGGTGAGGTTGCGAAACGCGATCTGGAGATGGGCCGGAGTGAGGCGCATTACGCTCCTTCGTCCGGCGAGAGATCGAGCGACATGTCGAGGGCCGGAGCGGAATGCGTGATCCATCCGCTCGAGATGTAATCGACGCCGTGGCCGGCGTACTCCCGGATGTTCGCTTCGTTCACCCGTCCCGACACTTCGATCTCGGGCCGGCGTCCACCCTCGGACGTGACCCATGCCTCGACCGAACGCACGGCCTCTTGGACCAACTCCGGATCGAAGTTGTCGAGCAGGATGCGATCCGGGCGCGCATCGAGGGCGCGCCCCAGCTCCTCGAGCGAGGTGACTTCGACCTCCACCCGGAGCTCCGGATAGTGTTTGCGTGCGCCGGCGACCGCGACGCTAAAATCCTTGGCCGCCGCCATGTGATTCTCCTTGATCAGGATCATGTCGTAGAGGCCGCGCCGATGGTTCTCGCCCCCGCCGCAACGGACCGCATACTTGGCCAGAGCGCGCATGATGGGAACGGTTTTTCGCGTGTCGAGCAAGTGCGTCGAGGTGCCCTCGAGACGGCTGGCCAGTCGCGAGGTCGCGGTGGCAATCCCGGAGAGATGTTGGAGGAAATTGAGCGCGGTGCGCTCGGCGGTCAGAATGCCCCGGGTCTTGCCCCGCACCCGCGCCACCACCGTCCCCGGGACCAAGGTATCGCCGTCTTCCTGATCGGCTTCGAAGATAAGCGTGGGATCGACCTGCAGAAACACTTCACGCGCCACCGGCACCCCGGCCAAAACGCCGCTCGCTTTCGAGCGGATCTCGGCGTGGGCGGCGGCGTGCTCGGAGATGAGGGCGAGCGTGGTCGCATCGCCCGGACCTACGTCTTCGGACAAGGCCGCCCGCACGAGCGGCACGACCAAGTCCTGGGGCGGCGGAGGGCAGCCCATCAGCTTCGCGACGCCGGCTCGGCCGGCTGAGCGAGTAGCTCGCGAATCTTGTCGCGCAGGCTCGCCGCGCGCTCGAACTCCAGCGCCGCCGCGGCTTTCTTCATCTCACGAGTGAGGGCCTGGATCATGTCGTCGGTATCCGCCCCCGCCAAGGCCCGCGCCAGCTCGTCCCCCGCATCCTCCTCCTTGCCACGCACGTCCGCGACCGTGGTGGTGAGCATGATGTCCTCCATCGATTTCTCGATGCCCCGTGGCACGATGCCGTGCGCCTCGTTGTAGGCGAGCTGCCTTTCACGGCGGCGCTTGGTTTCCTCGATCGCGCGGCGCATGGATCCGGTGATCTGGTCCGCATAGAGGATCACCCGCCCATCGAGGTGGCGGGCCGAGCGCCCCGCGGTCTGTATCAACGAGCGTTCGCTCCGCAGAAAGCCTTCCTTGTCCGCATCCAGGATCACGACCAGAGACACCTCCGGCAAATCCAGGCCCTCGCGCAAGAGGTTGACCCCCACCACGACGTCGAACTCATGCAGGCGCAAGCCGCGCAGGATGTCCATGCGCTCGATGGCGTCGATGTCGGAGTGAAGGTATCGCACACGCACGCCCACCTCGACCAGGTATTCGGTCAAGTCTTCGGCCATGCGCTTGGTGAGCGTGGTGATGACCACCCGTTGCCCGAGCGCAGTGACCTTCCTGATCTCGCCCAGAAGATCGTCGATCTGCCCCTTCGAAGATCGCACTTCGAGCTCCGGATCCACGAGGCCGGTGGGACGGATGAGCTGCTCCACGACCACACCCTGGGTTTTTTCCAGCTCGTACGCGGCCGGGGTGGCGGAGACGAAGAGCGTGTTCGGCATCAGCGTCTCGAACTCGTCAAAGCGCAGCGGACGGTTGTCCAGCGCGGAGGGCAGCCGGAAACCGTGCTCGACCAACGTTTGCTTCCGCGAGCGGTCGCCTTCGTACATGCCTCCGATCTGGGGCACGGTAACGTGCGATTCGTCGATGATGAGCAACCAATCCTTGGGGAAGTAATCGATCAAGCAGTAGGGCCGCTCGCCGGGTTTGCGTCCGGACAGAAACCGGGAGTAGTTCTCGATGCCGGCGCAGTAACCCATCTCCCGCAGCATCTCCATGTCGTACTCGGTCCGGGTCTTGAGTCGCTGCGCTTCCAGGAGCTTCTTCTCCCGATTCAGAACCTCCAGGCGATCGGCTAGCTCGTGGCGGATTTCCCGGATCACGCTCTCGCGAAGCGCGCTCGGGGTCAAGAAGTGCTTGGCGGGATAAATGACCGCTTGGTTCAGCCGATGCAACGCGTTTCCGGTGATCGGATTCACGACGGAGATCTGCTCGAGCTGGTCGTCGAAGAGTTCGATACGGAGCGCGGTCTCCTCGTAAGCCAGCCGCACCTCGATCACATCTCCCCGCACCCGGAAGTGGCCCCGCGAAAACGCAATGTCGTTACGCTGGTAATGGATCTCCACCAGGGCGTGAAGAAGGTCCTCGCGACGCAGGGTCTGCCCCACCGACAAGGACAGCATCCCTTCGCGAAACGTCTCGGGGCTTCCCAATCCGTAAATGCAGGACACCGAGGCCACGATGATCACGTCCCGTCGCGAAAGGAGACTCGCCGTGGCGGCAAGACGGAGCCGATCGAGATCCTCGTTGATACTCGCGTCCTTCTCGATGTAGGTGTCCGTGGACGGCATATAGGCTTCCGGCTGGTAATAGTCGTAATACGAGACGAAATAGCCCACCGCGTTTTCGGGGAAGAACTGCCGGAACTCCCCGTAGAGCTGGGCGGCCAGGGTCTTGTTGTGGGAGATGACCAGGGTGGGACGCCCCAGCCGGGCGATCGCGTTGGCCATGGTGAAGGTCTTCCCGGAGCCGGTCACCCCGAGGAGACACTGGTAGCGCTCGCCGCGCAACACGCCTTCGGTGAGCTCACGGATGGCTGGACCTTGATCCCCCGCCGGCTCATAACGGGAGCGCAGGCGGAAATCTGCTTTCTGGAACTGTGACATGGGGATAGGAGTATACCGCGAGCGGGCAGGGCCGCGTCCTAGGGGCATGGGCCAGCGCAAAGCCGGCGTGTACAATACGCGGCTTGTCGCTTGCCGGAGGACGGTCTTGGGCCGGGCTTCCCGTGGGCCTCTGGAGGATCTCGATGAAGTGGCTGGAACGGACGGTTCTGGGATGTGTTTTGGGTGCCATGCTCTGGGCGCTGGGTTGCGGTGGGGATGAGGTGCCCCCCCCTCCCAAGAAGAGCACGATCGAAGTGCGTAACGGCACCTGGCACATTCATGTGAACACCACGTTCACGGGGGCGGATTCCTGCCTGGCCCGAACCCCCGTGACTGCCGATACCAACGATGTCATTTGCAACGTGAGTCTCGTCTCGGGTGACCCGCAATTCCCGTTCACGTGCGACCTCACCCAGGATGGGAGCGATGTGACCTTCGATTGCACGGGCAAAATCGACCTCGGCATTTGCTGGCAAATGGCGGACATCAAAGGTGGCGGATCGATCACCGACACTACGTTCGATCTGGACTTCAAGCTGACCCAGTGGCTTCGGGCCAAGGATCCGAGCAATACCGAGAACTGTCAGATCTTCTACGGAAGGTTCGTCGACGCATGCACCACGTGGGTCAGCTCCACGGGAAACTGGGTCGACAGCACGGGAGCATTCCGTTGTCCAAGCGATACCCTCTCGAAGACGGTCCCCTTCTCCCGCGTTCTGTCGGGAATGATCCGTCCGGCGGAGACCGAACCGACGTCACCTTAAGACAATGTGGCAATTCCTGAAGCTGCAACTGGCCAAGCTTCGGTTCTTGATCGGGCGCCAGCTACATCCGCGCGCCCCCACCGAGAACAGATTCCTCGTTGTCCTCCCCATCCTGGGATTGATCGTGGGCCTCATTTCCGTGGCCACGGCCCACATCATCACATTGCTGCAAACCTGGATCTGGGGCGAAGCCCCCGATTTCCTGGCCGGAGTCGAGCAACGCCCCGGGCCCGCCCGCGTGTTCATCCCGGTCGCGGGCGGGCTCGTGGTGGGCTTGATCGGGTGGATCTTCAAGGTGCGCACCCGAGGCGGCGGCATCAACACGATCATTCAAGCGGTGGCCATGCGGGGCGGATTCATTCCGCTCCGCCAGAGCATCCCGCGCGACGCCGCCGCCATCGTCACCATTTCCACCGGAGGTTCCCTGGGCCGCGAGGGCGCCATGGCGTTGTTCGCGAGCGCAGTGGGGTCGCAGCTCGGCCGCCGGTTGCGCTTGAGCACGCAACAGATCCGGATCCTGGTCTGCGCGGCGGCAGCGGGTGCCTTGGCCGCGGTCTACAACGCGCCCATCGGGGGCGCGCTCTTTGCGCTCGAAATCTTGATCGGGAATTTCGCGTTGGACGTTCTGGGGCCGGTGGTGGTCGTTTCCGTCATTTCGACGCTCGTCTTTCGCAGTTTCATGGGCTCTCTGCCTCGATTCGAAATTCCGCAATACGAGCTCATCTCGGCCTGGGAGCTGGGGCCCTATCTTCTCCTCGGCATCGTGGCCGGACTGGTGGCCCGCTCGTTTGTCAAAGTCATCTTCGCCACCCAGGACTTCTTCGAGGGATTGCCGGTCCAGCGCTGGCTCAAGCCCGCGCTCGGCATGCTGGTCCTGGGCATTCTGGGCTGGCGCTGGCCCGAGGTGTATGGAAACGGCTTCGAGGCAGCCAACCGTGCCCTTCGCGAGGAGCTCCCGATTACGCTTTTACTCACCCTCATTCCGGTCAAGATGTTGGCGTCGGCAGTCACGTTCGGTTCCGGCGGCGCGGGCGGTCTCTTCACGCCGTCGCTCTTGCTGGGAGCGCTCGTGGGCGGCACGTTCGGGTTTGGCGTCCACCATGTGTTTCCCTCCGTCACCGCCGAGTATGGAGCCTATGCGCTGATCGGAATGGGCGGCGTGCTGGCCGGGATGACCCATGCCCCTCTCATGGCCATCATGATGATCTTCGAGCAGACCAACTCCTACCAGATCATCCTCCCCCTCATGTTCGTGTGCATCGTGAGCCATTTCACGGTTCGGCTCGCGCGCGGGCAATCCATGGAGACGGAATCGTTGCGCCGCCGAGGGATCGTGCTCCCGCAGGGACCCGAAGGCAGCGTGATGCAGACCACGCGGGTGTATCAGGTCATGCACGAGGACGTGGAGACGGTCGCCGCCTCGGCCCCCTTCTCCGAGGTCGTGGAACGATTTCTCAATTCCCAACGGAACTGGCTCTATGTGGTGGATCCCGATCGCCGGTTTCTAGGCGCGATATCGCTCCACGCCATCAAAGACGTGCTGAGCGACGTCGATGCCTTGAGCATGGTGGTGGCGGCGGATCTGGTGACCAAAGACTTCGAGTTCGTCACTCCCCGCGAACGCCTGGCCGACACGATGGACAAGTTCTACCGGCAGAACTCCGAACGGCTCCCCGTGCTGGACGGCACGATCACGCGGACGCTCGTGGGCTGGATCTCCAAACGCGACTTGATCGGGATCTACAGCCAGGAGATCCTGCGGAAGCGCCAAGTCATGGGGCATTTCGTGACCTCGACCAACGAGGAGCGCCGGGACATGTTCGTCGAGCTGCCGGTGGGATTCGAGCTCCGCACCGTCGAGCTTCCGCCTCAACTCGCCGGCCGCACCCTGGTCGATCTCTCGCCCCGGTCCTTGTTCAGCGTGCACGTGATCGCGGTGAAACGCCGGGATGCGTTCATGGGTCGCGATCAGATCGTCATGCCGGATCCCAAGCTGTCCCTCAACACGGGTGACCGGCTGGTCGTGATCGGCCGTTTCGAGGACATCGCCCGATTCATCGGATCGATGGCCGACAAATCGGGCGCCGCCGCGTCGTCGTGACCTGGTACCAGGTACGGTACTGGTTCTGTAACCGGTACCGTACGTGGTAACAGCAAATGCCTCGACTAGTAGGTGATCCGAACGGTGTAGGTCACCTTCACCGAACCGTTGGCCGGCACGGTGACCGGAAACTCGGCGGTGCGCGAATCCTTCTTCACGAAGTCCTGGGATTTGTCGGTGATCTTCCAGTCGCCCCCGATGTGCTCGATGATCGTGACCTGCTGGGACGCGTCCTTGTGGTTACGAATTTCGACGGAGTAGGACTCTTCGTGGCTACGGCTCGAGAGCTCCTTGTAGTTGGTCTGGATCCGTTCGCCCACGATATCGAACGCGTTGCCGAGGAATAACCGGACTTTTTCGTCGCGCGGGGTGTGATCGATCTGGTCTTCGCCCACGAACTCGAGGGCCTTGTCCGTGTCTTCCTTGTACACGCGCACTTTACCCGCCGGAAGCGCCATTCCGAGGCCGTTCTTCTTGGAGTTCTCGAATTCCATGCGAATGGCGACCTTCGTGCCGTCCATGGCACCGTCATAGGTGATCACCTTCTTCGCGGCAGCCGACGCGGACGGAAAGAGCGCCAACTGCTTGGTTTCCTTGTCCGCCACCGTGGCGGGCCGTTCGAGCGTGTAGATGTGGTACTCGAAGAACCCGCGCTCGGTGAATTGAGGCGTCCCTGCGGCGGACATCACTTCTTTTCGCATCATATCCATGGGAATAGGAGCGTTGGGCGGCGTCACCCGGTGCACGTCCCCCGCCACCAACTTGAGCTTGGCGTTGTCGTAGGTGGCCCCGGACTGGTTGTCCAACGACACCCAGCCGTTCATGGTGAGCCCGATGTCCTGGGCGTTCACCACCGCCACGTACTCGGCGTGCCAGTTGATGCCGTTGGTGAGATAGGACACTTCCACGCGCTCCGAGCCGGTCCGGTCGCTGGCCAGCCGCCAGAAAAGCGTCGGCTTCACCACGAGCCCCCCCGGAACTTCGCCCAGGCCGATGTTCTTGATCTCCGCGCGATTGAGGATCGAAGCGCCCTTGCTTTCCTGAAGCACGATGCTCCCGCCGTCGTAAGACAAAAGCGTGCCGCTCCGGTCGCCGCCTTCCTTCATCTGTACGGTCACGGACTGGTTGAGATAACGGGACAGCAAGCGATCCGCGTTGGCAACGTCGTACTGGTAGTTCTGTTCCAGAACCGCTACCCCGTCGGGATGGTCCAGGGCGGCGAAATGCACCGACGTAGGGTCGATCTGGGCGGCCACGTCATCGAGACGCACGTCGGGGTTGCCGCGCTGCAAATCGAGCGAACGGACGTCTTTCACCAACGCGAAGTTCTGGTTGTAGACGGTGAGCGCCACAGATTCGCGGCGCGGCGAGGTCAGAGACAAGGCGGGAGAGACAAGCCCGACCCCAAGAATCCCCAGCCAGACCACCGATCTGAGCCGAAATGTGAACACGTTTCTTCGTAGCATGCGAGTCATTGTCGATCCTCCAACACAAAAGCGGCTTTTGTCTTGTGCGTTCTCTCGGCCCATACGTCCCTTCATACCTCGTTCTTCGTTCAGTATTTCGCTCGTAGCGTATAGGTCACGGTGACCGATCCGTTCGCGGGAACGTTTACGGAAAATTCCACCGTGCGGGCGTCTTTCTTCGCGAAGTCATGCGAACGCTCGGTGATGGTC
>Ga0114129_10004460_pt1 | contig 19747 bp, 12 predicted proteins | sample RhiMetdeltSRZDD1_FD_80071 | JGI IMG/M metagenome (GOLD analysis project Ga0114129, IMG submission 80071) | Populus rhizosphere microbial communities from Tennessee, USA - Rhizosphere MetaG P. deltoides SRZDD1 (version 2) (version 2) | ecosystem: Host-associated > Plants > Roots > Rhizosphere >...
GATCGGAGATGGGAGAGCACACGCTCGGCAGGTTCCGAGAGTACGTAGTGTCCACCTTTAGGTGGACCGGCTGAGTGTCCACCTTTAGGTGGACCAACTGAGTGTCCACCATTAGGTGGACCCTCGGGCTCATCGCGCAGCGCCTGGCAGACATCTACGTTCTCGCGCAATACCAGCGCGATGGGCGTCGCGCCAACCACCTGCGTCGGGCCGCTCGAGAAGCGCGCCCACGCCACTTCGCCCGTCAAACACAGCAGATCGAGATGCGCCGGCTCGTAGCGATCGATTCGCGCACGGAGCACGTGCTTTTCCCACGCGCGCGCCGGCACTTCCACGCCGTCGAGCTGCGTGAGCACGGCGCGCAGGCCTTCGGGTCCCGTCAGCACGTGCGCCGGATCGACGTGCTGCCACGCGAACAGGAAGCGCATGAAGTCGGCCGCGCCGACCGGAGCAATTTCCGACCGCAGCCGATTCAACGTGTATCGATGGATGCGGGCGAGCAGCCGGCGATCGCACCACTCGAGCTCGGTTGCCCTTGCCGTGAACGTCCCACGCAGGACCACGCCGTCCGCCTCGAGCGCCAGCAGCGCCGCGTCGATGTCGGATCGCGGAACGCCGAACGACACGCCCAGTTCGGCGGCAGTCGTCGGACCAACGATCGTGAGGCGTCCGCGCAGAAGCTCGGCGAGCGCTTCGCTTGATGACCACCCGCGCGCCGCGCGCGACGGCGGCGCGACGATTGGCGGCTCCAGGGCGGCATTCGGATGGACAGCCAGCAGCTCGGGCAGCCGTTCGGCAGCGACGAGCACAGCTGAGAGTCCACCTGGATTCGGCAACGCCCGCGTCGCTCTCGATGCCGAGGCCAGCGTCTTGAACAACGCTGGATCGATGTCACGTTCGAGGAGATAACCGGTGCACACCAGCGCGTCGTGCAATTCGTCGGCGTCGCGCGGTTGCGGACGCTCTTCGTCGCGGACCCGAGCCACCGCCGTGGCGTCGAGTGCGCAGAGCTCATCGCTCTTGAGCTCCGAGGGTCGTCGCGTCTGCACCGCCTGCGCCCGCCGCTCCTCGAGCGGCGCATCGTCGAGAAACGCGTACGGCCTTGCGTTGAGGATGTCGTACGCGAACACTGACGGCTCCGGTGTGTCGCGCGATACGAGCCGCAGCTCGCCAGCATGGATCCGCGACAGCACGCGGACGAGGCCATCGAGATCCATCGCCTCGTCGAGACAATCGCGCACCGTCTGGTTCACCAGCGGATGGTCGGGTACCTGGCGATCGCCGGGGATGTTCTCGAGACATGCCGCTGCGTCGGGGAATACCGCGGCCATCAGGTCATCGGCCTGCATGCGCTGAAGCTGCGGCGCGACCTTCTTACCGTGGCGATTTCGCGGAACCGCGAGCGAAATCGTCGCGTTCCACCGCCACCGCGTCGCGAAGACCGGGGCGTCGAGAAACGCCTGGATCAGAATGTTGCGAACGCTTGCCGGGTGCAGGTAGCGGAACACGTCCGCGAGCGGGAACGAATGCTGCGGGCCGAGCGAGAGGAGCAGCGCATCCTCGGTGGCCGCTGCCTGAAGCTCGAAGTTGAACTGGCGGCAGAACCGTTTTCTGAGCGCCAGCGCCCACGCGCGGTTGATGCGGCTGCCGAACGGCGCATGCAGCACGAGCTGCATGCCGCCCGATTCGTCGAAGAAGCGTTCGAGGACGAGCGTCTCCTGTGTCGGCACCACGCCCAGCGCGGCGCGGCCGGCGGCAATGTATTCCGCCACCTGTTCCGCCGCTGCCGCAGATACTCCAGCCTCCGCGCCGAGCCAGGCCGCGGCCTCGCTCCCGTTCGATTGCGGCTCGAGATCCGACCGCAGATCGCTGACCGCGCGCGACAGCTCGTCGCTGCGCGCCGGCGCCTCGCCGAACCAGAACGGGATCGTCGGCGGCGCACCGTGCGCGTCAACGACCCGGACCACGCCTGGCAGGACGCGCGTGATTTGCCACGACGTGTTGCCCAGTTGAAAGATGTCGCCCGGCATGCTCTCGATGGCGAAGTCCTCGTTGAGCGTGCCGACGAATATTTCTTCCGGCTCGACGACGACCCGGTAGTCGGCGACCTCCGGGATGGCGCCGCCTGAAGTGATTGCGAGCGCACGCGATCCGCGCCTGGCGCGAAGCATTCGATGCACTTCGTCCCGGTGGACGAGCGCCGCCCGCCTTCCACGACGGGTCGCGAACCCCTCCGAGAGCATCGACATCACGGCGTCGAAGTCTCGACGCTCGACGTTGTGATAAGGAGCCGCACGACGGACGAAGGCAAACAGCTCGTCTTCGCGATACTCGCGGCACGCGATCTCCGCCGTCATCTGCTGAGCGAGAACGTCGAGCGGTGCCTCGTACGAGACGATTCGATCCAGTTCGCCTCTACGCACCGCACGAAGAAGGGCCACGCACTCGACGAGATCGTCGCGCGATACCGGCAGGAGGCGGCCTTTCGGGATCCCGGCGATCGTGTGACCGGAGCGGCCCACTCGCTGGAGCAGCGTCGCGATTCGATGAGGCGATCCGATCTGGCAGACGAGATCGACGTGTCCGATGTCGATGCCGAGCTCGAGCGACGCCGTTGCGACCAGCGCCTTGAGGCTGCCTGTCTTCAAACGATGTTCGGCGTCGAGCCGGATGCTCTTCGACAGGCTCCCGTGATGAGCGGTGACTTGCCCCTCGCCAGCGCGCTCACTCAGGTGTCGCGCCACGCGTTCTGCGAGCCGCCGCGTGTTCACAAACACCAGCGTCGTCTTGTGGGCGGCGATCAGCTGCGCGAGACGGTCGTAGTACTCCTCCCACACTTCGTGCGCCATCACCGCATCGAGCGGCGACCCGGGCACTTCGATTGCGAGGTCGATCTCGCGGCGGTGACCCTCATCCACGATCGTGCATTCACCGCGGCTCGTATCTGCTCCAAGCAGATACCGTGCGACTTCGTCGACCGGTCGTTGCGTGGCCGAAAGCCCAAGACGCAGAAATGGCGGTCCATCGATCGCCTGCTGCAGACGCTCGAGCGATAGCGCGAGGTGCGCGCCACGCCGCGTGCCGATGACGGCATGGATCTCGTCCACGATCACCGTCCGGACCGTCTTCAGCATCTCGCGGCTGCGACCCGACGTCAGGAGCAGATACAGCGACTCCGGCGTCGTCACCAGGATGTGCGGCGGACGCCGGAGCATCGCCTCGCGCTCGGATGGAGTCGTGTCGCCGGTGCGGACCGCGGAGGTGATCCGCGGTGGGTCGACGCCCATTTCGAACGCGAGCCGCTCGATGCCGCGTCGCGGCTCCGCCAGATTCTTGTGGATATCGGCGCTCAACGCCTTGAGCGGCGAGACGTAGACGACGCGGACCTCATCAGGGAGCTGCCGTTGGAGGCCTTCACGCACGAGCTCGTCGATGGCAGTGAGAAATGCCGCGAGGGTTTTGCCCGAACCGGTCGGCGCCGCGATCAGCGTGTGTTTGCCCCCGCGGATGGCCGCCCAGCCTCGTTCCTGCGCGACCGTCGGACTGCCGAGCGTTTCGAGAAACCAGCGGGAAACCAAGGGATGGAAGTGCGAGAGCATTGGAAACACTGGATCGTACCGCATGTAATTAGGAATGAGGAATTAAGAATTAAGAATTCGTACGCAGGCCCGACCTTCGGGCGTGCCATTCGTACGTAGGCCCGACCTTTAGGTCGGGCGTGATTCCAGTTAGAATCCAGCGGTCACGACATGAAAAAAGAATTGCGGAAGGCGAACCGGCGGTCGAAGAAGCCGCCGCAGGTGATTCGAGCCCTGAAGTGGTCGTTCGGAATCGCCGTCGTCGCTCTGGTCGCCTACTTGATCTCGCAGTCGGCCGGCGTGGCGTACAACGAGCGGAACATCGGCGTCGTCGACTTCTCGGCGCTGAAGGCCGACGAGAAGCACAGCGCGCTCGTCGCCGCCAACGCGGCGTCGTGCACGTGCGGGTGCGGCATGACGCTCGCTCAGTGTGTGTCTACGGACTCCACGTGCCCGATCCGTGAGGACAACATCAGACGGATCCGCACGATGGTGCAGGAGGCGGACAAGCCCTAGGGCACTGATTCTCGAATCGGCTTCTTGTCCCGCCCGAACGGATCGCCTGCAATCGACTCGAATTCACCAATTGGCGTTCAGGCGGACTTCAGGACCGCTCGGCCCGGCTTTCGATTCAAGGCGATCCAGATCAGGAGCAAACCGATGATCGCCGGGGGCACGGCGCCGCCGATCGAGCCACCCATGATGGTCACGACCACCGCGCCAATCATGATGATCACGAGCAAGCTCGCGGCGATCGGCGTGAGCTGTGGCTGGATTCCGGTCAGCCACGGAACGATCAATGCGATGGCGCCGAGCACTTCACACGTACCGATGAAGTGAAGGAACCATCCCGGGAAGTGGGGCGGGGGGCCGGCGTTCATCTGCTCGACCGACATGACGAACTTCGCACTGCCTGCAAACAGAAACACGAATGCCACTAAACCTTGGATCACCCATAGCGCCCGGTTCGATCTCATTCCGATCGCCCTCCTTTACCTCGTGCGGCTCCGCCCCACACCCCGGCTCGGTCGCTTGCGGGGGCCCTGCTCCCCGCGCCGCTCCCTCGCAGTCGCGCCGAAGGCGCGCCCGAGACCGTTATGCGGCACGTGCAATGGGCGAATTCCCCAGGCACCGCATAACGCTCTCTTACACGTCGAATAGGACGCCCCTTGATCGACAAGGGTTGCCAGAAGGCATAGCTTACGGCTTGCCCTTGACCTATTTGCGTAACATCTTTGGACGAGGCTCGCCACCGTAGAGGTTGCCGTCGGCGTTCGTACGTAGGCCAGACCTTCAGGTCGGGCGTTTGCGACGGTCGGGCGTTTCGTACGTAGGCCCGACCTTCAGGTCGGGCGTTGTGCTGTGGTGCGGGCCTTCAGGCCCCGCCATGCAGGTGTAGTGCAGGCCTTTAGGCCTGCCGATCTGCGCACTATAGTAGGCACCCGATGAGTGACGTCGATCGATCGGCACAGGTTTCGGAAATACACACTCGCCCGCTCGAGCGCGCGACGGACTTCTGCACGCGGTTCGGCCTGAAGTGTCCGATCCTGCTTGCGCCGATGGCCGGCGCCTGTCCCACCAGTCTGTCTATTGCCGTCGCGAATGCCGGCGGCATGGGCGCGATGGGCGCGTTGATCGCGACAGGCGAGGGCGTCCGGTCGTGGGCCAGGGAGTTCAGGTCTCAGAGCAGCGGTCCATTTCAACTGAACACGTGGATTCCCGACCCGCGCCCGCGACGAGAACCGGACGCCGAGGCGCACGTCCGATCGTTTCTCGCACAGTGGGGTCCGCCAGTGCCGGCAACAGCGGGCGATGTTGTCCTGCCTGATTTCGCCGAGCAGTGCGAGGCGTTCCTCGAGCTTCGTCCTGCCGCGGTCTCATCGATCATGGGTGTGTTCCCGGAAGCCTTTGTCCACCGGCTGAAAGAACAACGAATCGCGTGGTTCGCGACCGTCACGACGCTCGATGAGGCGCAGATCGCGCGTCGCGCCGGGGCAGACGCCATCATTGCGCAAGGCTATGAAGCCGGAGGGCATCGCGGATCGTTCGATCAGGCGGCCGCGGAACGTCAGGGAGTTGGCCTGATCGCGCTGCTGCCGCGGCTCGCCGATCACATCGACCTGCCAATCATCGCGGCCGGCGGTGTCGGCGACGGCCGGGGAGTGGCGGCAGCGCTGACGCTTGGTGCCAGCGCCGTCGCGATCGGGACCGCGTTTCTCCGATGTCCCGAAGCGCAGACGCATCCCGCATGGGCCAACGCGCTCGATCGGCTCGAACCAGAGGGCACCGCCATGACGCGCGCGTTCACCGGACGCCTGGCGCGCGCGATCGCGACGGACTACGTGAAGGCGGCCGCCTCACCGGGCGCGCCACTTCCCGCGCCCTATCCGGTGCAGAGAGGGTTGACGACGCCGATGCGAGAGGCAGCCATCGCGAGAGGCGACGTGCATCGCATGACAGTGTGGGCGGGGCAGTCTGCCGCGATGGCGAAGACGATCCCGGCAGGCCAGCTCGTCACCGAGATCTGGCAAAGCGCTCGAGCGCTGCTCTAGTTTCCGCCTTCAGGCCTGCCGCGTTCGGTACTTGGCCAGGCGCTCGACTGCTCGGCCCAAGCTGATGATCATCTGAAGCGCGACGAGCCGGGGCTGGGAACCCGGCTCGCCACGCGGCCGTCACCGCGCTTACCCGGCGACTGCCGCGATGTCGGATTTCGCGGCTCTCAGCGCGCGCTGCGCCTCTTCGTTTGCGTCGACGCTCGGGTTGGCCTGGTGGATGGCATCGGCCAGCGAGAGACGTTCCGAGATGACGCCATGCTTCAGGACCATGAACGGCACGTTCGTATTGCGGGCCGCATGGGCGACCGCTGCAAATTCCTCGGCGTTCTTGAACCCATCGGCTGCGACTTCCATCCGCGCTCCGCGATTGAGCAGCGGTTTCATCTTCTCGTGCAGCCGTGGCTCCGACAGCGGTACTACGACGGCGGATGCAGCGATCGATTCCGCCGCCTTCGGCCGGTTGACGGCCTGCTTGGCGCGCGGGACGCTGCGCCGTACCGGCGTCGCGGCCGGCGCCTGGGTTTTTTCAGCGACTGTCTGCGCCGGCATCGCCGGCGGTTTCATTTCTTTGGTTGTCGTCCAGTGAGTCAGCGACGGACCGATTGCAATGCCCAGGGCGAACGCGCCCAGGAAGCCGGCGGTCAGAGCTGCAGCCTTGCCAACCGTCATGATGATCACCCTCCGGTTTAAGGAACGCTGTTCAGTTCCGTTCGCACGCCTCCCAGCTCAAATGCAAGAAGATGACCTTGCGAGCTCGGCGATAACGTCGCCGGCGCGCAACTCATTGCATCTGAAGCACGAAGCACTCGACGGCTGACCTGGCTTCGTGGAGCACTCGAGGATTGCTGCCGAGTTCGATCGCGATTCCGATCGTGTCGAATTGCTCGACCTGGATCGTATGAATCCGGCGCGGCGCCGATACGTTCGATGACGAAGCTGAGCTACTTGAGCAGCGCGACCATGAGCGCGATGAGGGCAACGATCAGCGCGGCGCCGGCGCCGATCAACGCGTAGGCGAGAAGGCGCAAGGTACGATCGCTTGGCACACGGAGATTCTGGTTTTCGAGCTCTGTAAAGAGCGATTGCCGCATCACGCGCTTGCCGGCGATGACATCTCCGATGCCCGCTTCCAGGTGGCGCTGGTGAATGCGTTTGGTCGAGTCCGGGCCCGGTTCACCGGCAGCCCCGAGCGCCGCCTTGAGCACGGCGTTGCTGATGTCGCCACCGCTTACTTCGTAGCGCCGCGCCAGCGTGGCAAAATCGACGTCAGCGGCGAGCGGCGTCAGCGTCGGATGCACTTGCACTCGCCAGATCTGTTCCCGCTCGGCTTCCCCGGGCATCTCGAAGAGCACGTGCGTGCGGATGCGCCGCTCGAACGCCGGGTCGAAGCTCGCCGCGAGATTGGTGGCGAAGATCACGACGCCGTGGAACTGCTCGAGCTCTTGCAGCAGAACGCTGACGACCGTGTTCGACTCGCGCTGAAAGCCCAGGTCGACAAATGTCGACCGGCGCGACGCGATTGCATCGGCTTCATCGAACAACAGAACCGCACCTTCTTCGCGAGCCGTCCGAAAAATCGCGGAAACATTTTTCGGCGTCTCGCCCATCCACAGCGATTCGAGCTCCGCGTAGCGCACGAGCAGTAGCCGCCGGCCGAGCGAGTGGGCGATCGCTTCGGCGCAGATCGTCTTCCCCGTGCCGGGCGGGCCAGCGAAGTTGAACGCCAGCGCGAGGCCGGTGGGGTGACGTTCGCCGAGCCCCCAGCGGTTGAAGATCAGATTGTGATGGGTGAGCTGCGAGAGCGCCGTGTCGAGCGCGCGCCGCGTTGCCGGCGGCAGGATGACGTCGTTGAACGTCCGCCGCGGAACGATCGACTCAACGGCGCGGCGGCCGATGCCGAACAGACGAGTAAATGGGAACGCCGCCACCCGAACACGGTACAGGCTGTCCGGCCAGCAATCAACGGCAGAACAGGTGTCGAGTCTGCAGTTCCCTTATCAGGTCCCGGTTTTTTTCGCGGCGACCGCAGCCCGGGCCTCCTTCAGATGACCCATGATTTCCCGGTCGTTGGGCGCGAGACTCCAGGCCCGCTCGAGGATCGGCACTCGACGTGTGGGCTCTATTGACTAAGGCGTGATCTGCCACGCTTTTAGGCGTTCGCTCTGCAGATTGTCGGAAAAGTGTGACCGCGGTAAGTGCTTGTCTGACGGAAGAATGCCACATCAGAGCCGGCAAACCAGATTCCGCTGCGCAAACGCGCCTTTCTGTACAGGAGGAAGTTGTCGTGGAGCCATCCAATCCTGTCGAATCCGAGCGAGCGCTGGTTGCAGCAATCGTGACCCTCTTCTGCGGTCCGCAGCTGGATCTGGGACCGCTGGAAACAGCGGAAGATCTCAATCGCGTGTTTGGCCACGCTGATCTAAGAATGGACCGACCGCGGGACGTCTCGGCGGGCGAGGCGGATCTGCGTGTCGATTCCGTGGCGGGCTTGAGATCGTGTACTTCGTAGCGTCGTGTCCGCCTTCGGGAGGAGAGGCAGAAGGAAGGGGAAACATGGGCTAATCGATATTGAGATAACCTGGCAGGCGATTATTCTCCTTCCACGTCCGGATCTCTTGTCTCGTGTACTCGTACCCTACTTCTGCGATCTCCTCGATCTTGGACCGGTCGTCCGCCCGGAAGCGATCGACGGGCGGACGCAGACAAAACTCCGCATCCTGTTCCACCTCGCGGGATTTTCGTTCGCTGGCGACCCACAATGTTCTCATCATGGTCGCCGGAATCCCGGGAACTCTGATCGTTTTTTCGAATGGATTCAGACGGCTGCGCAGAACCCGCCAGGCCGAAGGCATCTCAGTAAAGGACTCATCCATGGTCAGGTCCTTCCGCGGACTGACCATACTGACAATGACTGGTCCGCCGCAAACCTCTTTCAGCAGATCTCCCGGGTGACTGTTCAACACGCCTCCGTCGATCAAGAGCTGGCCGCCATGGAGCACAGGGGGCAGCAATCCCGGTATCGCATTGCTGGCGTTCACAGACCACCACAGTCGTCCCCGCCGGTGAACGACCAATTGGCTGGTCGACAGATTGCAAGACGCACAGAAATAGCTCAGCCACAAGTCTTCGATTTCGATCTCGCCGAAGAATGTCTTCAGGGCGTTGCGGAAGCGCCGGCCGCTGCTCAGCGCAAACAGCGGAATGGCCAGGTCCGTGTTGAGCCGCTTGTCTGCCAGCAGACGCTTGTTCGAGCGAATCATGGTTGGCCAGTCCCATCCCATCGCATACTGGCCGGCGATGATTGCGCCCATGCTGACCCCGCAGATCATGTCGATCGGAATGCGCGCCTCTTCGAGCGCGCGAATCACACCGATATGCGCAAAGCCGCGCGCGCCGCCACCCCCCAGCGTCACACCCATCGCGCATCCCGCGAGGATCCGCGCGAGCCGGCCCAGGTCTGCCCGCACACCGCTGCGCACGTGATGATGCCGGACGACGGGTCTCGGTGCGAGCCACTTGGCGGTGCCGGGAAACGAGTGGCCGGATCGTTCGTGAATCAGGACCAGCTCGAAAGGCGCGGCCGGGTGCGCGGCGCTTTCCTGGAGCAACAGCTCCTCGGTCGCGTTCAAATCTGACGCGCTCCCTGCCCGGCCCACGAGAAGAACGCGGTCGGCCTGGCGAACGCAGCGCAGCGACTCGAACACCACGAACCGGTAGTCTTTTTCCAGCTCGCTGAGCCACGGCACGATCTCGCCGTTCGGATCGAAGGGTCTGCCGAACATTCGTTCGAACCGCTGCTCGTTGAGGTGCAGAACCGGCCCGAACGCGGAGAGCGCTTCGCACAACCCCTCTGTGAACTCGGAAAACGACGCAGATTCTCCGGCGCCGAGAATCACGATAGTCCTGAGAACCGGCACGGTGTGTTTGCGAGAGACGATCGCCCGCATACGCCCGGCCAGGATCCTGGCAATCTTTTTCAGCGCCTCGGCATTCTCGCGCACGAGCCTTTCAAATCCGCGCGGGCCGATCCTGACCAGCTGGGTATCCCGGATCGCACGAACGGTGCTCATTCGCGGTTGATCGTCAACGAGGTCGGTCTCGCCTACGGTTTCGCCGCTGCCGAGCTCTCCCAGGTACCTTTCCCCGCCGTCGTCGGCGAGCGCGGTCAGCTCGAGCCGTCCGCTCACAACGGTGTACATGCAGTCCGCAGGATCGCCCTGGCGTATCAGCAACTCGCCACGTTTGAGGCCGACCAGTTGAAGCTCAGAAGCCAGTGCGCCCAGAGCTTCCGGGTCGGCATCAGCGAACAATCCGCACAGCGACAGCAACGCGGACGCCGCGGACGCGGAGGTGACGGGCTCGGAGGTCATTCAGGAAGTACTGGCGCGGGTATACACGCCGTGGTACTCGGGCGGCATCAACTCCGCGATCGCCATCATGATGGAGTCCGCGTGTTGTTGAAGATCGCCAGGCCTATTGAAGTCCAGGCGCTTACCCAATCTGACTCGCACTGGAACTCTACGCAACCGTTTCCAGAAATCGACGATCCGTTCATGTCCGTAAATGGCCAGCGGCCAGACGGGAGCGCCGGTTTCGCACGCCAGATACGCCACACCGGGTTTGGCACGCGCGAGGGCGCCCCTGGTGGGTCGGCCTTCCGGCGTGATGGCCAGCGCGCCATTGCTCGCCAGGACTTCCCGGGCCGCTTCCAACGCTTCCATGTCGCCCTGCCCCCGCCGAATGTAAATCGTGTGGCCGAGTTGAGACACGAACGGGTGCGCCAGCCAACGCCAGTTATCGGCGATGAGGAATGTCGGAGTTAGGGGAATGTGCTGGCGGAGGTTGCTGAGTACGGATCCAAGAATTGCGAAATCGAAAAGGCTGATGTGATTGCTGGCCACCATGGCAGGGCCCCGGGCTGGTACATGCTCCAGCCCGTCCACTTCAATGCAGACAAGGCAGCGCACCAGTGCCGCGCACGTTTTCACGAGCATCTGCCCGTGCCAGGTCTTCCTCAGCGGCTCGGTCCGAAAGGAGGCCTTTGCCTTTACGGTCACCGGAGCCGCAACGGGGACCGAGGCCGCCGCACTCGCGATCCGGTCCGCCGCTCGCGCAAATCCAGCGACGGTCAGCATGTCGTTGTCCATGCGTATCGGAATCTCGATCCCCAGTCGGCTTCCCGCGCGGCCTGTCATGAGCGCGAATCCCAATGAGTCGCCGCCCAGTTCGTCGAAACGATCGTGGACACCGACGCGCGGCGCCTTCAGTATCTCCGCCCAAAGCGCTGCAACCGCAGCCTCGGTGGCAGTGCGGGGCGGAACATACTCACGTTCCTCCGGCGCCGATGCTGTCACCGCCAAATCGCGCAGCGCCTTCCGGTCGACCTTGGAATTCGGCGTCAGGGGCAGGGAATCCAGATAGACAAAAACCGACGGAACCATGTATTCGGGCAGTTGAGCCGAGAGAAACGCCCGCAGGCTGCTGGGAAGCGCCGCCGGGACTTTGGCGGGCCGCACCAAGTAGGCGACCAGCCTTTTTTTCGATGAGCCCGGCTGCTCGTGGATGACGACCGCGACGTCCTGCACCGCGTGATGCCTCGCCAGCACGCTCTCGATTTCGCCAAGCTCGATCCGGTGGCCGTGCAGCTTCACCTGATCGTCGAGGCGTGCCAGGAACAGGATGCTGCCGTCCGCGCGACACCGGCACAGGTCTCCTGTCTTGTAGAGGCGCTCTCCAGGAACAAATGGATGATCGATGAATCGGGAAGCTGTCAGGTCGGGAAGGTTCCGATAGCCGCGCGCCAGTCCGGTACCGCCGATGTGGAGTTCGCCCGCCACGCCGATCGGAACCGGTTGCAGTCGGTTGTCCAGAATGTACAGAGCAGTGTTGTCGACCGGGAGGCCTAACGGAATCGGGTCCTCGTCCGGTCCGACTTCATGTACTGCGGACCAGATGGTCGTTTCGGTGGGACCGTACATGTTCCACAGCGAACCAACTCGCGGCAGCAGCATTTGGGCCAGCTCCCGCGGCAGCGCTTCTCCGCCGCACAGGGCTTTGAGACGCGCGCAGCCGCGCCACTCCGAATCGATCAACACACGCCAGCCAGCCGGTGTGGCCTGCATCACCGTGACCCCGCGACTCTCGATCTCCCGCGCGAGTTGACGTCCGTCGAGTGCTGTGCCGCGCGCGGCAATCACGACGGTCGCGCCGGCGATGAGGGGAAGAAACAGCTCCAGACCCGCAATGTCGAACGAGAGCGTCGTCACGGCGAGCAGCACGTCTCCCGAGTCGAGTCCGGGGCGCTTGCGCATCGAGAGCAGCACGTTCGTCAAGGCGCTGTGCGGGATTTCCACGCCCTTCGGCCTGCCGGTGGATCCGGACGTGTAGATGACGTAGGCGAGATCCGATCCCGATGCCGCCGGCGGGGGATCGGCCTGGCGAGCTGGACGTTCAAATGCATCCAGTTCAATCACGGCAGCGGCGCCCTGCGCGAAGCGGTGCGCCAGCGCCGATTCAGTGATGATCGTCCGGGGCGCGGCATCTTCCAGGATCAGGTCGAAGCGAGCCTGAGGAAAATTTGGGTCGAGCGGAACGTATGCCGCGCCGGCCTTCCAGATGGCGAGCAGCGCCACCAACATCTCAACGGAACGCTCCACGCAGACCGCGACGAGATCGCCCGGGCGGGTGCCGGACTGACGCAAATACGCCGCGAGCGACGCTGACGCGGCACTCAGCTCGGCATAAGTGAGCTGGCGGTTCCCGCAGACTACCGCGATGCGGTCCGGCGCCACGCCCACCTGTGCTTCAAAGAGCCCGCAGGCGGTGTTCTCGGCCTGCGTCCGAATACGTAGGCCGGGTCCTTCGGACCCGGTATTCCACCGCCGACAAATCTCCTCGCGTTCCTCTTCGCCCAGCAGTCGAATAGACGAGACCGCCTGCGACGGGTCCGCGGCCACACCCCGCAACACATTGAGGTAGTGCGCCGCGAGGCGCTCGATGGTCGCTCGGTCGAACAGGTCCATGTCGAACCGGATCCGGCTCCAGCAGCGTTTGCCTTCCGCCACCGACAGCGCCAGGTCGAACTCGAGGTCTTCCTGCTTCAGCCCGTACGATTCCATCGCGAACGCTTCCGATTGAACGACCGCCGGTTCATGGCCGGTGACGAAGAGTTCGGAAAGCTGGGAGCCGCGAGCCATGAAGTAGGTGAACAGCCCCTGGGTCACCGGCATGCAGCCAGGTATGCGGACCGGGCGCAACTTTTCCACGAGCAGGGGAAACGGATAGTCCTGGTGAGCGAGGCCCTGGGCGAGTCTTTGATGCTGGCGCCGCAGGAAATCAGTGAATACCGGATCGCCTTCGAGGCGTGCGCGCAGAATGATGACATTGCTGAACGATCCCACCGTGCGGGCATACCGGAGGCTCGGACGGCTTCCCGTGACGAAGCCGGTCAGGATATCGGTCTGGCCGCTGTAACGACACAGAAGGATCTGCCAGGCGGCCGCGAAGATGTCGAACAGCATGATGTCGAGGTCCGCGGCGAGCGCCGTGAGGCCCTGAACGAGCTGGTCTTCGATCGGGAACCAGAGCGATCCGCCACGGCCCCTCGGATGCGCAGGCCGCGGGTGGTCCGTCGGAAAATCGAGGATTGGAGGCGCTCCTTCCAGTTGCTCTCGCCAGAAGGCGAGGTGAGCCTCTCCCTCCGGACCCTCCAGCATCTGCGTTTGCCAGTCCACGAAATCGCGGTACCCGGCTTTGATGGGAATGAGCGAATGACCTTCGCCGGACCGTGCCGAGGTATACACCTCCAGTAGCTCAGTAAAGACACGGCCCAACGACAAGGCGTCGAAGACCAGATGGTGAGCCGTGACGAGCAGAAGATGACTGTCGGCCCTGTTCGTGAACAGATGCGATCGAAACAACGGGCCCGCTGCGAGATCGAACGGCTGCCGATAAGCGGCGGTGACCCGCTCATCGATTTCGTCCGCTGAAAGGGCAGCGGTGTCGACGGTTTCGAAACGGACGGGGCCGCACGCACGTACCTCCTGCGCCAACTCGCCATTGGCATCCATCCCAAAAACGGCGCGCAGCGAGTCGTGACGGTCGACGATCACCTGAAGAGCGGCCTGGAGAGCCGGAACGTCGAGCGGCGGAAGGATTCTGACGGCAAGCGCGATGTGATAGACCGCGCTCCCAGGCAGCATCTGCTGCATGAACCACAAAGACTTCTGACCTGGCGTGAGGGGAAAAGGCGTGCTCAAAAGCTTATCAAGAAGTGAGAGATCTTCCACTGCGGTAGACTGACCGGGTTCAATGTCGGAAAGCCGAGAGAAGATGGCGATAATCGGGGCCGGCCCGGTCGGTCTTGGCATGGCCAGGGCGCTCAAGGTCCACGGCATTCCCTACGACCAGTTCGAGGCGGACGACGATATCGGCGGCAACTGGTACCACGGGGTCTACTCGACGACGCACACGATCAGCTCACGCAACGTGACGCAATATCCCGAGTACCCGATGCCGGCGCAGTACCCGGACTACCCGAGCCGCGAACAGGTGCTGGCCTACCTGCGTGATTACGCCCGGCATTTTGCGCTCGTCGGCGATATCACCTTCAACACGAAAGTGGTCATGGCGCGGCCGCGTTCGGACCAGCTGTGGGAGGTGACGCTCGGCTCGGGTGAGACTCGCATCTACAAGGGCGTCGTTGTTTCGAATGGCCATGACTGGAGCCGTCGTTATCCCCAGTATCCCGGCGTCTTTGCCGGCGAGTACATGCATTCCAAGGACTACAAGCGGCCGGAGCAGCTTGCCGGGCGCCGCGTGCTGGTGATTGGCGCGGGCAACTCGGCCAGCGATATTGCGTGCGAGGCGGCACGCGTCGGAACAAGCAGCGATGTGAGCATGCGGCGCGGTTATTGGTTCGTACCAAAGATCCTGTTCGGCAAGCCGTTTCACGAAGCCTTCCCGCTCGCGACTCCGATTTGGCTCCACCGTCTGCTGCTCCGGCTCGTGCTGAAGATCGCGGTCGGCGACTACCGCCGCTACGGCCTGCGGCGCCCGGAGCACAAGCTCTTCACCTCGGTTCCCACGATCAGTTCGGAACTGCTGCACTACCTGCGGCACGGTCGTATCACGCCGCGTCCCGATGTCGCGCGATACGACGGCCGTCGAATCGAGTTTGTCGACGGCAGCTCCGGGTCCTACGACCTCGTCGTCTGCGCCACCGGATTCCACCTGGAGTTCCCGTTCCTGCCAAAGGGGATGATACCCGTCCGCGACGGGGTGGCGCCCCTCTATGGTGGGGCAGTGCCGCAGGAGCAGAGGCATCTCTACATCACTTCCGCAACCCATCCGATCTACGGCTTCGGCCCTCCGATCACCGCGGGCGCCGACCTGCTCGCCACGTTGATCCCGTTGCAGGACCGCATCGAATTGCCGCTCGGTCGCGTCCTCAAGGCTTGCGGCATGAAGCCGGCGTCGACTCATCTCTTACATCCCGCGGCGGCGCTCCGGGAGCTGCGCTGGGCGCGCCGCCTTCTGCCGGTGATCGTGCCGTTCGTGGAACGGAGGCTGCGCCGCACGATCGATCGAAAAATGGGCCGAGCAAGCTCGGCCCCTACGGCCAACGAGACGGCGAGCGAGTCGCTCAATCCTGATATGACGGTCTACTAGCGCTTGAAGACATTCGTTGAGATTCTGCGGGCGCGAGCCCAGGAGGAACCGCACGCGTGTGCCTTTGCGTTCCTGACGAGTGACGGAGCGGAAACGCGCGTAACCTACGCGGAGCTCGAAGCTCGCTCTCGGGCCCTCGCGGCCCGGCTGCAAGACAAGGGCGCTACGGGTGAGCGCGTACTGATCGCGCTACAACCCGGCTTGGACTATGTCGTCGCAGTTTTTGGCTGCCTGTTCGCGGGCAGTACCGCAGTGCCGTGTGCGCTTTCCAGCCGGATGGAGCGCACGAGGCAGTTGCCGGCGATTGCGATCGATTCGGGGGCGAAATTTGCGATCAGCGGCAAGCCGCTCAATGAACATCCCGAGTGTGCGCATCTCGAATGGATTGCCGTCGATTCGAGCAACGTCGAAGCAGGCGCCCTCTGGCGCGAGCCGGCGCTGAACGCCGATCAGCCCGCCCTCTTGCAGTACACGTCCGGCACCACCTCTTCACCGCGCGGCGTGATGGTGTCGCATGCGAATCTGCTCGCGAACGCGCAGTCGATCGCGGAGGGTTTCAGGCACCCGAAAGGTCTCTGGGGCGTCACCTGGCTTCCGCCCTACCACGACATGGGTCTGATGGGCGGAATTCTGCAGCCCGTGTATTACGGCTCTCCCTCCGCAGTGATTTCTCCCCTGGATTTCGTCCGGCGGCCAGTGGTCTGGCTGGAAGCCGTGTCGCGATACCGCGTTCGGACCAGCGGTGGGCCGAACTTTGCCTATGAGCTATGCGCCCGCACCATTACGTCTGCGGAGAGCTCGAACTTCCGTCTGGATTCCTGGGAGCTTGCGTACGTCGGCGCCGAACCGGTGCGCGAGGACACGTTGGATCTGTTCGCACGGAAATTCGGGCCCCTGGGCTTCAGGCGTGAATCGTTCTTTCCCTGTTATGGCCTCGCCGAAGCCACGCTCTACGTTTCAGGAGGACGCCCGAGCGTCCGCTATCTTTCCGCGGCAGGCTTGCGCGAGCACCGGGTTGTCGAAAAGCCTGATGGTGAACTTCTAAAGAATGACGCCGACGCTCGGGCAATCGTCGGCTGTGGCCGTCCCGCTTCAGCATTGCAGGTCTCGATCGTGAATCCGGAAACCGAGCGGCCGTGCGGAACCGATTCCATCGGCGAGATCTGGGTCTCAGGCCCGACGGTCGCGAGCGGTTATTGGAACAGGCCCGAGGATACGCGCGACACATTTCACGCGCGGCTGGCTGACGATGGCGACAGACCGTTCCTGCGCACCGGTGATCTGGGTTTTGTGCAGGACGGCGAATTGTTCGTGACCGGGCGTTGCAAGGATCTGATTATTGTCCGCGGCCGGAATCATTATCCTCAAGACATCGAAGATACAGTGGTCGGGGTTTCGCCAGTGATTCGGCCGGGCACGTGTGCTGCGTTTTCGGTCGACTCCGCTACCGAAGAGAAACTCGTGGTGATTCTGGAGATGCCCAGGCCCCGGCCGGAACACCTCGACGTGCTGGCGGGCGACATCCGGCAAGCCGTGGTCGGCGCCCACGAACTTCAGGTGTCCACGATCGTGCTGGTGCGGCCGGGCGCTATTCCAAGAACGTCGAGCGGCAAAGCCCGGCGCCTCGAGTGCAGGGCCCGGTATATCTCAGGCGCGCTGGAGCCGTTGATGGCCGTGTGACGTCGATGCGCATTCCTCCACAGTACGAGAAGGCGGAGTCTTTCGAGCGCGATTTTGGCGATCCCGCGGACGCGCACAGCCGCCTCTCGTTTGCCACTGCTCTCGAGCTCGATGAACGCGAGGAATATCCATCCGAGCAGCACGCCGCGCTGGATTCATGGCATCTTCCGGAAATGTACATACCCGCCGAGTGCGGCGGCCAATTGAAATCCTTTGAAGAAGTGCTTGCGCTTCTTCGCGCCCTCTCGCGCCGCGATCTGACCGTGGCGGTGAGTCACGTGATCACATTCCTGGGAGCCGTGCCGGTTTGGATTGGCGGATCGCACGATCAGAAGCGCGTCGCGGCCGATCTGATACGCGGGGGCGGCAAAATCGCATTTGGCCTGACGGAACGCACGCACGGCAGCGATCTGCTCGCCAACGAGTTGGAAGCCCGTGAGGAGGGTGACCGGCTCTCGATCTCCGGAGAAAAGTGGCTGATTGGCAACGCCACGCGTTCAACAGCGATGACACTGTTCGCCAGGACCCGAACCGAAGGCGGTCCTCGCGGCTTCTCGGTGCTGTTCGCCGACAAGCGGCTCCTGGACTCGGCCGGCTTTCATCACCTGCCAAAAGTGAAGACGGTCGGCCTGCGAGGTTCGGATCTGAGCGGGATCTGCTTTGATCGCTGCGCGGCGCCGGCGGCCTCCTGTATCGGACCGGCAGGTTCGGGGTTCGAGCTCGCGCTGAAAGCCTTGCAGATTACGCGAATACTGTGTCCGGGGTTGTCCCTGGGCGCGGGTGACACGGCCCTGCGCCTGGTGCTCGACTTCGCGCTCACGCGCCCGCTCTACGGCGGAAGCCTGTTCGACATCCCTCACGCGCGATCGACCTTATCCAGTGCATTCATCGATCTCCTGATCTGCGACGCGGTCGCGATCAGCGCCGCGCGCGCACTGCAGGCGTATCCGGGGCAGGCCAGCGTCTGGTCGGCGGCCGCGAAGTATTTTGTGCCGGCGACGATCGAGAAGGTGATGCGCGATCTCTCGGTCGTCCTTGGTGCGCGGTTCTTTTTGAGGGACGGACACCCCTGGAACATGTTTCAGAAAATGGTCCGCGACAGCTCAATCGTGAGCGTCGTCGACGGAAGCTCGATGGTTCAGTTGCACGCGCTCGGCTTGCAACTCGAACAACTGGCAGCGGAGCCCGCAAGACCGGACCCCGATCTGAGCCGCCGGCTCGAAACGGTGTTTTCGTTGAGCATGCCCTTGCCGCCCTTCGATCCGAAGCAGCTTGATCTCTTCAGCCGCGAGGGCGACGACGCGGTCACCGGCATCCCGTTCCTCTCTGATCAGCTCCGATCGGCGAAGGCGAGTGAAGGAGCGCTGAATGTCGTTGACCGTGTCTCTGCGGAACACCGGCGATTGACGGCGGACGTCAAGCAAGCCCGTGGCCTGTCAGGCCGCTCGAGCGGACTGCTGCATCTCGCGAAACGGTTCGCTCGTCTCCATGCGGCGGCGTGCTGCTGTCACTTCTGGGTCCATAATCGCGACATCCTCGGGGAGTTCTTTGCACGGGAGGAGTGGTTGTCGAACTGTCTGAATCGGTTGCACTCTGAAGACGGGACGATGGTCGAGGACAGCTGCGTCGAGCGGGAATTGCTCGCCCGCTCTCGCGATCGCAGGCTCTTTTCGGCGGTCCCTTTTCAACTGGCCTCGGGAGCCGCGACGGGTACGGCCAATGAATGACCCTGAAGCGGCAGCCGCGGAAATACAGCAATTTCTGATCGTCGAGTTGGCGCGGCGGCTCGAGGTCGATCCCGAAGCGATCGATCCGCGGCAGCCATTCGAACGATATGGTCTGGATTCGCTCCACGCGTTGAGGCTGGCTGTGGAACTGGAGGAGAGGATCGGCCGTAAGCTTCCGACAACGGTGCTGTGGGACTATCCCTCGATTGAAAGCCTGGCGAAGTATCTGGCTTTTGAGCTCAACATCACTGAAATCAGTCCACCCTCTCGCTCAGCTTCTTGAGCGGCCGCTTTTCCTTGGTAATCTGCCGGTACAGCGGCTCGTAGTCCTCCCACTCTGTCTTGAAGACCCGATCGAGAACGCGTGTGCCCAGGCCGTAATTGCCCGTATATCTCGAATGGTGAAGCGAGTGATACGTAGTGGTCGTGAGCACCTTTCCGACGAGCCTCGTGTAGCCAGCTGATTTCAGCTCGAAATTCGCATGACTGAAAGAGTTGATCATGAGGTACCCGATGTACCACGCGGCTATTCCGGCAA
>Ga0114129_10004461_pt1 | contig 19745 bp, 13 predicted proteins | sample RhiMetdeltSRZDD1_FD_80071 | JGI IMG/M metagenome (GOLD analysis project Ga0114129, IMG submission 80071) | Populus rhizosphere microbial communities from Tennessee, USA - Rhizosphere MetaG P. deltoides SRZDD1 (version 2) (version 2) | ecosystem: Host-associated > Plants > Roots > Rhizosphere >...
ATCAACTCTAACGGTTGCCCTTTGCCATCGGAATAAGCTTTGAGTTTGTAACTCTTCAACACACCGCCCAGATTTGAAACCGTAGCTGTGTAGAGCGGCGTATCGACAACGATGTTGTCCGTCTTGTCGGATTGAATGTCGCTGACGGGCGCGGCAGCAGACGGATCGGCTTTAGGAAGTTCGATTGTTTTCGGCACTTCCTGGCCAGTAGCAGGGGCGCTGACAGGCGCAGTTGTAGTCGCGCTTGCTGAAGGCGCAGGCTCAGAAGGAACGAAAAAAGCACGAAAGGCGTATAAAACGCCGAACGATAATATGAATGCAAGAATGATGCGTTTTTCCATCAGGAATCCGGTTCTATGTCAATGGATCGAATCCCCCGCGATGCAGGGGGTGACATCGAAGTAATCGGGCCAGGGCGCGCGCAGTTCCGCGAATCAGACCGTAATGTTCAATAGCGGCGTGCGCGTATTCAGAACACGTTGGAACAAACCGGCAGGCAGGTGGCAGCCATGGTGAAACAACAAGCTTGTAAGCCCGGACGGCCTTGATCGCTAAAATCCGACCGACCGATAAATTCATATGTCTGCTCCGAGAAGAGTCAACAGCTCCGAACGCAATTCCTGAAAATCTCGATCGTGAACCGATCGGCGCGGATTGACGACGACGTCAAATCCGCCCTTCGACGCAGGCTCTGACGCCGGCTCTAAGGTTCGAAGAATTTCCCGGACTCTTCTCCTAATTCGATTTCTTTCGTGCGCTTTGCCCAGTTTGCGCGGTGTCGTCAGACCAAAACGGTAACGAGCAAGTTCATTTGGAAGGGCGAACAACACAAAGGAACGTGATGATCGCCTTGCGCCCTTCTCGTAGACCGATTCAAATTCGGCCGCCGTCTTCAATGTCTGCAGCACCTAATAGTGCTTCACAGAAACGCGCTTTCGGCCCTTATCACGCCGACCTTTCAGAACCAGCCGGCCGCCGCGCGTCTTCATGCGCTGCCGGAATCCGTGCGTCTTGGCGCGACGGCGATTGTTCGGTTGGTATGTCCTCTGTGGCATCTCCTGAGCTCCTCCCAAAACCTAAAATGTAGCATATCAATCGCCTAAACTGCAGACCCGAATTCATTGGCGCCAATTGCGCGAATGCAATCTTCGTAGTGCGCGTAATCCACGGCGGCTCTTGGATTTTCGCTGCATGCGAAAACGAAATTGAATCTGCGAAATGAAAGTGCTACTCTCTCGCGTCCCTTGCTCCAACTAACGCCTCGTTAAGAGGGAAACCAGATAACAACCCGGTTTTGGTTATCCACAGCTGTGGATATCGTTGTGGAAATCTTGCCCTTTCAAACTGAACATTCCAATGGATAATTGGCAGCAAGTCCTCGAAGTAGTCGAAAAGAAAGTCAATCAACAAAGCTACAACACATGGTTCAAGCCTACCCAGCTCATCAAGTATGACGAAAAGGCTCTTTACGTCCGGGTCCCGAATGCATTTTTTCAGGACTGGCTGAATGACCACATCAACGTCGTTATAGAAGCTGCCAAGCTGGCAGGTCTTGGCGACATCAGTGTCGTGTACATCACGGAAAAAGCTCCGGTCGAAATTGCCGACGCCCCGTCGCAGGGGCTGCTCGATTTTGAATCGATCGACAACACGCTCAACCCGAAATACAACTTTGATTCCTTTGTCGTCGGCTCCTCCAACCAGTTCGCGCACGCCGCGGCGGTGGCCGTAGCGGAAAGGCCGTCGAAGGCGTACAACCCACTGTTCATGTATGGTGGTGTCGGTTTAGGCAAGACACACCTGATGCATGCAATCGGGCAGGCGATCAAGCTGCACAACAAGCAACTGAAGCTCACCTACATCTCAACGGAAAAGTTCACAAACGAACTCATCAACGCGATTCGCTACGACAAACTGCTGGGCTTTCGTGAGAGATATCGCAACAATGACGTTCTGCTGATCGACGACATTCAGTTCATCGCCGGGAAGGAACGAACGCAGGAAGAGTTCTTTCACACCTTTAACGCTCTGTACGACATGCACAAGCAGATCATTATTTCTGCTGACTGTCCTCCGCGGGAGATACCGACCCTTGAAGAACGTTTGCACTCTCGTTTCGAATGGGGCCTGATCGCGGATATACAGCCACCGGATCTCGAGACCAAGATCGCGATCCTGAAGAAGAAAGCAGCCAGGCAGAATATCACCCTGCCCGACACCGTCGCGCTGTATATCGCGAGCAAAATCAAGTCGAACATCCGCGAACTCGAGGGGGCTCTTGTTCGACTAATCGCATTCTGTTCCCTGAGAGGATCCGAGATTACGCTTCAGATGGCACAGGAGACATTGCGTGACCTGCTGGCGCCTGGAGAAAAAGCCATCACAATCGAGATGATCCAGAAAACCGTCGCGGATCATTTTGGGATGCGTGTTCAGGAACTGAAGTCTAAAAACAATTCGAAGTCCGTGGCTGTACCTCGACAGATTTGCATGTATCTCTGCAAAAAATTGACGGGTGGTTCACTGCCACAGATCGGTCGCGATTTCGGGAACAAACATCACACTACCGTTTTACATTCAATCAACAAAATCGAAATGCTTCGGCAGCAAAATAAAGAGGTAAATAAGGTTATCGAAACGTTCCTCGATTCTTTCAAACAAGTTTAAGATCTGCATGTGGACCATATGTGGAAACTCGAGCGCTCAAACTGTTCCACAGGAAATTCACAGAATCAAAGAGCTGTTATCCACAAGCCTTATTCCTGTAAATTAATCTGTTTTCTAGTGTTTATTGAAACGTACGCAGATATCCACGTGGTTACGGTTAGGGGTTACTAATAACACTATGGAATTTACAGTAAGAAAATTTGATCTCCTTCAGGAGTTGACTCTCATTCAGGGAGTTGTCGAGAGGAAGACAACGATCCCTATCCTTGCGAATGTCCTGGTGCGGGCGGAGGGAGGAGAGCTACGCATTGCCGCTACGGATCTTGAAATCGGTTTGAAGTCCGTCTGTGTGTCAAAGACAACGGTGCCTGGAACAATCACCCTGCCGGCGAAAAGACTGTACGAGATTGTTCGAGCCCTTCCGGATAAAGAAATTAAATTCAAACGAGGCGAAGCAAACTGGGTGACCGTTACCTGTGGTTCCAGCCGCTTCCGTATCGCCGGTCTGCCTCAGGAAGACTTTCCGGCCCTACCTGAAGCCAAGGCCGTTGTTGCGAAGATTCCAGCTGAGGTTCTGTCGAAGTTAATGCTGCGTACGATTTTCGCGATTAGCTCCGAAGATTCCAAGTACACCTTGAGCGGCGCCTTGCTGTTGCTTAAGCCTGGATCCATCACAATGGTCGCGACGGATGGTCATCGCTTGGCTCACGTTGAAAAATCCGAGCCGATGGAAGACATCAGCGAAGAGATAAAAGTCCTGATTCCTAAAAAGGCGATGGGCGAACTGGTTCGTATGATCGCAGAAAGCAGTGAGGTGGATCGAATTGGTTTCTCTCGTGACGATAACCACCTGTTCTTTGATCTCGGGAAACGCCTTCTCGTATCGAGAATGCTGACGGGCCAGTTTCCAAATTATGAGGCTGTTCTCCCTCGTGGAAACGATCGGACATTCTCGATCAATCGTGAGGAGATAACTTCTGCCATTAAACGCGTTGCAATTTTGTCTGATGAAAGATCGCGAACGGTAAAGATCGCGGTTGGGAACAACGCCCTTGAAATTACGGCCAGTCACTCCGATCTCGGGGAAGCCCACGAGACTCTCGAGGTCGAATACAGCAAAGAGGAGCTCCAGGTCGGATTCAACTATCAATATCTATTGGATTTTCTTCAAACTGCAGACGAACCCGACGTCAGTTTTGAGTTCAAAGACAGCGAAAGCGCCGCTCAGCTCCGGACTCAGCCTTCGACCGACTATAACTATCGGTATGTTGTGATGCCGATGCGAATTTGAGTGAAGTTTTCTGACAGTCCGATCTCCTCAATATATTGAGGAGATGAGCGGCAATAACCCCTAGATAAGTGGTGGTTGTTTCAAAAGTTTCCTTCCCGAAAAGCCCCTATTTTTTGGTAAAATGTTCTTTATTTTTCTGTCTCCGGGGCGAGCTATTAAACGCGGACTTTCAGGAAGACCGGCAAGCGAGAATCGCACAAAACAACTGGTCAATCTTTCCTTTCCGCTGCACGTATTCCCACGAAAATTGAGGGCATAACTAACAAATGAGTGAACGACTCGAATCCCCAGGTGAGGGACGACCGAAGCAACCGCCGCAAACCGGTGATTATGGCGCCGAACACATCAAAGTCCTTGAAGGACTTGAGGCAGTTCGGAAGCGCCCCGCCATGTATATCGGCTCAACGGGTCCCGATGGATTGCATCACCTCGTGTACGAAGTCGTTGATAATTCGATCGACGAAGCGCTTGCGGGATTCTGCACTGAGGTTCACGTCATCATTCACATCGACAATTCTGTAACGGTCATCGACAACGGCCGTGGTATTCCGACTGAGATCATGCCGAAAGAAGGCAAACCGGCTGCGGAAGTTGTACTGACCAAGCTCCACGCCGGCGGCAAGTTCGATAATTCCGCGTACAAGGTCTCGGGTGGTCTCCACGGTGTGGGTGTGTCTGTAGTGAACGCGCTGTCGGAGTGGCTGAATCTCGAGATCTGGCGCAACGGAAAGGTCTACGTTCAAAGCTATAGACGAGGCGCACCGACCGGGCCCCTCGAGACAACAGGCCACACCGATCGCCGCGGAACCAAGGTTAACTTCAAACCTGATTCTGCTATTTTCGAAACCACTGAATACAGCTTTGATGTTTTGTCTCAGCGATTGCGAGAGCTCGCATTCCTAAACAAGGGGTTATTGATCACGATCGAAGATGAGCGCAACGAGAAGAAACATGAGTTCCACTACACGGGTGGAATCGTTTCTTTCGTCGAGCACCTCAACAAGAATAAGACGCCGTTGCATGAAAAAGTGGTTTATTTCGAGGGCGATCGAGAGGGGATCAATCTGCAGATAGCCATGCAGTACAACGACGGCTACCAGGAGCAGATTTTTACATTCGCCAATAACATCAATACGCATGAGGGCGGAACGCACATGATCGGTTTCAAGTCCGCCCTGACGCGAACGCTGAACAATTACGCCATCGGAAATAATCTTTTCAAGGAAGTGAAAGATAATCTCTCGGGCGACGACGTCCGTGAAGGGTTGGTAGCGGTTATCAACGTCAAGTTGCCCAATCCTCAGTTTGAGGGTCAGACCAAGACCAAGCTGGGAAATAGCGAAGTCAAAGGCATCGTTGAAACGCTTGTTAATGACGGCCTGAGCGGATACCTCGAAGAGAACCCGCCTGTGGCTCGTAAGATCATTACTAAAGCTCTCGAGGCCGCAAGGGCGCGAGACGCGGCACGGCGTGCGCGGGAACTGGTGCGCCGCAAGGGTGCGCTCGACAGCATGTCTTTGCCTGGAAAGCTTGCAGATTGTCAGGAGCGTTCGCCCGAATTGTCGGAAATTTTCATTGTTGAGGGTGATTCGGCCGGCGGATCAGCAAAACAAGGGCGCGATCGGCGCACACAAGCGATTCTGCCGATCAAGGGAAAGATTCTGAACGTCGAGAAAGCGCGCTACGACAAGATGCTCACGCATACGGAAATCGCGGCAATGATCACCGCTCTCGGGACCAGCATCGGCCAGGATGACTTCGATGCCTCGAAGCTGCGGTACCACAAAGTGATCATCATGACGGATGCTGACGTGGATGGCTCTCACATCCGTACGCTGTTGCTGACATTCTTCTACCGGCAGATGGGCGCTCTGATCGAGGGCGGGCACATCTATATTGCCCAGCCGCCTCTCTTCAAAGTGAAGAAAGGCAAGAGCGAGCAATACATTAAAGATGAGCGGCAGATGTCGCGATTCCTCCTGAAGAAAGCGACCGAGAATCTCGTGGTTGAGGTGCAGAAAGGCACGCAGCTGAGCGGAAAGGATCTCACCAGTTTTCTCGAAAAGCTCATCGAGCTGAACACGGTGTTTCAGAAAGTCGACAGACACTTCCGCGACTCGCGTGTGGTCGATTTCCTCCTCAATGTCGGCGCCGATGCGCGGAATTTCCTCTCCGATAATGACAAGGTCCAGGCGCTTGCCAGGAAGATCGATGAGTTCGGTTACAAATCTGAAATCTCGACGGATGAAGAACACAGCGTCCAGAAGATTACTTACCGTCAGGGAAGTCAGACGCCGCGGGTCGTGGGCTATCAGCAACTGTCCAGCCCCGAATATCTCCGTCTCGTAACCCTGCATAAATCGATCGGAGAAATGGATCAGCCGCCATTCACAGTCATTGCCGATTCCGCGAAGACGACTTTGAAAGATCGTCGGGAATTGATCGACTACGTGATTGAGCTTGGCAAGAAGGATCTGCATATACAGCGTTATAAGGGTCTTGGTGAAATGAACCCCGAACAGTTGTGGGAAACCACCATGGATCCCGAAAGACGAACTCTCCTTCAGGTTCAGATCAAGGACGCCGTACAGACGGGAGAAATTTTTACGATTCTCATGGGTGATGCCGTGGAGCCGAGGCGGCAATTCATCGAAGAGAACGCGCTCGAAGTGAAGAACCTCGACATTTAAGAAGTTATAGCGCGCCACTAAAAGGGAGTTAAATGGCAGACGAAGTCACGCCACCACTACCACCAGCCCCACCGCCGCCGAATCAGCAGCCGATAAACATCGAAGACGAAATGCGGCGATCGTACGTGGATTACGCGATGAGCGTCATCATCGGCCGGGCATTGCCCGATGTACGCGACGCCCTGAAACCTGTTCACCGCCGAATCCTGTACGGAATGCGCGACATGGGTCTTGCTTCGAATCGGCCTTATCGCAAGTGCGCGAAGATCGTCGGCGAAGTCATGGGTAATTACCATCCGCATGGTGACGCCGCGATTTACGACACGCTCGTGCGAATGGCGCAGGATTTTTCGTACCGTTACACGCTCGTCGATGGGCAGGGCAATTTTGGATCGATCGATGGGGATCCTGCAGCCGCCATGCGATACACCGAAGCGCGCATGGATCCGTTTTCAGAGGCGCTGCTGGAAGACATCGAGAAAGAAACTGTAGACTTCGTTCCCAACTACGACGAAGACCGTGAAGAACCCTCATATCTACCCAGCAAAGTTCCGAATCTCCTGGTAAACGGTGCCGGCGGGATTGCTGTCGGTATGGCTACGAATATGCCGCCGCACAACTTGACGGAGGTTTGTGATGCCGTCGTGCTTCTCATCAATAATCCGAACGCGACGTTCGACGAGATCCACGGGATCATTCCCGGGCCCGATTTTCCCACTGCCGGGCTCATCTATGGGAAGAGCGGAATACGGCAGGCATACAGGACGGGCCGCGGACAGGTCATGATGCGCTCGCGCGCGACGATCGAACGTCAGGGCAAAGATCGTGACGTTATCGTAGTCACCGAAATTCCGTATCAGGTGAATAAAGCGCGATTGATCGAAAAGATAGCCGAACTCATTAACGACAAGCGTATCGAAGGAATCAGCGACATCCGCGATGAAAGCGACCGCCAGGGGATGCGCGTCGTGATCGAGTTAAAACGCGGCGAGCAGGGTCTCGTCATACTGAATCAACTCTACAAGCTGACCGCAATGCAGACCAGTTTCGGCGTGATCAATCTCGCCATCGTGAACGGACAGCCGAAGGTCCTTTCGTTGATGGAGCTGCTGCGGAATTTCATCGAACATCGAGTGGAGGTGGTTCGCCGCCGCACACAGTATGAATTGCGTCAGGCGGAGGCGCGCGCCCACATCCTGGAAGGTCTCCAGAAAGCGCTCGATCATATCGATGAGATCATCAAGCTTATCCGCGCAGCTAAAACGACTGCGGATGCCCGCGAGGGCCTGATCGCTCAATACCAGTTCACGGAAATTCAAGCCAAAGCAATTCTCGAGATGCAGCTGCAACGCCTCACCAGTCTCGAGCGCCAGAAGATTGAAGACGAGTTGAAAGAACTCCGCGAGCGGATCGCAGAGTTGCGGGAGATCCTCGCAAGCGATGCCAAGCTGCGGCTGGTGATCGTCAAAGAGCTGCGCGAAGTTCAGAAGAAATATGGTGATGAGCGCCGTACCGAGATCATCGACGAAGAAGTCGAGATCAACATCGAAGACCTGATTGCTGAAGAAGATGTCGTCATCACGGTGACGCATAGCGGTTACCTGAAGCGCACGCCACAGTCGGTCTATCGCAGCCAGGGTCGTGGTGGCAAAGGCCGCATCGGCATGAAGACGCGCGACGAGGATGCCGTGACCGGTGTTTTTGGTGCGAACACACACAGCTACATGCTTGTGTTCACTGACCGTGGAAAGCTGTACTGGCTGAAGGTCTACGAAATTCCCGACGTCGGCAGCGCAGGGAAGGGAAAAGCCATCGTGAACCTGGCAAATCTTTCGGCCGATGAAAAGGTCCGAGCGCTCTTATCGGTGAAGGATTTTGATCCGGGTGTGTCGGTCGTCATGACGACCCGCAAGGGTCAGGTCAAAAAGACATCCCTGGCAGCATTCAGTAACCCGACCAGTCGCGGAATTATCGCGATGGGCGTGCCTGAGGACGACGAGTTGATCGCGGCTGAACTCGTCTCCGGTAAGGAGTCGATCTTCATCGGCACGCACGACGGCATGGCCATTCGGTTCAACCATGAAGATGTCCGCGAAATGGGCCGCCAGGCATACGGCGTCATCGGAATTCGTCTCGACGAAGGCGACTACGCCGTCAGCATGATTGCATCAAGCAGCGAGACGGACATGGTGTTGTCGGTGACCGAGGGCGGCTTCGGCAAGCGGACAAGCGTCGAAGAATATCGCACGCAGAGCCGAGGCGGTAAAGGCGTCATCAACATCAAAACGACCGATAAGAACGGAAAGGTCGTCGCTATCATGCGGGTGCAGGAAGACACGGATATTCTTGTCATGACCGCGAATGGAAAATTGATTCGGGTCCGCTCTCAGGATATCCGCGCCGTTGGCCGTGCGACGCAAGGCGTCCGTTTGATCAATATCGATGAAGATGACAAGGTGACGGCGGCAACGCTGATTGCATCCGAAGGCGAGAAAGGTCTCGAGGAAACACCGCCTGCGCCGGAATCTGGGCCCACAGTTCACTAGTAGGCGCGGGTTTACGCCCGCGCCTACCTCCCCGTAATCAGATCAATCCCGATCGAAGGTATAGAGAAAAACAATTTCTTCTTCAATCCCACGTAACTCTGATTTCCCGCGATCAAGTTGCCGAGGATGGTCCGCAGCGTGCGGCTTCGTTGCGAGAACTGCACGGTTCGTTTTTTGAAATCTCCCGCCAGGAACTTGCCGTTATAAAACCGCTTGTACATGCGTGACGCGCGCTCCAGTTCGACACCTATTTCGTGCCAAATTTTCAACGGATATTGGTATGGCGCTTCGATGGTTTCCGCGAGGATCTCGGCGGACTTCATTGCGAAATAAATTCCTTCTCCTGTGATCGGATCCGCCAACCCGGCGGCATCGCCGATCAGTGCCCATCGCTCACCGGCGATCTGGTTCTTCTTCCACGCCTGTGGACCCAAACAGGGTACAGGCGCGCTGTAGAATTCGGCCTGGTCCAAAAAGTCTGCGCCGAGGTCCGCTACGATGAAATTCGAAAGCAGCATTTTCGCGCGGCCTGTCCAGCCGGGAATGCTACGGGTGATGAGTCCGTAGGAGATGTGATTCGGCCGTGGGAACGACCAAATATAGCCTTCGAAGTCCGGCACGAAGTAAATCTTCATTTGCGGAGGCCCCTCCGCGCGTATGAAGTACCCCAGTGTCACGCTCAAATCTTCTGGCGGCAGCGGTTTTCCCAGCGTGCGCCGCACTATGCTGGTAGCGCCATCGGCGCCGATTAGGAAATCCGATTGCAATAATGAATCTCGTGTAGACAACGTCCAGCCGCGAGCCGCCGGTTCAACCGCAGTAACCCGGGTTTTTACGATGGTTACACCGGCCTTTTCGGCCTCCGCGATCAGGTACTTGCCGAGTTCTTGCCTGGATAACACCGCAAGAGGCTGCTCCGTTGGAACGGTTACCGAGCGCTTGTCGCTGAAATAAATGGTGATGCGATCGATGTACTTTCGGGGAAGTTCTGAGTCAAAGATTGCGAAACTGGAAAGCGCCTTGGTGGTGACTCCACCGCCGCACGGCTTTTCCCACGGAGCCTGGGAGTCTATGAGAGTAACCGCGTGTCCGCGTTTGGCTAGCAGTGTCGCGGCCCACGCTCCGGCAGGACCAGCACCGATGATGGCTATTCGCATGTGCTCACAAACAATCCAGCATAGAAGGCCGTCTATCTTAGCAGAGGAGCTTCTGCATGATTGAAAAAACGCCGCGGTCGATTCCAGACGATCATCCGATTCGCGCCCTTTTTCATCAACTGACTGAAAGAGGTTTTGGACAATCGAATCTTCATGACCGCGATACGATTCAGTACGTCACGAATCTGCTCACCGACTTTGTGCATGTCGATAACGTGTATCGCATCAGAGACGCTTCGGGTCGTCGCATCGAATACCTGTTCGAAATCCTCGAGCAAGCCAGCGCGGAAATGTCACCGACCGTACGACGCGATTACTACAAACATCTCGGTGATCTAACGCTCTTCAATCTCGGGCTTTTTCCTGAAAGCCTTACCTACGGGCATCGCACTATGAGCCCGGATTATTACGCCGAGACGGGACGACGGTCTTATACCATCGTCGCGGACATGGATTCTGCAACGCGGTCAACCGTTGTGTATAGAAAACTCTCCGATCAATTTGAACGTTGTGTGGTGGGATTGAACTGGGTAAAGCACTACATCAACGACCCGTTTTTCCAGTACATGTTCCGCGAATTCAACGTTACGTAATAAAATATTCGACTCTTTCTGTTTTCGTCTGGAGGACCATGGCCAAGAGTCGAATATCCATCGTTCAATACCTCAATTCCATTCCTCTCGCCTGGGGCATCCTGGAGGGAGTTCAGCGCGAAGCGTTCGATCCGGTTCTCAACACGCCTGCAGAGTGTGCGGACCTGCTGGCGGGTAGCAAAGTCGATATCGGCCTGATTCCATCCATCGAGTTTCAGCGAATCAAAGGAAGCCGCATCGTTCCGGGGCCGGTTGTTGCATCGACTCATCGCGTCCGCAGCGTACTGCTGATCAGCGAGATGCCTTTATGGAAGGTCAAGACGGTTGCATTCGACAAAACATCGCGGACGTCGATGGTTCTCGCACGTATTGTTTTCGAGGAGTTCTATCACATCAGGCCCGACTTCCGACCTTCTGAGCCTGATCTTCCGAACATGCTTGCTCAAAGCGACGCCGCCTTGCTCATCGGTGATCGGGCGTTGAAGTTCAAAGAAGAGAACGAACTGCCGAACGCGGAACACCAGAAACCGCTTCTGCGCCATGGTGCTGAACCGTTACAGGTTTTCGACCTCGCCGAACGCTGGCGATTTCTAACAGGCTTGCCTTTTGTTTTCGCATTTTGGGCAGCTCGTGACGGCTTCAAGGACGAGAGTGTCGTGGATACTCTCAAGAAGTCGCGCGACTTTGGTGTCGCGAACATTCCCACGATTGCCGAGAAGTATGCAGAGCCAACGGGTATCAAAAAGGAGTACATCCAGGAATACCTTCAGCAGAACATGCATTACTATATGGAACAAAGCTGCATCGAAGGCCTGGCGCTCTTCTATGACAAAGCCGCGCGGCTGGGCGCGATCAAGGGCCCGCGCGGCCTGGAATTTATATGAGAACCATCAGCACGATTCTGGAGTCCGCTTCGGCCGGCGGAAGAATCACGTCGGATGAGGCCGTCCGGCTCTTTGAAGAAGCGGATCTTCTGGATCTTGCCGGCGCTGCGGATCGGATACGCACGCGTCTTCATCCGGACAACGTCATCAGCTACATCATTGACCGCAACATCAATTACACGAATGTCTGCAAAGAGTTCTGCACATTTTGCGCATTTTACCGGGTGAAGGGCGATCGAGAGGCCTACGTCCTGCCCGATCACGTGATCCACAAGAAGATCGAAGAAACGATTGCACTCGGCGGAACGGGCATCCTGATGCAGGGCGGCGTTCACCCGGACCTGAAGATCGACTATTACGAGAATCTTCTTTCCGGTATCAAGCAGCGGTTTTCAATTCACTGCCACTGCTTCTCGCCACCGGAAATTCTAAACATTGCACGTGTTTCCAGGATGACGGTCTCTGACGTGTTTCAACGCTTGCGCGCGGCCGGCCTCGACTCTATGCCGGGCGGCGGCGGCGAGATTCTCGACGACGAAATTCGTACTTCGATCAGCCCGCTCAAGTGCAAGACCGACGAATGGCTGATGGTGCACCGCGAAGCGCATAAGCTCGGCATGCGTACGACCGCGACGATGATGATCGGCGTCGGAGAAAATATTCATCATCGGATCCGCCATCTCGAGAGATTACGCAACTTGCAGGATGAAACGCGTGGATTCACAGCTTTCATTCCGTGGACTTTCCAGCCCGAACACACGGAACTGGCCCTCCGAAATTTGCCAGAGGTAACGGCCGCCGAATACCTGCGCCTGCTCGCGCTCAGCCGACTTTACCTGGATAACGTGCAAAACGTTCAGGTTTCGTGGTTGACGGTTGGCATGAAAGTCGGCCAGGTTGGCCTGCGGTTCGGCGTGAATGACATGGGCAGCATCATGATCGAAGAAAATGTCATCAGTGCCGCCGGCGCTAAACACCGGGCAAACGATGCGGAGCTGCGCCACGTGATTGCCGATGCCGGCTTCATTCCCCGCCAACGAACGACGCTGTACGAACGTTATGTGAACTAGCTGGTGCCCTTTTGCACCAGAGTGCTCACGACGAACACCCCGAAGAGCATGGCGTTATAAGACGTATGCATGATCAGCGACGGGATTATTGAATTTGAGCGCTCACGAATAAGCGAGAGTATGTAACCCACCACAAAGATCAGCGCGACACCGGCCCAGCTGCCCCAGAGCTGGGGCACGTGAAGCAATGCGAAGAGAACAGCGGTGACCGCAACGGCCACTTTCGACCCACGCATCTCATACAGCACCTGGAAAAGAAATCCGCGAAAGATGATTTCCTCAAACAGGGGCGCGACGCCTATTCCGAAAATCGCGAAGATCCACATCGCACTCGATGACGACAACAACTTCTCGATGGGCGGCGGCGATTCCGGAGGAAGCAGCGAGGACACGATCAGTACGCTTACCGCCAGCATCGCGCCGAGCCCGACAAGAAATCCCGTCGTGAAATCGTAGTTCCGATACCAATGAATGGTCTCGCGAAAGGACCGTCGGTGGACTACGTTCACCAGGAAAGCAATGAACCCGACGAGAACCAGATTCATTATTCCCTGAACAAGAACCAGATCAACGGCCGTAAGCTGATCTGTCTTCACGTCGGGATGCACCAAACGCCACAACCAGACCAGACCTGCCGGCAACACCAGAACCGTCAATGCAAAAAACACACCGAAAACAATCAGGTCGACAGAAGACCAGGGATTCTGCGGTTCGAAGCGTTCCGGTTCCGCAATCGGGTCCGGTAGTGAATTGAGCATTTGCTTTATTTCGTCAGGGAACCTTTAAGAGCCGCCGCTATGAGAGGAACCATAATTTCATGATGTCCGGTGATCGCTACAGACTGCCCCGAATTTTGTGTGGGCCGTTTCAACACATTCTGGGTCGGTCGATAATGCTGAATAAAGTCCAGATTCGCTGTTGTGAACTCTTCAAGTCGATTTCCGAGGTTACGAACCACCGATACCGCCTTCAAGAAAACCTCGGGCAAAACGACGGCTGAGCCGACGTTCAGGTAAACGCCGCCGCCATCCAGTTCTTTAGTCATAGTACAAAAGAGGCGAAAATCCCGATAGGTCGTTTCCCCAAGAGCTTCGCCCGAAACCTTCGGATGCGCATGGATGATGTCGGTACCAATCGCCACGTGAACCGTCACGGGAATTTTCCGCTCGTACGCTTGCGCCATCACGCTCGCAGAAGCATGACGGAAGCTCACGCCGCTACCGCCTTCAGTAATGAATTTGCCGACACCCTCTCCCATTCCGATACCATTCGCGTGAGCGTCGGTAATGGCAGCGTTCATGTACTCACCGGTTTCCCGAGCCATGCCAAAACGGCCTTCCGTGAGCTGTTCCTCGACTTCCTCGGAAGTAGCACCGCGAAGGGCGACTTCGAAGTCGTGGATGGCCGCCGAACCATTCATGGCTATACCGTGCACGAAACCCGATTGCATGAGATCCACAAGCAGCGGGCCAAGGCCCACCTTGACGACGTGGCCACCAAGTCCCCAGATAATTGGCTTTCCCGTCGTGTGCGCATACAGCATCGCGCGGATCAGAGTCCGCAAGTGTTCTCCGGCAAGAATGCGTGGCAGCTTCGAAATGAAACCGAGGACGTTCTCCGAGCCATCCATGGGTTTGCCGAACATTTCGATGCTGACTTTACTCTTGCGGCTCTCCAGTGGGTACGTGGAGATTCCATCGAATTGGATCGGTTTGATGGAATAGCGGGAATCCACAATCAGCCTGCAGGATAGATTTCAGGAAAGAGTTCACGATCCGCGAGGTCGCATAGGATGTGGCCAAGCAGAAGATGTGTTTCCTGGATTCGCGGCGTCTGCTTGCTCGGAACGCGGAACAACACATCAGCCCGGCCGTTCATCTTGCCGCCGGATTCGCCGGTGAATCCGATCGTGAACAAACCCCGCGTGCGCGCCGCATCGAGAGCTTCGAGAACGCTTGGGGAATTGCCGCTGGTCGAGATTCCAATGGCCGCGTCGCCGCTCTGGCCGAGCGCGTCGATCTGGCGCGAGAAGACTTTCGCATAGCCGTAGTCGTTTCCAATCGCCGTCAGAATTGACGTGTCGGTGGAAAGCGAAATTCCCGGCAGGGCTGATCGATCAGGCCCGAAGCGGCCCACCAGCTCGGCTGCCAGATGCTGCGCGTCCGCAGCGCTACCGCCGTTCCCGAAGAACAATACCTTGTGCCCGCACTTGAGCACCTGCGCGAGTTTCGCGGCCGTTTCGACGATGCGGTCCCGGTTCTCCTCGAAGAAACGGGATTTCACGCGGAGGCTTTCGCCGACCATCTGTTCGATAAGTTGTGCGGCGTTTTTCATGACGAATGGTCCAGCGTCAATGCCGGTGATCTCGGTTTCGCGAGAACCTGTGCGAGTGCTTGTCCCGTATACGATTTTTTCGATCGCGCGACCTGTTCCGGTGTGCCGGTCGCCATAACACGGCCACCATTGACGCCACCGTCGGGTCCCAGATCGATAATCCAGTCGGCCGTTTTCATGACGTCCAGATGATGCTCGATAATAATTACCGTGTTGCCAAGGTCTGTCAACCGGCAGAGAACGTCGAGCAGCTTTTTCACATCTTCGAAGTGGAGACCTGTAGTGGGTTCGTCGAGAATGTAAAGCGTCTTGCCTGTTGCCCTCTTACTCAATTCCTTCGCCAGTTTGATCCGCTGTGCTTCTCCACCGGACAGCGTCGTTGCAGGCTGTCCCAATCCGATGTATCCAAGCCCGACATCCACGAGCGTTTGTAGCTTCGCATGCACCTGCGGTATTGCACCTAGCACTTTCAATGCATCGGCGACAGTGGAGTTCAACAGATCGGCGATGGAGAGACCTTTGTATTGAATAGCGAGTGTTTCACTGTTGTACCGTTTTCCACGGCAGACTTCGCAATCAACATACACGTTCGGGAGAAAACTCATCTCGATCTTGCGCACTCCATCGCCCTGGCACGCTTCGCATCGCCCGCCTTTGACGTTGAAACTGAACCTGCCGGCCTTGTAGCCGCGCGCTCGAGACTCCGGAAGCATGGCATAGAGCTCACGAATCGGCGTGAACACCCCCGTGTATGTTGCTGGATTCGATCGCGGTGTTCTCCCAATCGGCGACTGGTCGATCTCGATCACCTTGTCGATCAGCTCAAGACCCTCGATCGCTTTATGGGCACCCGGCTCATCGAGAGCGCGATAGATATTCTTCGCCAATGCTTTGTACAAAATTTCGTTCACGAGTGTGGATTTGCCGGAGCCGGAGACGCCTGTCACGACAGTCATCAACCCAATGGGGAACGAAACATCGATGTCTTGCAGGTTGTGCTCGGATGCACCGCGCACAACGATCGCCTTGTGATTCGGCGACCGCCGTGTGTGCGGCGTTGGAATTTCCGACTGGCCGGAAAGATAGTGTCCAGTCAGACTGCGGTCGGAGTGCGCTATGGTTTCTGGATTTCCCGCCGCAACAAGATGTCCGCCTTCCGTACCCGCGCCTGGTCCAAGATCGATAACGTAGTCCGCGCGTCGAATTGTGTCTTCGTCGTGTTCTACGACGACTACCGTGTTGCCGAGGTCGCGAAGTTCCTCGAGTGTCGCGAGAAGCCGTGCGTTGTCTTTGTGATGAAGGCCGATCGAGGGCTCATCAAGGACGTAAAGAACACCGCGCAATTTCGAACCGATTTGTGTTGCAAGGCGAATGCGCTGGCTCTCTCCACCCGACAGCGTGTTGGCCGCTCGATCGAGACTTAGGTAGTTCAAGCCGACTGCGTCCAGAAATGCCAGCCGTTCGCGGATTTCTCTAATGATTCGACCCGCGATCAATTCCTCACGTGGGCCCAGTGTTAACTCCGCGAAAAACCCCAGGCTGTCCGTAATCGGCCAGGAGACGATCTCGGCAATCGATCGGTCCGCCACTTTCACAGCCAGGCTTTCCGGGCGGAGCCGCGCTCCATGACATGCCGCACAAGGCTTTGAGACCATGAACTGCGAAAGATCGTCCGATGCGAGACTTTCCTGATCGTAGTAACGATTCAGGAGATCAATAATTCCTTCGACGCGTTTGCCGCGGTCCTTGATTCCATAGAAAATCGCCTGCTGGACTTTTGTGGGCAGCTGGTCGAACGGCAGGGTTGGATCAGCCCCGAGTTGTTTAGCGATATCGCAGATTTGCTCTTCAAAATCTTCGTCGAACCACCCATTGCCTAGGGCGAGACCGCCATTGAAAAGCGGTTTGGTAGGATCACTGACGATCCGCGTCGGGTCGATGTCGTACTTCATTCCAAGACCATTGCAGGCCTCGCACGCACCGTAAATACTGTTGAACGAAAACGTCCGCGGCTCGATCGCCGGAATGCTGATGCCGCAATCCACGCAGGCCATCTTTTCGGAGTACAGGCGTTCCTCGCCATCAACGACGGCGATCAGCACAATTCCCTTGGCCAGCTTGGTCGCCTGTTCGATTGACGCCTCCAGCCGCTTTTCAATGTTCGGTTTGATCAGCAACCGATCCACAACGATCTCGATCGAATGGTTCTTCTTCCTGTCGAGTTCGATCGGTTCATCGAGGTTGTGAAGAACTCCGTCGATGCGGCCGCGTACATAGCCGGTTTTCGCGAGTGCCTGCAGCTGTTTCTTAAACTCGCCCTTCCTCCCACGGACGATCGGCGCAAGGATCATCACCCGCTCGCCCTCGGGCAACGACTTCAAATGACGCATGATCTGGTCGGGGGTCTGTTTCGAGATCGGCTTGCCGCATTGGAAGCAGTGCGGCACACCGATTGAGGAGAACAGCAGGCGGAGATAGTCGTAGATCTCGGTGACCGTGCCGACCGTTGACCGCGGACTGCGCGTCGCGGTTTTTTGTTCGATCGAGATCGAAGGAGAGAGCCCCTCGATGGAGTCCACGTCCGGCGGTTCGAGACGGTCGAGAAACTGCCGCGCGTAAGCGGAAAGAGATTCGACGTAGCGGCGCTGGCCTTCAGCGTAGATCGTGTCGAATGCGAGGCTTGATTTCCCCGAGCCACTCAAGCCGGTGATAACGGTCAGCTTGTTGCGTGGAATTTCGACGTCGATACCCTTGAGGTTGTGCTGCCGGGCCCCGCGAACCGTGATGTTTCGAATGATGCGCTGCATAGTTTCGAATCTGAGGCTGACAAGAACCCCACATTCTAGCGCACCTAACCCATCAATTCCCACCGATTGGCGAGATCTTCGTATAAACCTTCTAAAGTCGTCTTCAGTTGGGCGTATTTCTGATGCGTCGATTCCCAGTCCGTACCGGCTCCCGGGTTCTGAAACGAAAGCTCCATTTCCGCCAGCTCGCCCTCCAGATCCGCAATCTTTTGTTCGAGTTGTGCGACTTCCTTCTGTAACTGATCCCTCTTGTTCTTGCTTAACTTTGAAGTCGAATCGCTCTCCGCGCCGGGTGAGGGTGCGCCCATTTTCTGGAAGGGCGCCGGGTAAGGGTCTCCGGTCTCGTGCCCTTTATCCAACCACTCCTCGAACGCACTAAGTCTGTCGAACGTGTGAGCGCGCCCATCTTCGATATACAGCAGGTTGGTGGCAATCTTCTGCACCAGATACCGGTCATGCGTCACAAACACAATCGTCCCCGGATACTCCGCCAGCGCCGTCTCCAACGCCTCCCGCGCCGCAATATCCAGGTGGTTCGTCGGTTCATCCAGCGCGAGCAACTGCGGCTGCGCATAGATGATCTTCGCCAGCATCAGCCGCGACTTCTCCCCACCGCTCAGCGCGGCGACATTCTTGAAAACGTCGCCCTCCGTGAACAGGAACTGCGCCAGGTACGATCGAAGCTCTCCATCGGTGGCGGTGAGGTCCATTTCCCGAATCTCTTCCAACACGGTCAACTTCTGATTCAAATCCTGCAATTGCTGATCGTAGTAACCGACGTCCAATGCCTCGTTCCACTCGAGTTCGCCTTCGACCGGGCTTCGTGCACCCGTCAGCGTTCGCAGGAGCGTGGTCTTTCCGGATCCGTTCGCACCCAGGATCGCCCATCGCTGACCACGTTCGACTTCAAACTCGATATCACGAACCAGTGGCGTATCCTCGTATCCGATGGCCAGTTCGCGCGCAACCACGACATGCCGGCCGCTCCGTTCCACCGGAAGGAAGCGGAACCTGACGCGCGTTGAAAATGTTTTCGGCCGTTCGATCGGTTTGACTCGTGCCAAAAACTTCCGTCGGGACTGTGCCTGCTTTGTTTTCTGCCCCGCGATGTTCCGGCGGATGTAATCTTCCTGCTTCTCGATCCATTCCTTCTGAAGCTGCCACTCTTTTTCCTGCCGGGCGATACGAAGCTCACGCTGTTTCAAATATGCAGAGTAATTCCCTGCGTAGTCCTGAATGCGGCCATCGAATACTTCGATGATCCGTGTCGCTACACGGTCCAGAAAAAATCGATCATGCGAGACAACAATCAAGGTTTTATCGGTTTCCCGCAGGACCTTTTACCGCCACTCTATCGATCGAATGTCGAGATGGTTTGTGGGTTCGTCGAGCAGCAAAAGTTCACTTTCTGAAAGGAGCAATTTGGCGAGCGCCAGCCGATTTTTTTCGCCGCCCGAAAGATCGCGGCTGGCACGGTTCAGCGCGGCTTTTGTGAATCCGACGCCAAGCAGCGCGGCTTCGGTGCGCGCCCGGAAGCTGTAGCCGCCTTTTAGTTCAAATTCGTGTTGACGACTGGAATAACGGTCGAGTACATCTGGCCTGGGATCCGATGCGATCGCGTGCTCGAGCTCCCGCATTTCGTTTTCTGCGGCAATCAGGTGTGACGAAGAGCGAAGGCCTTCTTCAAGAACTGTGGTTCCCTCGTG
>Ga0114129_10004463_pt1 | contig 19737 bp, 14 predicted proteins | sample RhiMetdeltSRZDD1_FD_80071 | JGI IMG/M metagenome (GOLD analysis project Ga0114129, IMG submission 80071) | Populus rhizosphere microbial communities from Tennessee, USA - Rhizosphere MetaG P. deltoides SRZDD1 (version 2) (version 2) | ecosystem: Host-associated > Plants > Roots > Rhizosphere >...
GGATTGCTCTCGAGCGCGTCCTCGATTTGCGTGATCGCGTTGTCGAAGTCTTTCAACCCAGCGAGCGCGTTTCCCATCAGCACGAGGCCTTCGACGTTTTTGGGATCTTTCGCGAGCGCTGCCAGGGCGCGCGCCTTGGCCTCCGGATATTGCCCGGTGCCGAGCAGCATGCTTCCGGCCTTGAGTTGGGCCTCGATGTTGTCGGGCATGATGTCCGCAGCGCGAATATGCTCTGCGTACGCGTTTTTTGTGTCGCCGATCGCCAGATACGCCTTGCCAAGCTTCAGGCGCGCCTCGCCGTAATGAGCATCCTGTCCGATCGCCTTGCGGTATTCGATGATTGCTGCGGGGTAATCTTTGGCGGCGGCGTAGCGGTCCGCGTTCGCCAGGTACTTGACCTTCAACTTTTGAGGATCTCGCGAACACGACGCCAGCGACAGCGCTGCCGCGAGCGTACCGGCCACGAGGGCAAACGACCGACTCGACATGAAATGCTCCGTTAACAAGGGATTTATGCCCTCAAAAGCAAAGGCGGGTCCAACCCTGGTGCCCGCTTATTGCCGTAGAATCATTCGGCTTTGAGAATCGAGTCGACCGCGTGGCAACAAATCCCTTGGAATGGAGACTTATATCCGCGATTAGACAGACCTAGAGACCGCGCCGATAACATCCGACGGTATGAAGCGGAGGCGGGGGACGACCACGATCGACCCCCGAACGAAACCGATCGCCGGACGCATAACATCCGCAAGGCATTGTAGGCGTTTATGTTAGAGGCAGCCATTGCCGCATTTCGGAAGGCCATTGGCGGAGAGAACGTCGTCACCGATTCCGTTGGGTTGGAGCGTTATGGCTGGTGCACCATTCCGATCCGGCGGCAAATCGCGGCCGTCCTGCGCCCAGCCTCTGTCCAGGAAGTCCAGCAGGTCGTGCAGATCGCCTCGACGCAGCGGATCGCCCTCTATCCGATTAGCACCGGCAACAACTGGGGATACGGTTCAGCGTTGCCCGCCCAGGATCACAACGTTGTGGTCGACCTGGGGCGGTTGAACCGGATTATCGAGATCAACACCGAGCTCGCGTACGCCGTCGTGGAGCCAGGGGTCACGCAGCGGCAGCTGTACCAGCACCTCCAGGAGCATCGCATTCCGCTGCGGCTGAATCCGACTGGAGCCGGTCCCGCCTGCAGCATTCTGGGCAACACACTCGAGCGAGGCTTTGGGATCGGTCCGTACGGTGACCATTTTCTCGCGCAGTGCGGCATGGAGGTCGTGCTCGCGAGCGGGGAAGTATTGCGTACGGGCTTCGGCCACTATCCGGGCGCGAAAGCTACCTATGTTTACAAATGGGGTGTCGGCCCGTATCTCGACGGGCTCTTCACCCAATCGAGTTATGGCATCGTCACGAAGATGGGTGTGTGGTTGATGCCTGCGCCCGAATGTTTCGAGACCTGCTACATGACGTGCGATTCCGAAGAGCAGCTCGGACCATTGATCGACGCAGTCCGCCACCTGCTATTCAATGGCGTTTTTTACGGGCCTATGAACCTCCTTCACCGAAACCGCGTGCTGATCATGGTTGGGCGCTACCCCTGGGAGGAGATGGGCGGGCAGACCCCGCTGAAGGAATCGGTCGCGCAACGGCTCGCGGCCCAAAAAAAGATTGGCGCGTGGAACGGCGTCGGCGCGATTTGTGGCAGCAAAGAGCAGGTCCGGGCAGCCAGGCAGACGATCAAGCGGGCACTCAAGGGCAAGGCGAGTCGCGTCAGATTCCTTTCCGATGCGAAGCTGAAGCTCCTCCAGCGTTACCCGAGCGCGTTCGGCGTACTGCTGCGAATGAACGTTCCCGATCTGCTTCAGGCGCTACAAAACTCGTTCGGCATGATGAAGGGTGTGCCGAGCGAGATAGCCTTGTCGCTCGCGTATTGGCGGAACAAGCGGCCCGTGCCGGTGGCCGGTGACATCAATCCGGCCCGCGACAACTGCGGCCTGATGTGGTTTGCGCCGATCATCCCGATGACCGGCGAAGACGTCGCTGCGTTCAGGCGAATCGTCGAGCCGATCTTTGCGAAGTACGGCTTCGAGTGCTGCATCACGTTAACGGCAGTAAACGAGCGCTGCTTCGATTGCACGTTGCCGCTTTTGTACGACAAGGACGACTCGACCGAGGCGACGAGAGCAGAAGAATGTTATCGAGAGCTCGTCGAGAGCTGCCGACAGCACGGTTATGTGGCCTATCGTCTGGGTCTGCAGTCGATGGAGGCCGAAACCACGCGCGACGATGTGTTCTGGAGTGTCGTGGCGAAGTTGAAAGGTGCGCTCGATCCCCAACACATTCTCTCTCCAGGCCGCTATGCCCGCTGACGCAACACCCGCTCCGCCAACCATTCCGACCCCGGAATCAACAGGCGACGTCCCAACAACCCAACGCTGATCCACATCGTCGCAAACCAGTAGGGGATGCCGAGGATATCGGGGGCGGGGTACGACCACAATCCCGTCGACACGCCGAAAAACTCGATGACGATCCCGAGCGCCAGCGCATACAGGGCGTAATACAAATCGAGTCTCGTGTGGAACAGAACGAACAGGAAGGCGGTGGAGCAAGCCGTCCCAATCAGGATGGCCCGCGAACTGGAAGTAAAGAGCGAAAAGACAACGGATGTGACAAGGACACCGGCAATGCTTTTTCTGTCGACGACGACGCCGTCCTTTTCGTTGCCTGAGATGAATCGTTTCATGCTCAGGAAGTAGAAGCCCCACAGCAGCGGCTCGTAATACGGCATCAAGAGGATGTCTTTATCCCTGAATTCGAACAGGCCGCTCTTCAAGACGACATAATTCTGAAACAGAAAAAACAGCGCGGCTATGACGAAGGCAACGAGCTCGCTGGCAGCGAGTGGCGAAAACAGCAAGGACCACCCAGCAGCCAGGACGGCTAGCGCGAGCAAACGATTGGTGACGAAGTAGAGGATGGCGAGCGTAAAGAGCAGCCCTAGGACGACCCGAGGCTTCTGACTCCGGATCCACGTCACACCGTGGATTGTGCCTCAAAAAGAAAAGGCGGGAGAGCGCTCCCGCCTTTCCGAGTGAGGTTCAAACGTTGCGACGCGTTACGCCTTCTTCCTCCGACGAGCCAGACCAGCGAGGCCCAGACCAAGGAGGGTCAACGTTGCCGGCTCGGGCACTGCCTCAGTGAACACCCTGGCCGGGTCGTTGCTGCGCAGACCGACCGTGCCGCCCGGGGCGCTCCACGAGTCGAGGTCGGCGTTGAAGAACGTGCTGAAGCGGAGGTCGCGCAGCTCGTTGGGGCTGTCGCCGCGCACGGCGCCGGCGTCAGGCCCGTCGACGAAGAACCAGTTGCCGTTCAGGACGTTTTTCCAGAGCCCGCCGGCGCTGAGGTCAACGTTCGCGAAGGCGTCGGCCTGGCCGCTGCCACCCTGCGTCGTGGGATCCGTGGTGCTCTTCAACGTCGTCACGCCGTTGCCAGGGACGATGCCGAAATCGAACAAGAGCCGGGCCAGGAAGACGCCGCTGTTGCCGGTCGTGAACCGGGCCACGGTCGCCGCATCGGGCAGACACCCGAGGCCCACCAAGCAATTCGCATCGATGGTGTCGTTACCGGACTCGTGCCAGTAAATGTCAATCACACCACCGACTGCCGTTGTGGCGCTGGTGAAATCCAGGCCGTAGAAGATGCCCGAAATCTGACCTTTCGCTCCACCGGGACCGTCATCCGCGAAGAAGGTTGGCCCACCCGCGATATCGTTGTGGCCCGTCGGTAGCGGGAATGGCGAAGCGGCGCCGGCCTGGACGCTCGAGATGTTGAACAGACCCCAGTTGCCCTGCATCCCGTCGCCGAACGCGGCCGCAGGAGCATAGCCAGGCACAACGAGGTTGTTGGCCGCATTGACCTGCTCGATGTTGTTGAACTGGAAGTAAATGGGCGAATTCGGCGGCAGTTCGAGCGGTGCCGCGATCGCTGATCCCGCGCCAATCAGAAGCGCGGAAGCAACCAAAACCATCCTCTTCATCATATGTGCTCCTCTGCCGATATGTCGTTGCTGGCTCGGTACGACGGGAACGTCGCCCCTCCCCTACACCGCCGCCGTTTCCGGCGTAGCGAACCTTTCGACACGGAACATAGCAAACCGGGGACCGACCCCATCAGATCCCGTAATTAGGTAGCAATCAATACTTTAGAGAGTTTGAAGCGCCGCAGACGAGGTAGGAAGTCTGTTGGGACGCAGACATTGGTCACCGCGGGGGCTTCGAGGTAGACTCTTTCAGAGCGGCGCGCCGGTCAAGTATGTGGTCGGCATCGCGCCAAACGGTCCCCTCACATCGAACCTCCCGGCCTCCCATTCGTACTGTCCGGCGTCGACGCTTCTGGCCAACTCCAGCAGCTCACCGGCCGTATACATCCGAAGGGCCGACACCGCACCATCCCAGGCGAACATCGCTGGCCCCAACGGCAACAGATAGGTCCAGAGAACCCGCGCCGGCGTCAGCTGGCCCACCCGGTGCGTGTGGGTGAACCCGCGTAGAAACGACACGAGGCCGACGAGCACAACCATCCGAAATGTCCGCTCCAGTGGCTCGAACACGGCAATTGGAGCGCGCTTGCGAACGGCATCCGCGAGAACCTGCCTCACTTGGTCTGGTTGAAAATGATGAAGCGCTGCGAACATCGTCCTGAGACCGTGGAGGTCGCCTGGGACATCGGTCGCGTTCGTCGATTCGTACCGAGCACGCACGCGGCCTCCGGATTGTGCCTCGAGCGCCTTGAATGCCGCGACGTTGGGGTACAGGTCGGTGAGCAAAATTGTAACGGGAATAGACCGCTCCTGCGCCAGAATCCGACCGATTTCTGTGACGGGCCCGCCGCCGCCCGCGCACAGATCGATGATGTGCGTGCTCCGGGTGCGTTCCAGGAGTGAGGCCACACGCGACGCCATCGCATCGTTCACAGGCTTGCGCATGGTTTCATTGTGGGTATACCGCAAATGATCGGTGATGAAATCTCGAAAGACTCGAGGGAGCCACGGCTGGTCTTCCCATTCGAACAGCTGCAACCTGCGCATGATTGACGGAGCTTCCCTCAGCTTCCTAGACAGTCAACAGGGTTCGGACCCTTCTGCTGATGCCCCCGAGACTGGCCGATATTCTAAAGGGGAGTCGACCTAAGAGGGGAGTCGGCCGCCTCGTACGAGAACCCTGACGAGCTGATGTTGCGACCATTCGGGAGATTGACAGCCCTGGGCGCCTACGCCGCGATGGTGTTCGGCGGCGTTGCGTCCTTCCTTATCGTTCGCGGCTACGGCATCGCGCTGATCGCCGCTCCGCCGGCGGCACCCCAGTCAATCACCTCGGCGGCGATCACCGTTACCCCGAACGCGCTGCTGCGTGTCCTGCTCGCGCTGACCGCCGTCATCGTCACCGGGCGGCTCGTCGGTTGGTTTCTCCGGTCGGTCGGGCAGCCCGCAGTCGTGGGCGAGATCCTCGGCGGAATCGCCCTTGGTCCCTCGCTCCTCGGCCGGATCGCTCCGGAACTGTCTGCCGGCATTCTTCCATCCAGCGTCGCGCCATTTCTCGGAGTCATCGCTCAGCTCGGCGTGATTCTTTACATGTTTCTCGTCGGGCTGGAACTGAATGGCGGTCTGCTCAGGGGCCGCGCTCATGCAACCATCGCGACGTCGCACGCGAGCATCGTCGCGCCATTCGTGCTGGGGTCGGTGCTTGCGCTCCTGCTCTATCCACGGCTGTCCACCAGCGATGTCTCGTTTACCAGCTTCGCGCTGTTCATCGCGGTTGCGATGTCGATCACGGCTTTCCCGGTCCTGGCTCGGATACTTGCCGATCGAAGGATGGCTACAACCGAACTCGGGACCGTAGCGCTCACCTGTGCCGCCGTCGACGATGTGACTGCCTGGTGCTTGCTGGCGATGGTGGTGGGAATTGCGCGGGCCAGGACGGCGGACACGGTGAGCATCTTTCTGCTGACCGCCGCGTTCATCGCTGTGATGTTTCTGGCGGTCCGCCCGCTCGTCGGTCGGCTCATTTCCCGATCCGGCGACCGCACGCCGACACGAGATGTCCTGGCGATCGCGCTTGTCGGTCTGTTACTCGCGGCGTTGATTACTGAAGGCATCGGTATCCACGCCGTTTTCGGCGCGTTCCTGTTCGGCGCAATCATTCCGCACGACAGCAACCTGGCACGGAGCCTGACGTCGAGGCTGGAAGATCTCGTCACGCTGCTCTTGTTGCCGGCATTTTTTGCGTTCACCGGCATGCGCACGCAGATTGGACTGGTCTCAGGGGTATCTGAGTGGGTGCTTTGCGGCGTCATCATCGTTGTCGCGACAGTTGGAAAGTTCGGAGGCACCCTCGTCGCTGGCCGCATCAGCGGGATGGACTGGCATCAGTCGGCAGCACTGGGGGTCCTGATGAACACACGCGGCCTGATGGAGCTCATCGTTTTGAATGCGGGACTCGACCTGGGAGTGATTTCACCGAAGCTCTTCACGATGATGGTGCTGATGGCGTTGGCGACCACGATCGCGACGACACCGCTGCTTCATGTTCTCGATGCTGCCGCATCGAGAGTGCCGGCACGGCATGTCATTCCGAAGCAGCTGGCGATATGGGGAGCGCGAAAGTCATAGGCGCTAAAATGAATTGATGCTCGAAAACACTTGGGAGATTCTCATCGAGAGTTGATGCCATGCCGAACCACAAAGTAGACGCGGCTGTCATTGGCGGTGGGCCCGCCGGGTCGACTGTCGCGACGCTGCTCGCGAAGCAAGGCCTGCAGGTGGCGCTGTTCGAACGACGTTCCTTCCCGCGATTTCACATCGGAGAATCGTTGCTTCCGGCCTCGTTGCCAATCTTCGAGGAGCTGGGTGTTCACGAGGAAATCAAGAGTCGGTTCATCAAGAAGCCAGGGGGCAAGTGGTACTATGGAGAACAGCCGGTTTTCAGCGATTTCTCCGCCGGTCCCGGCGGGACTTCCTTCGACAGGACGCCGCACGCCTACATGGTGAAGCGCGCCGAGTTCGACGAGATTCTATTGAGGAATGCCGCGCGCTCGGGGGCCCAGGTCTTCCACGATCAGACGGTTGTCGATGTGCTGCAGAGCGGCGACCGCGTGAACGGTGTCGTGGTCCGGAATGGCACCGGCGTGAATCAGGAGTACGGCTGCGACATGGTCTTCGACTGCAGCGGCTACTCCGCGGTCATCCCGAAGAAATTCAACCTCAGAAGAGAGAACCGTCTCAGACGGATGGCGGTATTCGGGCATTACAGGACGACGCCTCTCAACGAAGATGTCAAGAACGGCTGGTTCGTGGGCCAGATGGTCTATAACGGCTGGATCTGGCTGATCCCTCTCAAGCCCGACTTGATCTCCATCGGCGTCGTGATTCCAGTCGAGGAGTTCAAGAAAGCGCAGCAGTCTCCGCAAGCCTTCCTGGAACGGTATATGGCGACCACGCCGATCGTGCCGCCGAGCATCACGCCCAATCCGCAACTCGAAGGGAAAGTTCACATATACGGGAACCTCGGCCATACAACGTCCCGCGCCTATGGGAACGGGTGGGTGTTGGTTGGCGATGCGGCGTTCTTCATCGACCCGTGTTATTCGTCTGGAGTCCATCTTGCGCTCTCCATGGCGAAGGAGGCGGCCAACCTCTTCCTGGAGAGCCGCCGGACAGGCAGGAGCCAGGTCGAGCTCTTCGCGGAGTACGAGAGGACGCTGAGGAAGGATGAAAAGCTGGTCCTTCGTTTCGTCGATGCTTTCTATATGGCGTCCAGGAACCGCGTGCTGAAATGGCTCGTGCCGTTGAGCACGACCGAACGCGTGAACCGCAGCTTCGTAGCCGTCACCGGAGGCGATTTTGCGACGAGACCCTGGATGATCAACTGGGTGTACTTCTTGTCCAGGATCGTGAGCTTCTTGTTTCCGTTGCGAGCAACCTGATCATTCGGCGCGCAATCGACGCAACCCTCCCAATCGCTCCGCTTCTCCATTGGCCGCTGCGACGTCTCGTACGGGAGATGGCGTGACTCGCGTCATGGATCCGGTCGATTCACTACCGGCAAATCCCATTGGCGAAGCCGATGGACTGTGATCAGCGCGAGCGCACTCAGCACGACGCCGAGCCACGTGAGCGGCACGAACAATGTGTAAAGTACCGAGCGCACGACCGGATCAGCCAGGCCACCGCCGCCGTCATAGGCGATAACGTTGAACAAGACCGACGTGGTAAAAATCGACAGAATGACGCTGCTTATCAAAGCGATCCACATGGACGGCAGGTGCCTGTGCATGACGCGCCAGTTCACCCAGGCGAGCGCCCCCAGGCACACGGTCCACCCTGTCGTGTTCATCATGAAAGCGGTGTAGCGAATCTCACGCGGCAGGATCGGCAGCCACCAATACAATGCCAGTGCGCCGATAGCCGCCCAGATAAAGTTGAGAAAGCTCGCGAAAGAGTATCCCGCCACTCCTACCAATCCCGACTGCCGAATGTTCTCCTCCCGCATCGTGCATCGACGAAGCCTCATGACGAGTGTGGTCGGGCCCACTGAGATCGGCAGTCCGGTGATCACACAACGGAGATCGTCCGCGAACGCCTTCGCCGTTTGGTACCGATATTTCCGCTCCTTCGCAAGCGCTTTATTGATGACGGCCTCGACATCCCCTCGTAGCCGATCGTCGATCTCGCCGAGTTTTTGCGGCGTCGAATCCTGAATGACGCTGATCGCTTCGATCAACCCACCAGTGAATCGATATGGCAAGCGGCCGGTCAAGAGCTTGTACGTGATAACACCCAAGGCGTAGACATCCGAGCGCTGATCGAATAAATCCGGATGGCCCTCCGTTTGTTCAGGGCTCATATACTGCAGCGTGCCCACCACGGCCCCGACCTGCGTGTGAGTCGATATCGCGACCGAGCGAGGATCGGTGCTGAGCATGCGAGCCACACCGAAGTCGAGAATCTTCGGGTGGCCCGTTTCGTCCACTAGAATATTGGCGGGCTTCAAGTCTCGGTGGATGACATCCTGCTGATGTGCATGGTGAACGGCTTCTGCCACCCGAACCATCAGCATCAAACAGTCGCGGAGCCCGACACGATGCCGCGAGACATGCTCGTCGAGCGGGAGGCCGTCCACGAGCTCCATCACGAAGTAAGGCTGCGGACCCGAGCCCGTTTCCGCCGTGCCGCCTTCATAGATGGCAGCGATGCCGGGATGATGCAATCGCCCGAGCGCCTGTACCTCAATCGAGAACCGGCGGAGCAGCTCTTCAGACATCTGATCGGATCGAATGAGCTTCAGCGCGACGCGGCGTTGTGGTTGAGCCTGCAGCGCTTCGTACACGGCGCCCATCGCACCTCTGCCGATGCGTCGCAGCACCGTGTATGTGCCGATCTGGCGGGGATCAGGCTCGAGATCTGCCACATCCATTGGTAGAGTGGCGTCGTCTTGTCCCACGGGCACGGATGCTACAACGGTGGCACTCTCTCGGTCACGCAAATGTGAGAAGTGGGGCAGCAAGCGGTGCCTTCGTCATCGCGAGGCCAGGACCGTTTGCAGCCGGCCAATCGATCGCCCGATAGACTGAAACGATGATTCAGCTCAATGACGAGCGCATTGTGAACTCGTGATCCTGCTCCGCCTGATCTCATGGCCGTACTTCCGCAAGCACATCCTGCGGACGGTGCTCACGACGTGCGGCATCGTGCTCGGCGTCACGGTCTTCGTCGCGATGCACACGGCGAATCAAAGCGTGCTCATCGCTTTCTCGCAGACGATCGACCGAATCGCCGGCAAGGCCGACCTTCAAGTCACCGCCGGTGAGAACGGCTTCGGAGAGGAGATCCTCGAGAAGGTGCAGTCGGCTTCGACCGTGGACATCGCAGTGCCGGCCATCGAAGCGGTCGTCGACGTCGAAGGCCAGGGCAATCTGCTTGTCCTCGGAGTGGACATGACCGGCGACCGGAGTCTGCGCGAGTACGACATGGAGGGTGGCGAGGATGGCGTCGTCGACGATCCTCTCATTTTTCTGGCGCAACCAGATTCCCTCATCGTGTCGAAGGCATTCGCCGACAGGAATGGCATTGTCAAAGGCGGTCACCTGTCGCTTGGCACGGCCGATGGCGATAAGGCGTTCACGGTTCGGGGAATCTTGAAGTCGTCGCGGCTCGCAGACGCGTTCGGCGGCAACCTCGCCGTCATGGATGTGTATGCGGCGCAGCGCATGTTCGGCCGGGGACGCACGTTCGATCGGATCGATCTGGCGGCGAAACCAGGCGTCGCGGTCGAGACCTGCCGGCAAGAGCTCGCCACGCTGTTGGGCCGCGCGTTCGAGGTTCAGCGGCCAGCCAGCCGCGGCACGCAGGCCGAATCGATGCTTGCCGGCTATCTCATGATGGTGAACATCTGCAGCGCGTTCGCGCTGTTCATCGGAATGTTCATCGTTTACAACTCGTTCGCCATCGCCGCCGCACAGCGACGATCGGAGATCGGCATTCTCCGCGCGCTCGGCGCAACCCGTGGGCAGATCCGGTGGCTGTTTCTATCCGAAAGCGCGTTGATGGGCGTCCTCGGGTCGATCGCCGGCGCGGCGTTCGGCGTCTTGATCGCCACCGTCATCGCGTCGGCAATTGGGGCTCTCCTCGGGGACGTCTACGGGGTCGCGCAGCAGGCGAGGGAAATCGCGACAGGACATCTCTTGCTGGCCGCTGCTCTCGCGATCGGCACGATCACGAGCCTCCTCGCCGGCGTCATTCCAGCGCGAAGCGCCGCACGCGTCGACCCCGTGCAGGCCCTGAAGAAGGGCAGCTACCAGGCGTTTTCCGCAGGGGAGGGGCGGCTGCGGACGATCTTGGCTTGCGTACTTGGGGTTCTGTCGGTTGCGTGCCTGATCACCGCGCAGTCGCGACCGGTCTTTTACGCCGGATACGCGTCCGCCATAGTCGGCGCGTTGTTGGTCGGACCCGTCGCGTCGCTCTGGCTGGCGAAGGCGCTTCGTCCGGTTCTGCAGTGGCTTCGCCCGGTCGAAGGTGCGCTCGCAGCGGACAGCCTCATCCAAGCCCCGCGCCGTACGTCGTCGAGTGTGGCGGCGCTGATGCTATCGCTGGCGCTGATCCTCGCATTCGGTGGGATGGCCAAAGCCAGTTACCAGTCGATTATCGATTGGCTCGACACGACCCTCAACGCCGATCTCTACGTGCTGCCGTCGCAGCGGATCGACCTGCACACGACGAGATTCCCCGCAGCGATGGCCGACGAGATTGCCGCCCTGCCAGGGGTGAGACGCGTGCAAGTCTATCGGAGTGGCCGCATCGCGTTCCGCGACGCGCAGGTCATGCTTGTAGCTGTCCAAATGAGCAGCATTGCAGAGACCAATCGACGCGCGCCGGTCGCAGGAACAGCGGCTGAGATGTATCGAAAGGCGGCCGCTGGCGAGGGTCTGATTGTGTCGGACAGTCTCGCGCAATTGCAGCGTCTCACGCTCGGTCAGGTTCTCGACATCCCGGCCCCACACGGTACACTTCGCCTCCCTATCGTGGGTGTGCTCGTGGACTACACTGATCAACAGGGCGCGATCCTGATCGATCGGAGCCAGTTCATCAAGTATTGGCACGACGATTCGGCAAGTGAATTTCGCGTGTATGTCGCGTCCGGCGCCGACGTGCACGACGTTCGGCAGCGAATCGCCGAGCGCTATGCCGGTCGCCGCAAGCTCTTCGTGCTGCTCCACGAAGAGGGCAAGAAGTACATCCTCCGGATTGCGGATCAATGGTTCGGTTTGATGAACGTGCAAATCGCGATCGCGATGGTGGTGGCTTTTCTCGGGATCGTCAACACCCTGACCGTTTCAATCACCGACCGCCGCCGCGAGCTCGGCGTATTGAAGGCGGTTGGTGCTGTGCGCGTCCAGGTTCGCCGGATGATTTGGCTGGAGGCGCTCACCGTCGCGGCGCTCGGGCTCGTGCTCGGTTACGCGCTCGGCGCGATCAACCTGTACTACATGCTCCAGATCGTGCATCGCGATATCGTCGGCTTGCATCTCGAATACCAGTTTCCGTTCGCGACCGCGCTCGTGCTCGCGCCCACGATTCTCATCGCCGCATGGGGTGCGGCGCTCTGGCCTGCCGAGGCCGCCGTCCGCGGCTCGCTCGTCGAGGCGCTTGAATATGAGTGAGAGTCGGGTAGGTCAGGTGGGGCGGGTGCGTCAGGTAGCGTGGCTGGATCATGGAGGCCTGCCTCGCCGGAGCTGGCGGCCGGTATCAGCGCAGGCGAGTCTGCTCGCCCTGATCCTCGCCCTCTCTTCGACTCTTCACGCAGCCGACGAGGCGCGACAGATTATCGACGAGGCGCAGAAGCGAACCGATTCGAAGTCGCAGCGGTATGAAGGACTGCTGCAAGTATTCGACGGCCGCGGCAAGACGACGGAGAAGCGCTGGATACAGGAGCGAATCGGAGCGCACGGCCAGAGCAAGGCGGTGATTCGATTCACCGCGCCAGCCGAAGTAAAAGGCGTGGCGCTCCTGATCGTGAACCATCCGGATCGATCATCGGATCAATGGATGTGGACGCCGGCCATCGAGCGCGACCGCCGCATCGCGCTGCAAGATCGCTCCACGCGCTTCTTCGGCACCGACTTCAGCTTCGAAGATCTCGAAGAGCGAGACGCGGATCAGTTCGAGTACGCGCTGATCGGTACCGACGCGATCGAGGGGGCGGCGTGCTGGAAGATCCAGTCGACGCCGAAACAGGCGAAGTCGTCGCAGTACACGAAGACGATCGTCTGGATTCGACAGGACAATTACGCGTCTGCGCGGATCGAATCGTACGTGAAGGATCAGATCGTGCGCCGGTTGGACTACGCGCGGATCAGCAACATCCAGGGCATATGGACCGCCCGCGAGCTCACCATGACGGATCTCAAGCGGAGCAGCGTGACCCGCCTTATGCTCGACAAGGTCGAATACAATCTGCCCTTGAAGGAAGAGGATTTCGCCCTGCAGGCCATTCGGCGCCCATGAGTGCTTAGACACCAATCATTGCGAGTGCCTTCTTCATTTCTGGCAGTTCTTTGAGGTCCGGCTTCAGCGCTATGGCACGGTCAAGGGACGCGCGGGCTTTGGCCCAGTCGCCCGTCTGAACATAAGCCATGCCCAGATGGAGGTGGTGGGCCGCCTCGTTGGGCGCATGCTTCGTGGCGTTCTCCAGATAAGTCAGCGCTTGCGTCGCCATCTTCTTCTGGTAGTAGATCCACCCGAGCGTATCGTTGACGTTCGGTTCGTCGGGTAGTTGCTGCTGCGCGCTCTGCGCCAGCTGCAGCGCCTCGTCCAGCTTCCGGTTGCTCGCGACGTAAATCCACGCCAGATTGTTCGCGGCGACGGCCGCCCTCGGGTCGATCGCTAATACGCGCGTGTACTCCTGTTCAGCCTCGGCGACGCGGCCCTTGGACTCGAAGAGCATCCCGATCATGGTGCCCGCAGCGACCGACTTGGGATTACGCGCCAGGACGTCGCGGAAACGGTCGATCGCCTCGTTCATGCGATTCTGCCGCGCGTAAAATCTGCCGAGGAGGGTGTAGGCCTGAAGGCGGTCGGGATCCAGCTCGATCGCCTGCTTCAGAAACGTCTCGACCTCGTCGTTCTTGGCCGCGGCGGCGTAGGTGCGTGCCGCCAGCAGCAGCACTTCGACTGTCGGCTTCGCCGCCTTCATGTACGCGTCCACGCGCGCGACTGCCTGATTGGCGTGGCCGCTGTCCACATCGATCTTGATCAAGCCCCTCAGCGCCTCGAGGTCGTTGGGGGTCGCCCTCAACACGCGCTCGTACGCGGCGCGCGCCCCGTCCGGTTTCCTCGACGCGAGCTGGACCAGGGCCGACAACTTGGCTACGCCGACGGTATCCGGAAACGCCTTCTCGAGCTTTGCCACTTCCTGCGTAGCGCCGGCAAGGTCGCCTTCCGCGAGCTTGCTTCGGATGAGCAGGTCCTGAGCGTCGGGGCTGTTGGCTTGGATCGCCAGCGCCTGCTGCGCGTAGGTTGTCGCTTTGCTCGCGTTGCCCATCGAAAGATACAGACGACCGAGCGACAGCGTCGCAGCCATCGGATCCGGCTGGATCTTCAAGACCTGTTCGAACGCCTTGATGGCTTCGTCGGGCCGGTCGCTCGCCGCTTCAATCTGTCCGGTGAGCAGATACGCCTGCACGGCCGCCGCGGAGCGCGCGTCGATGGCGATGACCGCGCTGGCCGCCTTCTTGGCATCGGCGCGTTTGCCGTCCGCGAAATACAGCCGCCCGCTGAGAAGGAGCGCCGCAACATCCTTTGGCTGTTTCTCGAGAAGCTCATGCAGTCGGGCCTGGGCCGGCGCGCGCCGGCCTTCCGAGGCATCGAGCGCCGCGAGTCGCACGGTGGCGCGCGCGTACGTCGAATCCTTCGCCGCGAGCTCGCCTAGAACACGCCGCGCATCGTCTGGCCGCTTCGCGACCGTGTAATAGTCGGCCAGCGAGAGCGATGCGGCATCGGAATGCGCGTAGTTCGCGACGGCGGTGAAGAAGGCCTCAGCCTCCGCAGTCCGGCCGCTCGCCATATAGAACACCCCGAGCGCGCGATTCGCGTCAACGTTCAACGGGTCGAGCTGCAATGCGGCTTTGAGCGTGTTCTCGGCTTCCTGGCGATTGCCGATCGCGGCATAGAAGTTCGCAAGGGCGAAGCGCGCCGCAATCGATGAGGGGGCGGCCTCGATCGCCTTCTTGAACGTGGCCTCGGCCTCTGCTCGCTTCCCCTGTACGAGTTGGAGAGTGCCCAGATTGCTGTAGGCGGTTGTCTGCGACGGATCGAGCGCGATCGCGTCCTGGAACTCGTTCATCGCGGCGTCGAAGTCCTTCAACCCCGCGAGCGCATTGCCACGAAGGATTTGTGCCTCGACGTTCTTGCGATCGAGGGTGATAGCGCGCTCGGCGCGCCCCTTGGCATCCTCGAATTGCCGCGCGACCAGGAGGAGGCGACCGGCCTTCACCTGGGCGTCGATGCTGTCCGGAAGAAGGTCCGCTGCTCGGACATACTCACGCAGCGCATTGCGCGCATCGCTCGTCGCGATGTACGCGTCGCCGAGCTTCAGTCGTACTTCTCCGAGGTTCGGGTTCGCCTGCAGCGCACCGCGGTACTCGATGATCGCCTCCTGGTACCGCTTCGCCTCGAAAAAAGTGTTGCCTCGACGTGAATGGTCACTGGCCTTGAGCCGGTTGCACCCAGCTAAGCCCGAGGCTGCGACGCTCAGAACGACAACGCCGAAGAAGAAACGCTTCAACATATGGACTCTCACGATGGCAGATATGCGGGCAACAGCGGAAACATGGCTTTGACGAAGTCGGTCGCCTGACGTTCCGCGGTCATCTCGCCATCCTGGAGGCCGGGATTGATGGGAACGATGACACGGACCAGCGCCGCATCGGTTCTGTTCAAGCGCACCGCGTCGCGGATCAGATAAAACTTGCTCCAGTACTCGCTGGCGACCGTCCGGCCGTGACTCTGGTACCAGTAAAGCACCAGTTGGCGATCGAGGCCCTTTTGGATGACGTACCGGTTTGCGTCGACCTCGGTCCGCGCGTCACCGAGCGCGACGGGAATCCGGACGAACGACTTCGACAACGGTTCCCAGCCCGCGCCGGGCAGACAGTTCATGGGGGAGTGAATCGAGTCGCCCTGGCGCTGGCTGTTGTAGAAGCCCACGTACAACCCGACGATCGCCCGATCTGGAGCGTAGTAGGCGCGGCTCATGTAGTCGTCGACGCCGAGGATCGCCAGAATCTTGGCGTCCATCGGCGGCAACTGCTCGCCGGTCCAGCGCTGAATTTGCGCGGGGAACTGCGCGAATGTCGAGCGAATCGGCGCAGGCTCAGGGCGACTCTTGCGAGCGACCACGCCGGTGGTCGCCAGGAACATCGCGAACAGGACGAAGGCTCTGGCAATCATGCGAGTCCCTCAAATCGCCGCAGGCGCCGCGGATTCTGTCACCGCCGGTGCGAGTCGCACGATCGCGCGCTGCACGGCGAGCATCAGCGCGAACGCAGAAACGAATACCAGCCATCCCGAAAACTCGTGGAAGAAGCCCTCTGCCGCAGCAGCGCCGAACTGGTGCGCCGCGATGCCCGTTCCTGCGACGCGGAAGCCATTGGTGACGATGGCGACCGGAATTGATGAGAGAGCCAGCAGCGTGCGGACCCACGAACGCGAATCGGTAAAGTAGCCGAACACAATCGCAAGCGTCAGCAGCGATACCAGCGACCGGATCCCGCTGCAGGCCTCCGCGACTTCGAGAGTTGTGTTCGCGAGAATCAGCACGTTGCCCTCGCGCAACACCGGCACATTGGCGATGCCCATCGCCGACTCGCCGAATTGCGACGCGAGCAGCTGGAGAGGAAACGCGATCCGGTTGAAGATGATCGCCGGAATCGGAATCATCAACAACAGAAACGCCAGGGGGAACGCGAGCGCGCGCAGATAGCCCCACCCGCACAGGAACAACAGGACGCCGACGAGGGTGCCGAGGATCGAAATACGCGTCAGGAACAGCTCCGACCCCAGGATACCGGCAACAAGTACGGCCGCGCTGCCAGCCACGACGATCAGGCCGAGCGCGCTCGGCGTCACCGGAATCGCCCGCAGCTTCTCACGCCGTTCCCACACGAAATACAACGCCAGCGGCACGATGAGAAACCCGTGCGAGTAGTTGTCATCGTGATACCAGTCACTCACCAGCTTGACGATGACGGGCCAGTAGAGCAGCCCGAAGCCCGCCGCGACGAGCAGAGCGGCGAGGCCGTTCTTGTTGGATGTGGTCATATCAGTAAACCAGCGACGCGAGCGTCTTTTTCGCTTCGACTGCGCCTTCGAATGCCGGCGCGACTTTCAGGGCGTATTCCAGCGCCTTGCGAGCCTTGGCGTCCTCACCCAGCTGGGCGTAGGTGAGGCCGATGTGAAACTGAACGATTGGATTCTTGGGGACCATTGTCGCCGCCTCGGAGAGCGACTTGAGGGCTTGCTCGTACATCGCCTTCTTGTACTAGATCCAACCGAGGGTGTCGTAGAACTCCGGCTGACGCGGATTCCCAGAGACCGCATACTGCGCGTATTGCAGTGCCTGATCCAGGTTGCCCATCCCTTCGGCGTAGAGGCAGGCGAGATTGTTCGCCGCCGGCGCGGCGAGGCGAGGATTGATTTGGACGGCGTGCTCGTACCACTTCTTCGCTTCGGGCAGGTTTTTCTGTTGCTGATACAACAGCCCCAGCATTGTCGCGGCAGGAATCGACTGGCTGTCGAGGGTCGACAGCTTCAGGAATTCCTTGATCGCGTCGGGGATCCGTCGCTGCAGCACGTAGAGCTCGCCGAGGAGAATGTAGGCGTCGAGCTGCCCTTGGTCGCCGTCTATCGTCCGCCTGAGAAGCTCCTCCGCGTGCTTGAGGTCTGCAGCCAGAATCGATGTCTTTGCGGTGAGCAGAATCAGGCTGCTGTCGACGGAGGTCCTGTTCGCAATGCGGTGGTCGAGCCGCTTGACGAGCGCTGACAGGCGCGGCGTTCCCTGATCGAGCGCCATCAAGCCGGAGTACGCGTCGACGTTGTCCGGGTCGAGGGTCAACGCCGCTTCGTAGGCTTTGCGCGCGCCATTCGGGTCGCGATTCAGAATGCGAATATCGCCCCATAGCGCGTGAACGGCCGACTGCTTGGGGTAGCGTTCCACCAGCGCTTTCACTTCCAGTTCGGCGCGCGGATAATCTTCGGACCGTGCCATCAGCGTCCGGACGAGCGTCAGCCGCGTCGCCAGAGCGTCCGGCTGGTTCTTGACGCTTCGTTCAGCGAACGAGATGGCCGTATCGATCTCGCCCCGGCGTTTATGTAAAGCCGCCAGTTCCATCGAGGCGTCGACCCCAAACGGCTCCAGGTCCAACGCCTCGTTGAATGCTTTACGCGCCTCCTCGAAATTCTTCTGGGCCATCCTGACCTTGCCGAGCATGTACTGGACCTGGGCCGAGCGCGGGTTGATCGTCAGCGCGTTCTTCACCTGAGCGGCCGCTTCGTCGAGCCGATGGTCGGCGAGGAGGAGGCGCGCCTTGAACGACAGGGCGCTGACGTCCTTCGGGTCCTTTTTCAGGATCTCTTCGATCGTGGCAAACGCTTTCTTGCGATCGCCCGCGCCGAGCTGAACGATCGCCGTGCGAATCTTCGCGACCGTGAACGTCTTCTTGTTCTTGGCCAACTCGTCGAGGATCCGGACCGCGTCAGCGTAGCGCTTGGACTGAAGGTAGTAATCGGCGAGGCCGATGCGCGATTGCACGTCCTCATCCAGGGCCGCGGAAGCCTTCATGTACTGCTCGGCCTCAGGCGAACGATTCGCTTCGACCATCAGTGAGCCGAGCGCGCGATTCAGCTTGACGTCTTTGGGCGCGAATTCGTACGCCGCGCGCAGCAATCGCTCCGCTTCGGCGAGCTTGCCCCCGGATCGATAGAAGTTCGACAGTGCGAGATAAGGGCCGGGATTCTTACCGGCCATCGCGACGGCCTTCTTGAAGGCGGCTTCGGCCAGGTCGCGTTCGCCCTTTGCCATCTGCAGAGTAGCGAGGTTGCCGTGCAGGCCCGGCCGCTCGGGATCCGCATCGATGGCACGCTGCGCCACGTCAATCGCCTCGTCGAGATTACGGAGTCCGGCGAGGGCATTGCCGAGAAGGACGAGAGCGGGGACGCTTTTCGGGTCGGTCCGAAGCACCGTTCGCGCCCGGTTCTTCGCGTCTTGCCACCGGCCGGCGAGGAGCAGAAGGTTGCCGGCTTTGAGCTGGAGCTGGTGATTGTCGGTCAGACGATCGGCGGCGCGCACGTACTCGGGGAGCGCGTTGATGACGTCATTGTTGGCGGCGTAGGCTTCGGCGAGCCGCCAGTGGGCGTCGCCCGACTGTGGCGCGACCTGAAGGGCGCGACGGTACTCGAGGATGGCATCGTCGTACTTCTTCTTCGCCAAGTACGCGTCGCCAGACTTGAGATACTTGGTCTTGAGGACCTCCGGATTCCGCGAGCAGGCTGCGCCCAGAACCGTAGCCAGGACTGCGAGCGCCAGCGAGGAACGAAGCATCGGCGTCAGTACAGCAAATGAGCCTCCCAGAGAGGAGGCTCATTCAGTAACCTCTGTTGTTGCTTTTGTTTAAGGTCGATTTCGCTGCCAGATCAGTGGTCGAGCTGGCGATGAAGTCTTCCTGGTGATGACCTTTAGTTCGCCGATTTTCGGAGCTTCGTCAAGGGCCTGCGATATCGCCGCACGGCAATCAGAAGACCCGTTCCCAGAAGCAGGAGGCTCGTCGGCTCCGGCACGGCAGACTGACCGCCGCCGCCGCCGCCCCCGCCGACGATCGAACGGACCCACCATTCTTCGAACCCGGCCTGTGAGATGTCGTCCGACTGGTAATTCGCGTTGTTGTTGCAGAACTTGTTGACGCCGCCGCAGCCAAACTGCGAATACAAGTACACGTAAGGGTTCGTGCCCTGACCCGAGTTGGCGAACAGCGAATCCGGCAGGTAGAACACCATGTCGCCCTTGCCGCTGCCGCCGCTGCTGGTCAAGTAGTCCAAGGCAATCCAGTTATCGACAAAGGGATTGTCAGGCGTCGCTGGATCGAACCCTGTGTCGAGCGTGTAAATGAGCTTGGAGGTCGCGCCGGGCCCCGTCA
>Ga0114129_10004464_pt1 | contig 19734 bp, 14 predicted proteins | sample RhiMetdeltSRZDD1_FD_80071 | JGI IMG/M metagenome (GOLD analysis project Ga0114129, IMG submission 80071) | Populus rhizosphere microbial communities from Tennessee, USA - Rhizosphere MetaG P. deltoides SRZDD1 (version 2) (version 2) | ecosystem: Host-associated > Plants > Roots > Rhizosphere >...
ACGCGGACGCCTGTTGGGCGCTGAGGAGCGTCACCTTTACCGGTTTCTTTGTCCGGCCGCGAAGATACGTAAACTCTTCGACTGCCATTTGCCGCCGCCAGTGGAGCTTGCCGACGACAACCGGCCGCTGGACCATGGAGTCGTGACCTTCGGCGTCGTGAAACTTGATGGACCAGCCGCCGAATTTGTCAAACCCTTCGAGCGCTTCGACGAGATGTCCGAAGAACGCGTACCGGCGCATCTCTCCGTCGGTGACGACGTCGAGACCGGCGGTCTCTTGCAACGCGACCGCATCACGAACAGCCCGATCCTCGATGAACTTGAACTCGGCCGGCGTGAGTGTTCCCGCCTCGTGCTGCTGTCGCGCTTCCATTAAAGAGGACGGGCGCAAAAGGCTGCCGACGACGTCACTTTTCAGGCGCATACAGATTGCGGATTCTACTTCCCGGCTGACCTGAATTGCATGCATTTTATTGTGTGCACGCGCGAATAAACCTTAGAATTCCGTTCTCGACGTTTACGTTGCATGCATAAAATGTCCCGTATTCTCCCGGCCGACACGCTCGTCGAGTACCGATCGGACGGATCGATCCTCGCGCGTTCACCTCATAGACTCGGAGCGTATCCGCGAACACTCACTGAACGTCTCGAGCATTGGGCGCGGGTGGCGCCTCGGCGCGTCTTCCTGGCAGCGCGCAACGAAGCCGGCGACTGGCGGACTCTCACCTACGCTGATGCGTTCCGTCGCGTGCGCAGCGTCGCCCAAGCGTTGATCGATCGTCGGCTTTCGAACGAGCGCCCGGTCGTGATTCTGTCGGGAAACAGCATCGAACACGGGATTCTCGCGCTCGGCGCGATGTACGCCGGGATCATGTATGTGCCAGTCGCTCCGTCGTATTCGCTGATCGCGCGCGACTTCACGACGCTGCGTGCGATGTGGGACACCTTGCATCCTGGCCTCGTCTTCGCGGCTGAGGGTCAGCCGTTCGAACGCGCATTGCGATTTGTCGACGTGCCGGAGCTCGTCACCTGCGCACCAGCCGAATCGTTGACGTCAACTTCGTTCGATGAACTCGAGGCGACGTCCGAGACGTCGGCCGTCGACGACGCGCACGCGCGAATCGTTCCGTCGACGATCGCGAAGCTGCTCTACACCTCAGGATCGACCGGCCGGCCCAAAGGCGTGATCAACACCCAACAGATGCTCTGTTCGAATCAGGAAATGGTGCGAACGGTTCTGCCGCTTCTGTCGGACGAACCTCCAGTCCTCTGCGATTGGCTGCCGTGGAATCACACATTCGGCGGCAATCACAACTTCGGCATCGTCCTCTACAACGGCGGCACGCTCTACATCGACGCGGGCAAGCCGACGCCAGCGGCATTCGAAACCACAGTGCGGAACCTTCGCGAGATCGCGACGACGGCGTATTTCAACGTGCCACGGGGATACGATCTGCTCGTGCCGGGGCTTCGCGCCGACCCGGAGTTCTGCCGCCACTTCGTCAGCCGTTTGAAGATGCTCTTCTGCGCGGCGGCGTCTCTGCGGCAACAGATCGCCGACGACCTCACGGCTCTTGCGACCACGGCATCGGGCACGCGGGTTCCATTTGTGACCGGCCTTGGTGCGACAGAGAGCGCGCCGTTTGCCTTGTGCGCCGGCGATGCTGATTTCACAGGAGGTCGCATTGGCGTGCCGGCACCGGGCGTGGAGCTGAAGCTCGCGCCGGTCGGACAGCAGATGGAGGGGCGGCTTCGCGGGCCCAACATCACGCCAGGATACTGGGCCGACGCCGAGCTGACGCGCGCGTCGTTCGACGACGAGGGCTACTATAAGCTCGGGGACGCGCTGGGTGTTTTCGATTCTGCCGATCCGATGCAGGGGTTCACGTTCCAGGGACGGATCGCTGAGGACTTCAAATTGTCCACGGGCACGTGGGTGCGCGTCGGTCCGCTGAGGGCCCGCCTGCTCAGCGCGCTGGGCGATCTAGTGCACGATGCAGCGATTGCGGGACCAGATCGCGATTTCGTGACGGCCTTGATTTTTCCGAACCCCGACGCGTGCCGCGCCGCCTGCGGAGCCGGCGCGCGTGATCTGCCGATCGGTGAGCTGCTTCGAAGTCCCGCCCTCACGTCACGGATTCAGTGCGCCCTCGCTGATGTCGCCCGGAACGGCACCGGGCTGTCAACCACAGTGGCGCGCGCGATGTTGATGGCGCAGCCGCCATCGATCGATGCGCACGAGACTACGGAGAAGGGGTCGATCAATCAGCGAGCGGTGCTCGCAAACAGGGCGGCACTTGTCGAACTGCTCTATGCGGAACCGGCGTCAGCCGACGTCATCGCGGTCACCGTCGTTCAATGACTCAGACCCAGGGACTCGACGTCGCACGGCTCGTTGCGATCGATACGCACGTGCATCTCGAGTCGGAGAGCGCGGGGCAAACGGAAACCGACGCCGCCGCCAGAACATATTTTGGTGCCGAGGGCGTCGGTCGCGATCCTGCCTCGGTGGCGTCGTACTACCGCTCGCGCAACATGGCGTGCGTCGTGTTTTCGGTCGATGAACGGCTCACCGGCCGTCCTCCCGTCGCCAACGACGTCGTCGCGCGCTTCGCCGCAGACAACCCCGACGTCGCGATCGCATTTGCGAGCATCGATCCACATCGTGGCGGCGACGGTGTACGCGAGGCGAAGCGCCTCGTCAATGCACGGCTCGTCCGCGGCTTGAAGCTGCATCCGCCGGTGCAGCAATTCTTCCCGAACGATCGCATCGCCTATCCGTTGTACGAGGTCTTTGCAGAAGCGCGGCTTCCCGTCCTCTTTCACACCGGCCATAGCGGTATCGGGACGGGGATGCCGGGCGGTGGTGGCATACGGCTGAAATACGGCAACCCCATGCCGATTGATGACGTGGCGGTGGATTTTCCGGAGATGCCGATCATCATGGCGCATCCGGCGTTTCCGTGGCAGGACGAGGCGATCTCGATCTGCCTGCACAAGCCGACGGTGTACATCGATCTCAGCGGCTGGTCACCGAAGTATTTCTCGCCGACGCTGATTCAGTATGCGAACACGATGCTCAAGCACAAAGTGCTGTTCGGATCCGACTATCCGTGGATCACGCCGGATCGATGGCTCGCGGATTTCGAGAAGATTGCGATTCGCGATGAAGTGAGGCCGTTGATCCTGAAGGAGAACGCGGTGCGATTGTTTGGATTAGCGTGACTTGGTTCACTGTCGCGCTGAATCGAACCCACGGTAACGTCGAAGGTACGAAGAATCGAAGATACGAAGCTACCGTGCGCATCCGCCGCCGCCGGCCTCCCGCCGGCAACAGGGAGCGCGATAACCACAGAGACAAACAGCCCATGATCGAGTGCTGCTTGTCTCTGTGGTTCTCGTGCTCCCTGACGCGCGAAGCGCGTGGCGGCGGATGCCGTGTCACGTGCCCGGCTGGCGCACTGGGCGCCAGCCGGGTTTCTGATGCTTTCTTCGAGTGCTTCGACTCTTCGATTCTTCGACGAGAAGCCGTCAGTTCGTGACAGGGGTCACAGTGAACAACGGTCAGTCTTCAGAACACGTCAACGACCGTCCCACGTACTTCGGGAACATTGGATACGAACACATCGGCATGCTCTTGTCGCCTGCTGTCACCGTCATCGATTTGCCAGGCACGCTGCCGTGTTCAACCCAGTCGATCAGCAACTGCACACGATCGAATGCGCTCGGGATGGGCGTCACGGGGATGGTCTTTCCTTCGCCGTCGATCGAAGAGGTATTGCCGCGCAAACTGTGTCCGACCTGCGGAATCACATATAAGCGCGCGAAGCGGTCGACCTTGGTGCGTCCCATCGTGTCGATCACCGACTGGTAGTAGTCGAGTTGCGCACCCGGCGACGCAAGTGTGTCGTCAGTGCCGATCGCGACGATCAGCTTGCCACCGCGCGCCGCAAACCGCGAGAGATCGGGGTCCGTAGAATCTAGCCACGCGGACAATTCGCGCCGTCGTCGATCGAGCGGGCCGCCTTCGACGTAATCGAGCGGGTTCGACTGGGGATCGCCCATCAGAAAACCGGTGACGCCGAGTACGCCGAGATGGGCATGCATGGGTGCGTTGTCCGCCGCGCCTTCCTGGCCCTTGAATCGCGTATCCGAGATGAGACCGCTGCCTGATGGGTCGGTGTTCGGCAACCACATGCCAAATGTGCGCACGTTATTCGCGAGCGGCGTCGCGAATGGGTAGCGGCTGTAGACCACCTTGAGCGTCGCAATCTGACCGTCGGTGAGGCACGCGGCGGCGCTCGTGTCGGCAGGATTCGGATCAACGTTGTTCGCGCAACGCTTCGCCTCCCACGGATTACGTTCCGGCGAGCCCTGACTGATATCGAACCGCGCGCGGCAGCCGATGTAGTTGTTGATGACTCCGTCAACGAGGCCGTCGAGCGCATCACACTGCCGCATGAATTCGGCGCGAATTGCGTTCACCTTCGCTCGCGTGACCCAATGGGCGAGCGGTTTCTCCTGGATGCGAATCAACTCCGGCGCCAGCATCAACGATGAAAAGCTCACAATCGGAACGTTGGCGGCAACACCGTCGTAATCGGCCGGATACCTCTGCGCAACCGTGAGGCCTTCGCGTCCGCCTTGTGACGAGCCAACGAAGTAGTTGAACCTTGGCTTCTCGTGATACGCGCGCTCGATAATCACCATCGCCGCATCGTGCGTCTTTTTCAGCTGCAGATATCCGAGGTTCTTGATTGCCTCATCATTTGTCGTCCAATCAGCGGGTCCCTGGCCGAATCCAGGTCCGCTTTGATGGCCGGAATCACTTCCGTAGGCGACGAACCCTCGCACCAGCATCGAGCCATCACGGCCGGCGTCGACCAGATTGGGAATCATGCCGTTCATGCCGCCGCCACCGAGGTGGACGGAGCGGCCCGACCAGGACGCAGGCAACACGACGCGAAAGTTGATTGGCTTGGCGCTGCTCCTCTGGTCGATTGGCGCGATCACTCCATCGATTGCGCAATACGCCGGTGTCGCGCCACTGGCCGCGCTCCAGCGGGGCGCGTTCAACGCGACTCCTGAGACTGGTTCTTTGATCGCGGCGATTGGAACCGTGCTGCCGAGGACGGACCCGGAGCAGTCAGTTTCCGCAAGCGTCTTCTGAACGGGCGCGGCGGCAGGCGCAATCTGCCACGACGAAGTCCGCTCGCTTGCCAGAAACACGACCGCGAGCGTGATCGTCAACGCGCGGGTGAGGAGGTCTCGGAGCAGATCAGAATCCTTTCGGTCGCAGCCAGAAACTCTCTTCCCACTTGCCACCCGGCGGAATGCTCTGAAGTTCCTTGTACAGGCCCTTGTGCGCAAGGTTCATCGAGTCGGTAATGCCCACCATCGGTTCGATTGCCATGAACCCCCGATTCGGCAGGTTGGGATTCATGCCGGTGAGCGGCACACTTGGCGCTGCCGGCGTCGGAGCCGGCGCTGCCGTCGGTGCATTCCCGCCGCGACCGCGCCCGCCACCGGCGCCTCCACGCGCGTTTGCAGGGTTTGGGGAATACAACACGATCGATTTGTAATTCGGGCCAAGGATCACGTCGAGTTGCTGCCCCTTGCCTTTGACGCTCACGACGGCGCGTCCCTGCGCGTCACGCTCGAGATCGCCATAGACGTCGTCCAGATCGAAGTCCTTCAACGGGACTGCGTGTCGATCAGAAAACATTTTTTCGATTGGCTCGGTCTCGCCGGTGGGAATCTTGTTTTCCGCAAGCAGCCAGTGCGTCTTCGCCCCGATCGACAGCGTCCAATCCTCTCGCGTCGAATCGGTCAACTGAAAGTACGGATGAAAGCCGATTGCCACCGGCATCGGCTCGATGCTCACGTTCTCGATGCGGGTGCGGACTTCCAGAACGCCATCCTGCAGCCGGTAAGTCATCGTCAACGTGTGTGCAAACGGAAACTGTTGCATCCACTGCGGATTCCGATAGAAGTCGAGCTGATTGGTCACCCACGCGGCATTTCCGTCAGCCTTCGCCTCAACCATCTTCCAGTCTTTGGCGCCGCTCAGGTATCCGTGAATCGGAATCGGCCCACGCACGTTTCCGAGTTCCATATCGAAGTTGTACTTCTTGCCGTTGGCATAGAACGCAGGCTCGTCGAGACGATTGGCAAAGGGGGCGAGAAGTGGAATGCCATTGAGTCCAGGCCGCGCGCGGAATTCATCCACGGTCGCAAACGTCATGCGAATCAGGTTCTGCCCCTTGACGACCATCTCGTACGCGTTGCTGACCGAGGTCATCACCGAGACCGTCGTGTCCGTCTTCGTGTCGCGTAACTGGACGATGTCGCCGGTCTGCTTCGCTGAGTAGCGCTCCTGGGCGGAGAGACTGGTTGCGGAAGCTGTCGCGATCGCGAGGATCAAAACGGCGTGATGGCGAGAATTCAGTTTCATGATGTGTCCAGTTCGGTGCGCCGGAATCGGTTCCCGGATCCCGAACAACGGATCCCGGCGCGACTCAATCAGCAATCAGCAATCGACAATCAGCATTTCAGTCTTACAGCTTTGCCAGAAATGCCTGCGTCCATTTGATGCTCGCTTCAACGTTGGCGACCTGCCGCTCGGCCGGTGACACAGCCGGATCTGCCGGCGGTTCGAGCATCGGCTTGCCGTTGTTGCAAAGCGTCAGGAAACGCGCGAACTCCCACGCCGGCGTGTTGCGATAGTTATCCCAGAACTTGGGGTCCTGATAGTTGAACATCCGCGGTTGTCCGCTGACGATGACTTCGAGCGACACGGCGCGGCCAGGACACTTCTGGATGTACTTTCGGAGGTAGTCCTCCATCCCCATGTTCCCTTCGCCCATGCGCGTCCATCTGACCGCCGCACCCTGCGGCGTGTTCCAGAGCGCGCTATCGCGGACGTGACTCGTCAAAACGTACGGCGCCAGGGTGTCGAGCGTGAGATGTGGATCCTCGATCGTCCAGACCGGATTGCCGGAATCGAGACAGACGCCCACATGTTCGGGACCGGCGGATTCCACGAGACGTTTCAGCTCACGCGCCTGCATATCTCCCGCGTGATTCTCGATCGCCACCTTGACGTTTGCGTCCATCAAGCGCGACCGCATGTTCTTCAGCACCTTGACCGTATCGTCGATGTGCGTATCGATCCCGTCGGCGCGATCGGCAACGCTGCCGAGCACCGCTCTGACGATTGGCGAGCGAACGATCTTCGCGGCATCGATCATGCGTCCGAGTTGTTCTTCGGCGGTTCCTTGCGCCTTGTCGAACATTCTCGAAGACGGACAGATCGAGCGCATGCCGATCTCGAGATCGATGTTCAATTCGTCGGCACGCGCGCGGACACGTTTCAGATTGTCTGGCTCGAGCGATCCCAGGAACCGGATTTCGCTGAAGTGAACGACCTTCACCTTCCACTTTGCGGCGAAGTCGAGTTGCTGAAACGGAGTCCAGTTCTGCTGGTTGACGCTGAACATGTCCAGCCCGAACCGGACCGCGGAAGGGGCGGTTTGCGCGACGGCGGGCAAGCCATCAGCGCCCAGCGAAAGGGCCGCCGCAGCCATGGTCTTCACAAAGGTTCGTCGATCGGGGAGTCCACCCGGTAAGTCAGTTGTCATATCGCCGCCCATAGATTGAGTAAACGAAAAGAAGATACTACGGCCGGGTGGTCGGCGTTTCAGGCCACGGATCAAGTGTTTTACCGTCGCATTAGCGCATCGAGCACACCGTAATACGCCGGCTTGGCCCCATATTGGTCGTCGAAGAGCAGAGGGTCGTCGGCTCCAAATTGAGAATCAATCCACGAATGCGCGTCGGTAAAACCCCAGAACGTGATGCCGTCGCACCGGGGCTCGGCGACACACACGGCGACGATCGAGCGATACACTGATCTCTGAGTCTCGAGCTTCGTCTGCGCTGGCAGATCGCGAATCCGGACGTCCATCTCGCTGATGTTCACCGCCAAGCCAAGCGCGGCGAGCCGGCGCATGTTCGACGCGACGTTCGCATCACTTGGTGGATTGGAAGCGGTAATGTGCATCTGAAGTCCAACGCCGTCGATGGGAACTCCCTGGACCCGGAGGTTCTGCACGAGCTCATAAATGCGGTTTGATTTTTGATTCAGTCCTTCGCCGCCGTAGTCGTTATAAAAGAGGAGGGCCTGCGGGTCTGCCTGACGTGCGATGCGAAACGCATCGGCGATGTATTGATCGCCCAGCTTCTGCCTGAACACCGTGTCCCGCAGTCCGGATCCATCGTCGGCGACCGCTTCATTGACCACGTCCCACGCGTAAACGCGGCCGCGGAAATGTTCAGCAACCGAGCGGATGTGGCTTTCGAATGCGGCGCGCAAATCGGTTGACGACAAGCCATTGACCCACGACGGCACCGATCCGTGCCAGACGAGCGCGTGTCCTTTGACCCGCATGCCATTCCCCAGCGCGTAGCTGACGATCGCATCGGCGCCGCCGAAGTCGTTAGTCCCGCGAGTGCGTTCGATCGGATCCCACTTCATTTCGTACTCAGCCGTGACGTAATTGAAATGGCGGCTGAAGACACCGCTATAACGACCGTCGCCGAGGAACCCGGATTGAACCGCGGCGCCGACGAGCTTTCCCGCCGAACGTGCGGCGTCGCGCAACGGATCCACCTGCATCCCGCTGGGATTGTTCGGTGTCCCCGGCGACGTCGGCGTCGTTGGCGTTGACTTGTCGCCGCCGCAGGCCAGTGCACCGAGAGTAAAGGCGACCAGCATGACGGCAAGCACTCGCAGCATTCGCGCGGATGGTACGGCTTCGCCATGTTCAATGTCCAATGGCCAATGTTCAATGTTTGGATGTCGAATGCTCTTGCGTTGGGCCATTGAACATTGAACATTCAACACTGAGCATTGAACGATGAGCATTGCTACAATGCGTTGTTTCTCGATCGTTCAATCCGGGAGCAGCAGAGCTCTATGAGACATGGCGTAATCGGGTTGATTGCCGCGACGGTGATTGTGGTCTCTCTCGGCGCTCAGCAGCCGCAGACTCCGCCTGCGGGAAGGGGTGCAGGTGGCGGCCGAGGACAAACGTATCCACCACCCTCGCGCGGAGGCGGCGGTGGAGGCGGCGCTGCGGGACCAGCGGACAAGCCGCTCGTCGATTTTGCGCTCGCCGACAAAGGCAAGGACGTCTGGATTGCCGAATGTGTGACCTGTCACGGCGCGCAGGCGCGCGGTACGGACACCGGTCCCAACCTTCTGCGTTCAGTGCTGTTTCTTCGCGATCGCTACGGCAACGAGATCGGACCGTTTCTGAAGAAAGGACATCCGCTGCAAAGCGGAAAGCCGGCGTCGAGCCTCACCGACGAGCAGATCACCAACCTCTCGCATTTCCTGCGCAAGCAATTGAACGACACGCTGCGCGGTGCCACTGTGTTCACGGTGCAGGACATCCGAACGGGCGACGCGAAAGCGGGTGAGGCGTACTTCAACGGCGCCGGCAAGTGCACGACCTGTCACTCAGCCACCGGCGATCTCGCTGGCATCGCGGGCAAGTACGAATCGGTGGACATCCAGCAACGGATGCTTTTCCCTGGCGGTGGCCGCGGCGGACGGCGCGGTGGTCCTCCGCCAAAGAGCGCAGTTCGCGTGTCCGTCTCACCGCCTGGCGGCGCGCCGGTGTCCGGTGTACTCGTCTATATGGACGACTTCGTCGTCACCTTGCAGGACGAGAGCGGTGTCTCGCGCACGTTCAAGCGAACACCAGCATTCAAGGTGCAGAAAACCGACCCGCTCGAAGCCCATCACGCGCTGCTCGAGACCATCAGCGACAAGAACATTCACGACCTGGTCGCTTATTTGGAGACGTTGAAATGAAGCGGTTCACGTGTGTGCTCGCCGCCAGCGTCTGCGCAGCGGTTCTCGTCTCGCGCGCGCAGGGACTGGATCCGGCGAGGCTTCTGAAGCCGGCCACGGATACGTGGCCGACCTACAACGGCGATTACTCCGGCCGTCGCTTCAGCACGCTCAATAAGATCAACGCCAACAACATTGGCGCGTTGAGTCTTGCCTGGGTCTACCGCCTGAATCTTGGCGGCGGGCCAGTGATCGGCAGTTCTGCGACCATTAAATCGACGCCGCTGATGATCGACGGCGTGCTCTACTTCAGCACGCCCGATCACGCGTGGGCGGTCGACGCGCGGACTGGACGCGAAATCTGGCACTACCTGTGGAAATCGACGGGCGGTAATCATCTCGCCAATCGAGGCGTCGCGATCCTGGGCGACAAGTTGTATTTCGAAACCCCCGACGACTATCTCATCTGCCTGAACGTCAAAGACGGCACCGAGCGGTGGCACAAACAGGTCGCCGATTTGAATCGGTTCTATTACGGCTCGGTGGCGCCGGTCATCGTCAAGAATCAAGTCATCGTTGGCGTGAGCGGCGACGACCTCGACATTCCTGGCTACTTGGACGCGCGCGATCCGGAAACCGGCGAGCTCCAATGGCGCTGGTGGGTTGTCCCGCAGAAGAAAGGCGATCCCGGATCGGAGACGTGGCCGAACGAGGAGATGGCGCGCCACGGAGGCGGCATGACGTGGCAACCGATCACCTACGATCCCGAGTTAAACCTGATCTTCGTGGCGACCGGCAATCCGCAGCCGGTCCTCGCGCACAAGAATCGCGCGGGCAACAATCTCTTCACTGCGTCCCTCGTTGCGCTGAACGCTGACACCGGAAAAATGGTCTGGTACTTCCAATCGTCGCCGCACGATACGCATGATTGGGACTCCACGCAGCCGGGGGTCATCTTCGACGGCGAAGTCAACGGCCGTCCGCGCAAGCTGATTGCGCAAGCCGCGCGCAACGGTCACTTCTTCGTGCTCGATCGCACGGACGGCAAGGCGATTGTGTCCGCAGAATATGTGAAGACGAACTGGGCACTCGGGTACGACGAGAAAGGGCAACCGGTTCCGAACCCCGCAAAGATGCCGCAGGTTGACGGCGCGCTTGTGTCGCCCGCCGCAGGCGGCGGAGCGAACTGGCAGCCTCCGAGCTTCAGCCCCGCGACCGGCCTGTTCTATGTGCCGGCCGCTCGTACGTTCAGCATGTTCTACCTCTACGATCCAGGCGACAACCCGCAGGGCTGGGGCGGGCAGGATCGCGGCGGCTACTCGGAGTCGATGGTCCAGGCGATTGACTACAAGACCGGCAAGATTCGCTGGAGCCACAAGTGGGAAGGCGCGGCGCGATCCGGCCTCCTCAGCACGGCAGGCAATCTGTTGTTCTCGGCCGGCCCGGGAAACTCGATGGTGGCGCTGAACGCGACGACCGGCGATGCCCTGTGGCACACACGCTTGAACGGCGCGATCAGCAACGGTCCGATTACCTACGAACTGGACGGACTCCAATACGTCATCGTCGGCGCGAGTGACATGTTGTGGGCGTTTGTCATGAACAAGTAGCGCCTGCGGCCCGAGCGAGCGGCCGGAGGGGAGCGCCGCGCAGCGGCGCCCGCGAGCGAGAGCGCGTGGGGGTGGGGCCCCACGCGCCGTGATAAAAGCAGACATGTCCGCGGAGAGGAAGATGCACACAACAGCTCGGAATATCACTACTGCAGCGGTTGCAGGAATGGCGCTTGCTGCAACCATTGCGGCGCAGGCGCCGGCTCAGAATCCGTCCGGACAGCGGGGCGGCGGCGGCCGCGGTCGATTCGTCACGCCCGTGTACGACTCCGTCCCGCCGGAAATACCGGCCGACATCAAAGGGCAGAACACCATCCTGATCTTCTCCAAGACCAACGGCTATCGTGAAGATCCCGCGATCGATGCGTCGAACAACGCGCTGGTCGCGATCGCGAAGAAGCGCGGTTGGCCGGCGTTCGTGACTGAGAACGCGGCGGTGATGAATGCCGAGCAGCTCGGACGCTTCAAGCTGGCAATCTGGAATAACACAAGCGGGGATGTGCTGACCGAGCCGCAGCGGGCGGCGTTCAGGACGTGGCTTGAAAACGGCGGCGCGTTTGTCGGGACGCACGGCACCGGTGGCGATCCTCGCTATGAGTGGGCCTGGTATCCCGAGACGCTGATTGGCGCGCAATTCACCAGCCATTCGACGCAACAGCTCGGGACGGTTCGCATCGAGGACACCAAGAGCCCGATCACGCAAGGGTTGCCTGCGGTGTGGCAGCGCACGGTCCGCGACGAGTGGTACGCGTTCAAGGACAACCCGCGCGCGAAGCCAGGGTTTCATATCCTCGCTGTCGCCGACGAGACGACGTACGATCCGGGGCGATCCACAATGGGTGCAGACCATCCGATGGTGTGGACGCACTGCGTCGGAAAGGGTCCGGTCTTCTACTCGGCGATCGGACACTCCGCTGAAACATACACGGAGCCCAATCACCTGCGGCTGCTCGAGAATGCGATCGCGTGGGCGTTGGGAATGTCAGGACCGACTGGCTGCGCTGGACGCTGATGGCAAGTCACGCACTTTTCGCCGATCGCCGCGCGCTCGAAAACGAAGTCGCCGCTCTTGGCCTCGACATCCATTTTGAGGGGGACATCCAGGCATCACTGCGACCGCTGCCGATTGCCAACCGCACGGTCGGGAATCGGTTTGCGATCCACCCGATGGAAGGGTGCGACGGGACGCTCGAGGGGAAACCGGACGAGTTGACCTTCCGCCGCTGGCAGCGATTCGGCTCTGGCGGATCGAAACTGCTCTGGGGCGAGGCGGTCGCCATCGATCCCGACGCGCGCGCGAACACACGGCAGCTGCTCATCGCCGAAGAAACGTTGTCGTCGCTCGAGCAACTGGTCGCGCTGGCGCGCAAAGAACACGGATCCGCCAGCGATTTTCTCGTCGGTATTCAGCTCACCCACTCCGGCCGATGGTCCTATCCGACTCCGACCGTGATGTTTCACGATCCGGTGCTCCGCAACAATGGGCGGATCATCACCGACGACGAGCTCGATCGGCTGCAGGATTCGTACGTAGCAGCGTCGCGGCGCGTGCGCGATATTGGCGCCGACTTCGTCGACATCAAGCAGTGCCACAGGTATCTGCTCTCGGAGATGCTCGCGGCGAAAACCCGTCCCGGAAAATACGGCGGCAGCATCGAAAACCGGACGCGCTTCGTGCGCGAGTTGCTCGGGCGTCTTGCGTCCGAGGTGCCGGATCTCATCCGCGGCAGTCGGATGAATTTCTATGACGGCGTGCCTTACGCGAAGAATCCGACGACCGGGATCGGTGAGCCGGTGCCTGGGGCGACCGAGAATTACCTCGATGTCGATGAAGCGGTCGAGGCGCTCAAGATTTTCCGCGATGCCGGACTGCAGCTCGTCAACGTGACGGCCGGATGCCCGTACTTCAATCCACATGTGGGACGTCCGGCAGACAAGGAACCCCCGGACGGATACGGCGCTCCCGAAAACCAGCTCGTCGGCGTCGCGCGCCACTTCCAGCTTGCCGAAGCCGCGCGCCGCGCATGTCCCGACCTCCCCGTCGTCGGAACGGGATACAGTTACCTTCGGCAGTACGCGCTCGAGGCAGGAGAAGCGAACCTGCGAGCCGATCGCGTGTCGATCGTTGGCATGGGCCGAGGGGCAATTGCATATCCAGATTTCGCCCGCGATGTCCAGATGGACAAGAGAAAGGTGTGCATCACGGTCAGCTACTGCACGACGTTGATGCGTGCAAAGGGGAACGAACTCGGCCAGTACGCCGCGGGATGCGCCCCGCGCGATCCCGTGTATGGGCGGCTGCTCCAGGAGATCCAAAAGAAGGAGAAGCAGGTCGCTGCCGCGAAGAAATGACTGCGGTCGTGATATCGTCCCTCTGGTACCTCAAAGGATGGCTATGATGAAGTCCGCAAGCTTCCTCCGACTACTCCTCGTTCCATTCATTGCGGCCGCCTGGGTGGCCGGCGTGACGATCGCGTCGGAACGTTCCGCTTCGTCGATGGCGAATGCGGCGAACAAGTTCCTGGCATCGTTGACGCCCGAACAGCGACAACAGGCAACCTTCGCCATAAATTCGGAAGAACTCACCCGCTGGCATTACGTGCCGGCCACTCAGTTTCCGCGAAACGGTCTCGCCATCCGCGCGATGAGCGAAACGCAGCGCGGCTTGGCGCACGACTTGATGAAGACCGGACTCAGTCAGCGCGGCTACACCCAGGCCACGACGATCATGACGGATCTCGAGAACATCCTGAAGGTGCTCGAGAACGGATCGGCCATGCGCGATCCAGAGCAGTATGCCTTCTCGATTTTCGGTACCCCCGGTGCGAAGGGCGTGTGGGGATGGCGCGTCAATGGACATCACCTTTCATTGCACTTCAACGTTGGGAACGGATCGATGGTTGTCAGCACGCCGACGTTTTTTGGATCGAATCCGGCAGAGGTGCGAGCGGAAGGGCCGAAGAAAGGTCTTCGTGTCCTCGGCGATCGTGAGGACACGGCGCGGGCCCTGCTGAACGCGCTTGATGAAACGCAGCGGAAGACCGCCGTTCTCGACGGGGTCGCGCCGGGAGACATCCTCACGAAGACGGCAGTGAAAGTCGATCCGCTCTCACCAGCCGGCATTGCTGCATCGGCCATGACGCCGAAGCAGCGCGAGCTCCTGATGGCCGTCGTCGAGAGCTATACGTCGTCGATGTCCCCCGACATCGCGTCCGAGCGCCTGGCTCAGCTCAAGACCGCGGGGCTCGACAAGATCACATTTGCCTGGGCAGGAGAGTCTGAGGTCGGCAAGAAGCACTACTATCGGGTCCAAGGCCCGACATTCCTGGTCGAGTACGACAACACGCAGAACGACGGCAACCACGTCCATTCTGTGTGGCGCGACTTCGCCGGCGACTTCGGCCGCGATCTGCTGCGCGAGCATGTGCAGGGTGTGAAGCACGAATGACCAAATTGCTGATTTTTAATTGCTGATTGCTGATTGATCGGGATCAATCAGCAATCAGAATTCAGCAATCAGCAATTGGCTCCTGCCATGTAAGATCGTCAACGTACGTCAATGCTCGACCTGTCCAATCCAGCGCAAGAAGCTCCCGAACCCCTGCGTAAGTCTGGGCGATGGGTCACGATCATCCAAGTCGTACTGCTGATGGTCGCACTGGTGCTGTGCGGGTACGTTGCGATCCAGGCATTCAAGCCGAAGCCAGTCAGGCCGGTCGCGCGCTTCGTGGGCGGAAGCGGATTCAGCCGGCCTGGCGCGCGAGGTCAGGGCATGCGCGGCATGCCGCAAGTCGATCGAAAGATCGTCAAGGACTTCGACAAGAACGGCGACAAGAGGCTCGATACGGCGGAGCGCGCGGCAGCGCGCGAGTGGCTTCGCACTCAGCCGGGAGCTGGGTTCGGCCGGTTCGGACGCGGCCTGACGACGAATCCCGAACCAGGAATCCGTCTCGCGCCGAAAGATGTGCGCGCGTATCCGAATGCGCCGTTATACGACACGCAGACACTGCGAACGTTGTTCCTGAATTTCGACAGCAAGGAATGGGCAGAGGAGCTCGCGGCGTTTTATCGGACGGACGTCGACGTGCCGGCGACGGTCGTCGTCGATGGAAAAACGTATCAAGAGGTCGGCGTTCACTTCCGCGGTAATTCTTCCTACCGCTCGGTACCCCAACCGCTCAAGCACTCCCTGAATCTGGCGTTCGATTTTGCCCGTCCAAATCAAGACATCGGGGGATACCGAACCCTCAATCTGCTGAACTCCAACAACGACGCGACCTTCGTTCGTACGATGCTCTACAGCGAGATCGCGCGCCATTACCTGCCGATTGCGCTCACCAACTACATGCGCGTCGTCATCAACGGCGAGAGTTGGGGCGTGTACATCAATGCGCAGCAGTTCAATAAGGACTTCGTCCGCGAGTGGTTCGGCACGTCGAAAGGAGCGCGGTGGAAAGTGCCCGGTAGTCCGCGCGGCCGCGGCGGCCTCGAGTATCTCGGCGACAACCCGTCAGCATACAAGGACGTCTACGAGATCAAGAGCAAGGACGACGCGGAATCCTGGAAAGCATTCATCGAGCTGTGCAGGATTTTGCACGAGACGCCGACGGCAAAGCTCGAGGCGGCGCTCGGGCCGATTCTGGATATCGATGGCGCGCTCCGGTTTCTCGCGCTTGATGTCGCACTGGTCAACGGCGATGGCTATTGGTCGCGCGCGAGCGACTTCAACGTCTATCTCGATCAGCACGGCAAGTTTCATGTCCTGCCACACGACTTCAATGAAGGGTTCGGTGCAGAGGCCGGTGGACGTGGCTTTGGCGGTGGCGTTCCCGGGACGCCGGAACTGGATCCCCTCGTGGGACTGGACGATGCGCGAAAGCCACTTCGATCGAAGCTGCTCGCCGTGCCGGCGTTGCGTGAGCGATATCGGCGATATGTGCACGACATCGCCGAAAAGTGGCTCGACTGGCGGACCGTGGGCCCGTTGGTCCGGCAATGGCAGGCGCTGATCGAGCCGGATGTCACGGTTGATACGAGGAAGATCTACGACACCGAGGCGTTCTACGCCGATGTCGGCGACAGTGCTCCGGGAGGCCGCGCTCCAGAGTCCACGCTGCGCGGATTCATCGAGCGGCGACGCGCATATCTGCTCGGTGGGGAAAGATAGCAGCGGCTATCTCAATAGCCCTCCATCATCCCGAACTCGCTCATACAAGTGCCTCAGGATGAGCGCGTGTACATCGATCGGTCCGATGGTGGTTGAGGCCATCAGATCTTTGTTCTTCGTGATGAAGACCGGTCCCTCCTCGTCCCAGTCAGTCTGGCGACCGTGTGATCCCTTCACCAGCGTGGCATCGAGTGGAATCACGTCAAGGAGCGATCGCAATCCGGCCTTGCGTTTCGCCAGTTTCCACCCGACGCTCAGCGGCGGGATGCGAATGGCCGGATCGAGAAACAACTCGACCGGGTCGTACCCAGGCTTGCGGTGGATCTCGACGGTCCGAGCGAAGTCCGGCGCGCGCGCGTCGTCGTCCCAGAAGTAGTAGGTGAACCAGCTGTTGGGTTCTGACACGGCGATCAAGTCGCCCGCGCGTTCGTGGGCGATGTGTGCCAGTTGCTTTTCGGCTTCACCCAGGACAGCTTCGACACCGGTGACACGCTCGAGAATCGCACGCACATCATTGAGTTTCGCGCGATCGTTGACGTAGACGTGCGCGACCTGATGATCGGCAACCGCGAACGCGGCGCTTGCGCCCGGATCGAGTATTTCGTGTCCCAACTCGTCGCGGACGGCAATCAACCCGTGCTGCCGCAACACCCGATTCAAATGGATCGGTCGCGAGACTTCGCGAATGCCGTACTCGGAGAGCACGATCACACGTGCTCCGTGCGACTCGTAATACCGGATCAGATCGGCGCAAACGGCGTCGACTTCGCGCAAATCGTTCGTCGCGGCGGCCCCGGGTCCGAGTCGTTGAAGGTTGTAATCGAGGTGTGGAAGATAAATGAGCGTCAGCGTGGGATTGAATCGGCGATTGACCAGCATCGCCGCATCCGCAATCCAACGCGTCGAGCGGATCCCGGCGCGCGGGCCCCAGAACTCGAACAGCGGAAACGTCCCAAGCTGCGACTGCAGCTCGTCGCGCAGCGAACCCGGCGCGGTATAGACGTCGGGGATCTTCCGGCCATCGGCTGGATACATCGGCCGCGGCGTCACCGAATAGTCAACCGTCGAGTACATGTTGAACCACCAGAACAGGTTCGCGCAGGTAAACGACGGGTCCAGCCCCCGCGCGGTCTCCCAGATCTTCCGCCCGTGTACGAGGTGATTCGACTGTTTCCAGAACCGGATTTCAGCGTCTTCGCGCGCATACCAGCCGTTGCCGACGATGCCGTGTTGGTCGGGGTAGGTGCCGGTCAGGTAGTCCGACTGCGCTGAGCAGGTAACGGCAGGAAAGGACGACTTGATGCGCGCGAGCGTCGCGTCGCGCATCCACGCCGACAGAGCCGGCATGGCATCGCCGATGAGCGATGGCGTCAGGCCGACGACGTTTAGTACGGCTGTCTTGTGCATTGGTGAATGCCGTTAGCATGCAGCTGCCAGCTCACAGCTTCGCTTTTTCGGATCCCGGATCCCGGACAACGGATCCCGGGAACTACGCGAGCTGCTGCAGTACCCACCGATATTCCCGCTCGATCGAGTCCAGCAAATCGATCTTCAAACCCGCAGGCAGGACATCCCACGTGTAGGTTTCGATCTCGAAGTGGTGGGCGAAACGCGTGCGCCGTGCAAGATCGAGCACCTCGCGCACATAGTCCTGCGTCGATTCCAGCCCCTCGTAGTCACTCGCAAAAAGCGGTACGTGAAAGTGGATGCGCCATTCGGCGCCGGCCAGCGAGCTGCTTCGATCGAGCGCAACGTCGAGGTCCGGAAAATGCGACAGCGCCCCGCCTCGCCGCTCGATGACCTGGTGGAGGTACGTCGCATCGGCGAATCGGCGAAGCCGCTCGATCATTCCGGCACATGCCGTCTCGTCGCGCGGAAAGACCACCTTCAGCGCGGAACTGAGCTGCACCCGCCCAATCTGGATGCCGGCGTCGCGGATGTGGTCAAGCGCCGCGCGAGGGTCTTCGTACTCGACGGCGAAGTGACAGCAGTCGACGCAGATCCTGACGTGCTCGTAGAGGCTGGCACGCGCATCGTCTACATCGCACCCGAGTGCTGCTGCCAGCAGCGGTGCGCCATCGGCGATGACGCGGCGAGTGAAGAACTCCACGAACTCGTCGCTGGTTTCGATCACGCAGTCGGGTTCTGGCTCGATATCGAGATGGAGGGTTGCGCCGGTGTGCTGTTTCGATCGCGCCATTGCGGCGACGACCTGGACCACGTTTCGGACGAAGGGGCGTGAATCGCCCTCCGCCACCCACGGTTTGTACGAGAGCGGCGCCGTCGATATTCCGCCGTCCATGTCGCGCGGCAACAGACGCTCGAGAATGTTGACGAGATCCAGCGTGTACCGCACGCGCTCATCGTCGCGCCAGTCCGGGGCGTAGACTTCCGCTTTGACCGGTGTGCGATGGAACGATCCGTGTGGAAAACCGTTGATCAGGGCAACGTAGAGTCCCTGCTCGTCGAGAAACCGGCGAAAGTCGCCGACCCCATCGTCGTGCAACAGCTCACGCGCATCGCGGGCGGATAGGCGCAGTCCGATCCCGAACGGTGCGGACGGAGAGAGTCGTTGTTTCAGCGTGGTCGCGAATTGCCGCACGTTCCCGAAAACAGCACTCCATCCGTCGGCTGCATGAATATTCGTGCAGTACGTGAGATGAAACGGAACGTCCGGGGCGACTTGCAAAGTACGCCGCTTCAGCCGACCCGCGCGGGTTCGGCGGCACCGGTGGCCGTCACCTTGAACTTCGGCGACTGACTCAGGAAGCGAACGGGATTTTCGAAGATCACCCGCTCGATGAGCGCGTCGGAATGGTGCCGGCGTCGCATTTCCATCGCGAAGCGCGGGACGGCGATAGCATCGCTCGGTCCCCAATCACACGCGCCCGCGACGCAAATGCGCTCGGGGCCGTACTTCTCGATGACGTCGACCGCGCGCTGCGGCGAGATCTTCGTCTGCGGGTACAGCGTCAGTCCAGCCCAGAAGCCGTGCTCGAGGATCATCTCGATCGTGTGCTCTTCGGCATGATCGATGAGCACGCGGCGGGGATCGATTTCGCGAAAGCGACGCAGGACATCGACCGAGATTCGCGTCC
>Ga0114129_10004465_pt1 | contig 19731 bp, 19 predicted proteins | sample RhiMetdeltSRZDD1_FD_80071 | JGI IMG/M metagenome (GOLD analysis project Ga0114129, IMG submission 80071) | Populus rhizosphere microbial communities from Tennessee, USA - Rhizosphere MetaG P. deltoides SRZDD1 (version 2) (version 2) | ecosystem: Host-associated > Plants > Roots > Rhizosphere >...
AAGCTCGTCGTCGGTCCGAGCTCGAAAGACGCCGTCAGCCTCGACGCGCCCGTGCAGGAGAACCTCGCGGCCATCGCCAGCTGCCTCGGCCGGCGCATCGAGGATCTCGTGGTGATCGTCCTCGATCGTCCGCGCCACGAGAAGCTGATCGCCGACATCCGGGACACCGGCGCGCGGATTCGGCTCATCGGCGACGGCGATCTCTCGGCCGGCATCACCGCCGCGCTCGTGGGCACCGGCGTACACGCCGTCATGGGCACCGGCGGCGCGCCCGAGGGCGTGCTCACCGCGGCCGCGATGCGATGTTTGAACGGCGAGATCTTCGCGAGGCTCGTGATCAGCAAGCCGGAGCACGAAGCGCGCTGCCGCGCGATGGGCATCACCGACTTCAAGAAGGTGTACCGGGCGAAAGACCTCGCGCCGGGGGAGCGGATCATTTTCGCCGCCACGGGCGTGACCGACGGCACGCTGATGCGAGGTGTCCGGTTCTTCGGCGATGGGATCCGCACGAGCTCGGTGATCATGCAGAATGATCCCCATCGCATCCGGTTCATCGACAGCATCCACGTCGCGCAGGACAAGAACGTCAGGATACATTTCTGAACCGGTCACCGAGGGTCGCGTGGAAGCGAAACGTCTACGCGGTAACCGCCGCGTGCTTTCTGGGCTTCACCGGCTTCACGCTCGTGATGCCGTTCCTGCCGCTCTTCATCGCGCAGCTCGGCGTCACCGGCGTCGGCTCGATTGCCCTCTGGACCGGCGCCAGCCTCGGCGTCACGCCTGGCCTGACCGCGCTCCTCGCGCCGGCCTGGGGCCGGCTCGGGGATCGGTACGGCCGCAAGATCATGGTGGAGCGCTCGATGTTGAGCTTCGTCGTGCTGATGACGTCGATGGCGTTCGTGACGCGCGCGTGGCACGTGTTCGCGATTCGCGTGGTGCAAGGAGTGTTCGCGGGATACGGGTCGCTGTCCCTGGCGATGGCGGCGGAGTCGGCGCCGCGCGATCGCATGTCGTCGGCAATCGGCACGGTCCAGACGGCGCAACGGCTGGGTCCGGCAATCGGTCCGGTGATTGGCGGCGGGCTCGCCGCGCTCGTAGGCCTGCGGCGGTCGTTTCTGGTCACGGCCGCCTTCTACGCCATCGGTCTGATCTGTGTCCGGATCATGTACGACGACCACGCGGGAGCCGGTAAGGCGAGAACGCCTGCATCTGCTGAGAATCCTGACCAACCGGTCTCGTTTCGCAGCGTGCTCGCGTTCCAGAACTTCGGCTTGATGTTGGTCGTGATCTTCGGGCTGCAGTTCGTCGACCGAAGCTTTGGTCCGATTCTGCCGTTGTATATCGAGGAGGCCGGCGTGACGCACGCACGGGTGCCGCTCGTGGCAGGCGTGCTGTTCTCGATCATGGCGTGCGCCGGGGCGCTCGGCCATCATTTCTGCGGCCGGCTGTTGAAGCGGCTGTCGCCGCGCGTCGTGATTAGCGCCGGGGCCCTCCTGGCGGCCGGGGGATCCGGCCTTGTTGCGGCGTCGGGTCGCGTCTCGCTGATGTGCCTCGCCTCGACGCTGCTCGGCCTTGGGATTGGCGCCGCGATGACCGCGTCCTACACGGCTGCAGGCAGCGTGATCCCGGCGCGCGCGCACGGCGCCGGTTTCGGCGTGCTCACGAGCGCATCGCTCGTGGGGATGGCGAGCAGCCCGTTCATTGCCGGGTTTCTCGGCGGCACGAGCATCCGCGCGGTGTTTCTCGTGAACCTCGTCATGATGACCGTGGTCGCGGGCGTGATTCACAAAGGCATGACGGACGCCGCGCGTGGATCGTTGACAGTTGAAACGGGTCAACCGTCGGTGACCGACTATTGACGGTAGACTGCGAATTCGACGGCGACTGGCGACTAAAAGACTGGTGACCGGAGGCTGTTTGCATGCGTCGGGTGTTCGTCGATCCGGCCGCGCCGCAGCGTGATGCGATCGAGGAAGCGGTCTCGTGGATCCTCGCCGGCGGCGTCGTCGCGCTGCCGACCGACACGTTGTACGGGCTGGCCGTGGACCCCTTCAATCGGGCGGCCGTGGCGCGGCTGTTCGATGCGAAAGGTCGCGAGGCCGATCGCGCGCTGCCCTTGATTGCCGCGAACGTCTCGCAGATCGTCGAGTATCTCGGACCGCTGACGCCGCTGGCGCAGCGGCTCAGCGGCCAGTACTGGCCCGGACCGCTGACGCTGGCGGTGGCGGCGTCTCCGGCGCTGCCGCGTGAAGTCACGGGTGGACGAACGACTGTCGCCGTACGCGTGCCCGCCGCCGATATCGCGCGGGCCGTCTGCGCGGGATGCGGGCGGCCGGTGACGGCGACGAGCGCCAACCTCAGCGGCGGGCCACCGACGGCCGATCCCGACGAGGTGGAGCGCCTGCTCGGCGATCGCATCGACTTCTTGTTGGACACAGGGCCGGCGCCCGGCGGACCGCCGTCGACGATCGTGGACGTGACGACCACGCCGCCCTCGCTCGTCCGAGCCGGCGCGGTGTCGTGGGAAGACATCCAGACATGGCTTCAAAGCACGCGCAACGGGTCGCGCGCGTAACGGGACGGGAACGCGCCGCGATCGTCGGGCTGATTGCCGGCCGCGGGCGGCGGCTCGAGGCCGAGCGGTCGCTCGACGAGCTGGCCGGCCTGGCCGACGCGGCCGGCGCGTCCGTGGTGCTCCGCATCCTGCAGGAACGGCCCAAGCCGGATCCGTCGACGTTTCTCGGCTCGGGCAAGATCGCGATGCTCGCCGCGTCGTGCGCCGAGATCGGCGTCGACCTCGTCATCGTGGACAGCGAGCTGACGCCGGCGCAATTGCGGCACATGGAAGAGGAAGTCGGCCGCAAGATTGTCGATCGCACCCAGTTGATTCTGGACATCTTCGCGCGCCGCGCGCGGACGCGCGAAGGCAAGATGCAGGTCGAGCTGGCGCAGCTCAAATATCTGCTGCCTCGCCTGGTCGGCGCCGGCGCCGCGCTCTCACGGCTCGGCGGCGGGATCGGGACGCGCGGACCCGGCGAGACGAAGCTCGAAACGGATCGGCGGCGGATCCGCACACGGATCCACGCGATCGCCGATGACATCGAACAGGTTCGCCGCCGGCGCGCCCAGCTTCGAGAGCGGCGCCACAAGACCTCGGTGCCGACGGTCGCGCTCGTCGGTTACACCAACGCCGGCAAGACGACGCTGTTCAACGTGCTCACGCGGGCGGGCGCCGAAGCCTCGAACGCGTTGTTCGTCACGCTGGATCCGCTCGTGCGCCGGGTGCGGCTGGCCGACAACCGTGCACTGCTTCTGTCCGACACCGTCGGATTCATCGATCGGCTGCCGCACACGCTCGTCGCGGCGTTTCGTGCGACGCTGGAGGAGATTGCGGACGCGGATCTCGTCCTGCACGTCATCGACGCCGCCGCGCCGGATCGGGATCGCAGGATGACCGCCGTCCACCAGGTCCTCGACGAGGTTGGCGCGGACGGCGTGCCGCTCGTGGACGTGTACAACAAGTGCGACCTCCTGACACCGGACGAGCGGCGCCGCGTCCGGGAACAGGATCCTGGAGCGTTGTGTGTCTCCGCACTCGCACGGGAAGGGATCAGCGACCTCCTCGAGACGATGACGTCGCGGGTCGGTACCGCGCAGCCTCATGGCGTAAACTTTTCATGATGCGGTCGCGCGCGATCCTGGCGCTCATAGGGCTACTGATTGCGGCGGCCGCCGCCTGCAGGCCCAAGCCGGTGCTCGTCGTCCCCGTGCCCTCCACGGACACGTTCCCGGACTTCGTGCGGCCGACTGTTCCGCCGTCGTTCGCCAACAGCGCCGCTGCGTTCAGCGAGGAGCACGGCTGGGCGTTCCTGCAGTCGGGCGATCTGAGGAACGCCGAGCGCGAGTTCGCCAACGCCTTGAAGATCGCGCCGACCTTTTACCCGGCCGAGGCGTCGCTCGGGTACGTCGAGCTGGCGCGCAAGGACGCCAAGGCTGCGTTGTCCAGGTTCGACCGCGCGCTCGAGGCGCGGCAAAACGACGTCGGCACGCTCATCGGCCGCGGCCAGGCCTTGGTCGCGCTCGACCGCAACAGCGACGCGATCGCGGCGTTCGAGGCGGCCGTGGGGGCCGATCCCTCGCTGACCGAGCTGGCTCGTCGCGTCGAGGTCATGCGATTCCGCGGCGCCGAGCAGAACATCGAGCGCGCGCGTCAGGCCGCGCGCGAGGGACGCTTGGACGAATCCATCAGGCTCTACGCCGCCGCGATCGCCAGCTCGCCCGACAGTCCGTTTCTCTACCGCGAGATTGCGGCTGTCGAGCTGCGCGGCGGCCAGACGGATCAGGCGCTGGCGTCCTTTCAAAAAGCCGTGACGCTCGAACCGTCGGACGCGGCCTCCCTCGTCCAGATCGGCACGATCCTCGACAGCCGAAACGATTTCGAAGGCGCGGAGCGCGCCTACACCGCGGCGCTTGCCAACGGACCGTATCCCGGCGTGGAGGCGCGCCTCGAGGCGCTGCGGGCGCGTGCCGCGCTCGCGCGGCTGCCGGCCGAGTACCGGGCGATCGATCAGGCCGCGCAGATCACCCGCGGCGACCTGGCCGCCTTGATTGGCATTCGTCTGGCCCCGCTCCTGCAAGGCAGCCGGCGTGCCGACGCCGCGTTGATGACGGACGTCCGGGCGCACTGGGCGGTCACCTGGATCATGGCGGTGGCGCGCGCCGGCGTCATGGAGCCGTTCGACAATCATGCGTTTCAGCCGCGCGCGGTCGTCCGCCGCACGGATCTGGCGCAGGCGATCGCGCGGCTGCTGCCGCAGGCAGGGGCGCGCACTCCTGCGAAGGTCAACGAATGGGAGGCCGCGCGCCTGCGATTCAGCGATCTCGCGGCTACGCATCTTGCGTATCCCGCCGCGTCCGCGGCAGTCGCCGCCGGCGTGCTGAAGACCGCGGGAGACAGCGCGTTTCAGCCGTCGCGGCCGGTCACGGGTCCGGAGGCGATCGAGGCGATCGGCCGTCTCGAGGCGCTCGCGGGACTGAGCGGTAAATGACGGCGCTCACCCCCGCCAATCAACTCACGCTGCTGCGGATGTTCCTGATCCCGGCATTCGTGATTCTCGTCGTCTACGGCCATCTCGGTTGGGCGTTGACGGTGTTCGTCACCGCGGGTGTCACCGATGCGCTCGACGGGGTGATCGCGCGCCGGTCCGGCCAGAAGACCAATCTCGGCGCCTGGCTCGATCCGATGGCCGACAAGCTGCTGCTCGTGACGACCTTCGTCGTCCTCACGCTGCCGGGTCTGGGTCTCGAGAACCGTCTGCCGATCTGGCTCACTGTGCTGATCATCTTCCGCGACGTCGGCATCGTCCTGACGGTCGCGATCGTGAATCTCGCCATTGGTCCCCGGACGTTCAGGCCGTCCAATCTCGGCAAGGCCGCGACAGCCATCTACATCGTGACGGCCGTCGCCGCGATGTTTTTCAACTATCTCGGGTATCGCTCGCGCATTTTCGACGTCTTCATTTGGGCGTCGCTGGCGATTACATTGGCGTCTGGGCTGGATTACCTCTGGCACGCGACGCACCTCACCGAGACCACATGAGACACATTGCTCTTGTTGCCATTACGGTCGTGCAGGTCGCAGCGGGCGCGACAGATGTACGTGCTCAAGCGCCACCGAAGCAAGCCGTCGTCGAGACGACAGCAGGGACGTTCGTCATCGATCTCGCCGCGGATGCCGCGCCGAATCATGCCGCCTATTTCATCAAACAGGCCGCGGACGGCGCTTACGACGGGACCATCTTTCATCGTGCGATCAAGTACGGGATGGTGCAGGGTGGCGATCCGCTGACGAAGGATCCGTCGAAACGCGCGCTCTATGGAACCGGCGGCCTCAACGTGCTACGCGCCGAGGCGCGCGCGGCGAGAATGACGCGAGGATCGGTCGCGGCCGTGCTCATCCCTGGAAAGCCCGACAGCGCCGGCGCCCAGTTCTTCATCGTCCTGGCCGATCAGCCCGCGCTGGACAATCAGTACACGGTCTTTGGCCACGTGGCCGACGGCATCGAGGTGCTGCAGAAGATTTCCGAGACGCCGGTCGACGAGAAAGGACTGGCGACAGAGCGGATCGAGATCCGCCGGGTGACCATTCGCGACGCGGTTCCCGAACCGTTCGTTACCGAAACGCCGCAGGAGCTCGGGACGTTTCGGGCCGTTCTCGATACGAGCAGCGGTCCGATCACGATTGAGTTCTTCGTCGACAAGGCGCCGGGCACCGTGCGTCAGTTCATGCGGCTGGCCGCTGCGGGCGTGTATAACGGGATGGCGTTCCATCGCGTCGCGCCCGGCTTCGTCATACAGACAGGCGCGCTTTCGAGTCGTCCGGCCGCGCTGACGGAAAAGCAGCAGAAGCTCGTACATAACCTGCCGCCCGAGTTCAACGACACGAAGCACGTCAAGGGCATCGTATCGATGGCGCGTGGCGAGGCGGCCGACAGCGCGACCACTTCGTTCTTCATCTGCACCGGAACATCGACGGCGCTGGATAGTCAATACACCGCGTTCGGCCGCGTCGTCGACGGGATGTCTGTGGTGGAGGCCATCGAGGCTGCGCCGCGAGACGGCGAGACGCCGCGGACGCGCATCGCGTTGAACACCGTCAGAATCGAAAAAGCCAGGTAGGCCTGGTGGGCAAGAGGTCAGGTGGGGACGACGCGCGTGACGCGAACCGGAACGCCGACCAGATATTCGACCTGAATGCGATCGCCGGGCTCGAGGTTGTTCCCGACCACGGCCTCGGGTCCGACGCGCGCCACGGTGATTTGGCCGTCAGGGTCGTCGACGTCGGTGAAGAACACGTCCCACGACACCTGGCCATGGATGCTGACCTGCTGCACCCTCTTGAGAATCCCGTCGCGCGTCCCTTTGAGCATGGCCTCTAGTCCCTAACACCCAAATCCCTGACCCCTAATCGCTGCTCTTCTCTCCCCAGCACAGTATCCGCCGAAACGGGAAAAAGAACGGCCGCGCGCTGCCTAGACGCTGCAACAGCCGAACGCGGTACTCTTCGACGAACTGCGCGTACAACTCTGCTGGGAGATGACGCTCGTAGTCGGTCAGCAGCGTTCCTTTCATCCACTCGATCACATCGTCGGGCCCCGCGAGCACGTGCGGATAGATGTTGACGCGGACGATGGGCGCGTTGAACCCGAGGGTGTGCAGCAGGCGCGCGTACGCTTCCGGTTCGAGCACCGGCTGGTGCCGATGCCATCCATCGAACGCGCTTCGGAACGGCTCGACGTCGGTCAGATCCTCGGCAATGGTGTGCGACGGTTGATCGTGCTGCGCGGGCACCTGAAACGCCAGCTGGCCGGACGGTGTCAGCGCCGACGCAAAGCGCGCGAGGAGCGACGGGTGATCCTCAACCCAGTGCAGGGCGGCGTTCGAGAAGACGAGGTCGAAGGTTTCGCCGGGAGGAGGAAACGATTCGATCGTGCCGACCTCGAAATGAAGTTCGGCAGGTCTCGCGGAACGCTGCGCGTCCTCGAGCATTCGCGCCGATCGATCGATGCCCGTCGTGTCGCGTGCATGCAGATGCTCGTGCAAGTGGCGCGTGAGCCGGCCGGTGCCGCAGCCCAGGTCGACGACGCGCATGCTCGGGGCCGGCCGCACGAGAGCCATCAAGTCGAAGAACGGCTGCTCGCGCTCGCGCTGGAATTTATCGTATTGAGTGGGGTTCCAGGTATCGGTCACGTGTTCTCCCGCCGAATGCTCAGCGCGCCTTGCATCACGCTACCTTCCGGGAACCTCTGTGTCTCCGTGTCTCTGTGGCTAAACACCCTGGGTTCTCTAAGCTCTCTGTGTCTTATTGTTCCTCGAATGGCAACTGATCAGGATCGGGACCCGGTGTCTCCGCACAAAAGTTATGCACGCTCACGCCCAGCAGCCGGATCGGTCTGCGCCCGGCCTCGGTCTTCTCCAGCAGCCGCACCGCCCGCATCGTGAGGTCGGCTTCGTCGCGCGTCGGCGGTGCGGTGTGGCTGCGCGTGATTGTCGTGAAGTCGTCGTACCGAACCTTGATCGTGACGGTGCGCGCCAGCAGCCGCTTCCGCGACAGCCATCCGAGCGCGCGCGCCGCCATCTCTGCGATCTCGGCCCGAATGGTGTCGAGGTCCGACAGATCCTCCGGATAGGTGTTTTCCGAACCCGACGATTTCGCCTCCCGGTTCGGGACGACGGGCCGTTCGTCGACGCCGTTGGCAAGCTGGCGCAGCCAGTCGGCGAGGCTGCCGACCGTGTCTCGCAGGATCTGGGCGTCAGCAGTCCGCACGTCGACGAGCCGCTCGATCCCGCGCGCGCGGAGCTTCCGCTCGGTGACCGGGCCGACACCCCACAGCGCGCCGACCGGCAGCTGCTGGAGGAACGCCTCCATCCGATCCGGCGCAATCACCGTGAGGCCGTCGGGCTTCTTCCAGCCGGATGCGATCTTCGCGAGGAACTTGTTCGGCGCCACGCCGGCCGAGGCCGTGAGCCCGGTGCCGGCTCGAATGCGATCCTTGAGCCGTTTGGCGACCACCATGCCCAGTGTCTCGCCCCAGGCGTTTTCCGTGACGTCGAGATACGCCTCGTCCAGCGACAACGGCTCGACGAGCGGCGTCACCTCGCGAAAGATGGCGAACACCGCGCGCGACGCCTCCTGGTAGCGCCGGAAGTCGGGCGGCACGATCCGCAGCGACGGGCAGAGCCGCACCGCCTTCGCCATCGACATCGCGGAGTGCACGCCGAAGGCGCGCGCTTCGTAGCTCGCGGCCGCGACGACGCCGCGGCGATCGGGCTGTCCGCCGACCGCGAGCGGCTGTCCGCGCAGCGACGGATTGTCGCGCTGTTCGACCGACGCGTAGAACGCGTCCATATCGATGTGCAGAATCCGGCGCATTGCTACAATCTCCACGATGCCACAGTTCATCTACACGATGAAGGGACTCGGGAAGGTCCACCCTCCGGACCTGAAGGTCCTTGACGATATCTGGCTCTCGTTCTATTTCGGCGCGAAGATCGGCGTGCTGGGGCTGAACGGGGCAGGCAAGAGCTCGCTGCTGAAGATCATGGCCGGCGAGGACGCGACCTTTCTGGGCGAAGCGTTTCCCGCCGAAGGCATCTCGGTCGGATTCCTGCACCAGGAGCCGACGCTCGACCCGACCAAGACCGTTGTCGGCAACGTGGAGGAGGGCGTCGCCGAGATCAAGGCGCTGCTGGCGCGGTACGACGAGGTGAACGCAAAGCTGGGCGAAGACCTTTCTCCAGCCGACATGGAGAAGGTCATGGACGAGCAGGCGAGGATTCAAGATCGCATCGACGCCGCGAACGCGTGGGATCTGGATTCCCGCCTCGATCTCGCGATGGACGCGCTGCGGCTGCCGCCGCCTGACGCCGAGGTCGCCACGCTTTCCGGCGGCGAGCGGCGCCGCGTCGCGCTCTGCCGGCTCCTGCTGCAGTCGCCTGATCTGCTGCTGCTCGACGAACCGACCAATCCCCTCGACGCCGAGTCGGTGGCGTGGCTCGATCGATTCCTGAAGGATTATCCCGGCACGGTCGTGGCGGTGACGCACGATCGGTACTTCCTCGACAACGTCGCCGGCTGGATTCTGGAGCTCGATCGCGGCCACGGCATCCCCTGGGAAGGGAATTACTCCTCGTGGCTCGACCAGAAGAAGAACCGGCTCGCCCAGGAGGAAAAAGCCGAGACCAAGCGGCAGCGGACGCTCGAGCGCGAGCTCGAATGGATCCGGATGTCGCCGCGCGCGCGGCAGGCGAAAGGCAAGGCGCGGCTCAACGCCTACGAGGATCTGTTGCGCGAGGAAACGGCCCAGAAGATTGAAACCGCTGAAATCTACATCGCGCCAGGACCGCGCCTCGGCGACCTCGTGGTGGAAGCGCGAAATCTGCGGAAGGGCTACGGCGACAACCTGTTGATCGAGAACCTGAATTTCACGCTGCCGCGCGGCGGCATCGTCGGCGTCATCGGGCCGAACGGTGCGGGCAAGACGACATTGTTCCGGATGATCACGGGACAGGAGAAGCCGGATGCGGGCACCCTGAAGCTGGGCGAGACGGTGCAGATCGGGTACGTCGACCAGAGCCGGGAAGCGCTCGACGCGAACAAGAGCGTGTGGGAGGAAATTTCGGGCGGCCACGACGAGGTGGAGCTGGGGAAGCGCAAGATCGCCTCGCGCGCGTACGTGTCGTGGTTCAACTTCAAGGGCGCGACGCAGCAGCGAAAAACGGGCGGCCTGTCGGGCGGCGAGCGGAACCGCGTGCACCTGGCCAAGCTGCTGAGGCGCGGCAGCAACCTGCTGCTCCTCGACGAGCCGACCAACGATCTCGACGTCGACACGCTGCGAGCGCTCGAGGAGGCGCTCCTCAACTTCGCCGGCTGCGCGGTCGTCATCAGCCACGATCGCTGGTTTCTCGACCGCATTGCGACGCACATGCTCGCGTTCGAAGGCGACAGCCAGGTGGTCTGGTTCGAGGGGAACTATCAGGATTACGAGGCCGATCGAAAACGGCGCCTCGGTGCCGCCGCCGATCAGCCCCACCGGATCAAATATCGTAAGCTCACACGGTGACGTAGATTGAGGTAGCGCGGCCCTTTCAGGGCCGCGTCGCGGGGCTGAAAGCCCCGCGCTACTGACTTATGGAGCGCGACGGCGTGAGCCGAGCGTCAGGTTATGTGCCGAAACATCAAAACGCTCTTCAACTTCGAACCGCCCGCGACCGATGAGGAGATCCGCGCGGCGTCGCTGCAGTTCGTGCGCAAGCTGAGCGGCTTCAACGCGCCGTCGAAAGCCAACGAGGCCGCGTTCGATCGGGCGATCGACGAAACGTTCGACGTGGCCCGTCGGCTCATCGACTCGCTGACAACGACCGCCGCGCCGAAGAACCGGGAAGCGGTTGCCGCCGAGAAGCGTGCGCGCGCGGCTTTGCGATTCGCGCGACCCAACTGACCGCGTCACATGAGCCGCTTGCGCGCCCTGATCGTCATCGCCCTGATCGCGGGCGGCTGCGGCGGTTCAGCGACGGGTCCGTCTGCGTCCCCCGGCGCGAACAATCTGTCGGCGGCCGCCTCGAACTACCTGAACGAGGTGATGGGGCTGATGCAGACCAACTCGATTTGAACAGAGAGCGCTTTTCACAACTGTGGCGCACGGCTTCAGCCGTGCGTTCGATCGCTACGACAGCGCCTGTTCCACACCCTATTTCACTTTTGTCCTGAAGTACTCGATCGTCTTCACGAGTCCTTCTTCCAGCGCAACCTTCGGTTCCCACCCCAGGATGGCACGCGCGCGCGTGATGTCCGGACGCCGCTGTTTGGGATCGTCGACCGGCAGCGGCTTGTAGATGATCCGGCTCCTCGATCCGGTCATTCGGATGATGGTCTCGGCGATCTCCTTGATCGTCATCTCGTGCGGGTTGCCGATGTTGACGGGATCGTTCTCGGCCGACAGCATCAGGCGGATGATCCCATCGACGAGATCGGTGATGTAGGTGAAGCTTCGCGTCTGCGTGCCGTCGCCGAAGACCGTGACGTCCTCGTGACCGAGCGCCTGCGACATGAACGCCGGGACGGCGCGGCCGTCGTTGACGCGCATGCGCGGGCCGTAGGTGTTGAAGATCCGCACGATCTTCGTGTTCAGCCGGTGATACCGGTGATACGCCATCGTCATGGCTTCGGCGAAGCGCTTGGCTTCGTCGTAGACGCCGCGAGGCCCCACCGGATTGACGTTGCCCCAGTAGGTTTCCTTCTGCGGATGCTCGAGCGGATCGCCGTACACCTCCGACGTGGAAGCCAGGACGAATGCCGCACCCTTCGCTTTCGCCAGCCCCAACGCCTTGTGCGTGCCGAGCGCGCCTACCTTGAGCGTCGGAATCGGGAGCTCGAGATAGTCGATCGGGCTGGCGGGGCTCGCCCAGTGCAGGACGAAATCCACCGGGCCCTCGACGTAGATGTAGTTGGTGACGTCGTATTTGATGAACCTGAAGTCGCGGTTGGCCAGGTGCGAGATGTTCGCCGTGTCGCCGGTCAACAGATTGTCGATCCCGATGACCGCGTACCCACGATCGAGCAGGGTTTCGGCGAGATGCGAGCCGATGAAACCGGCTGCTCCCGTAATGACGACGCGCTGCTTCATCAATACGCGTGTTTCTGGAAGAAGCCGCGGACGAGCGTGAGCCACATGATCTTCAGATCGAGGCGCACCGACCAGTTCTCGATGTAGTAGAGGTCGTATTCGATGCGCTTCTCGATCGAGGTGTTGCCGCGCCAGCCGTTCACCTGCGCCCAGCCGGTGATGCCGGCCTTCACCTTGTGGCGGAGCATGTACTGCGGGATCTTGTGCTTGAACTGCGCGACGAACAGCGGCCGCTCCGGACGCGGGCCGACGATCGACATGTCGCCGCGCAGGACGTTCCAGAGCTGGGGCAGCTCGTCGATGTTCGACTGACGCAGCACCCGGCCGATCGGGGTGCGCCGCGGGTCGTCCTCGCTCGCGAACACGGGGCCGGTGTGGGCCTCGGCGTCCTCGTGCATCGAGCGGAACTTGAAAATCATGAACGGCTTGCCGTCGAGGCCCATCCGCTCCTGCCGGTAGAAGACATTCCCGCGCGAGGTCAGGCGGACGGCCGCGGCGATGATGCCGATCGGAATTGCGAGGATGAGCAGCGCCACGCTCGAGATCAGGACGTCGATGGCGCGCTTGACGGTCGCATTGAACCCCTGCAGCGGGACGTCATTGATGTTGATGACGGGGACGCCGTCGAGATCCTCGAGGCGGGCGCGCAGGGCGATCACTTGGAGCAGATCGGGCACGACTTTCACGTCGACGCATTCGCGGCTCGTGTTCTCGATGAGCTGCAGCATCTGCACGTGATGCTCGGGCGGCAGCGCGACGTACAGATGATCGATCGATTCACGCGTGGCGATCTCCGCCGCTTCGTCGATCGTCCCGAGGAGCGGCAGGCCGCGGTAGCCGAGATGGTCGCCCGCCGCGCGGTCGTCGACGAATCCGACAATCTGATAACCCAGCTCGCGATGCTCGAGGATTCGATCGGCCACCAGCCGGCCCAGCTCGCCCGATCCGGCGATCAGCACCCGCTTCAGCCCGATACCGGCGCGCCACCGCCGCTCGAGGGCCTCGCGCACCAACTCGCGCGACGCGTAGGTGAGCGTGATGTTCAGGATCAGAAAGATCGCCCAGACGCCCTGCGACACTTCGTACTCGCCCCGGGCCTTGGCCGTCGGACTCGCCAGGTAGATCTGCACGTACAGCGTGAGGACGATGCCGAAGACGACCGCCAGGATCGAGCCGACGAAGACCGCGAAGAAATCGTCGACGCGCGATCGGCCGCGGCGCAGCCGGTACAGCCCCTGCAGCTGGAACCCGACGGGCACGAGCCCCGCGATGAAGGGCAGCACGTTGATGTACTGCGCGAGCGGCGGCACGCCTCGCGGCACCGGCAGACCGGTGTGAAAGCGGAGCGCGTAGGCGACAATGAACGCCGACGCGGCGAGCAGCGCGTCCGACAGGACGTAGATCGTGACGAGCAGCCGGTTGTGCCGGTTCAGCATGAGATCAGGGCCGCCATCTCATTCGCGAAACGCTGGCGGCTGAAACGCTCCGCATGCGTGCGGATTGCGGCCGGATCGAACGAGCGGGAAAGCGTGTCGGCGATCGCGTCCGCAAACGCAGGAGGGGACAGGTCATCCACCAGCGTCCCGGTAATTCCAGGGATGACCGTTTCCACGGTGCCACCGCGCGACAGCGCCACCACCGGTCGCCCGCACGCCGCAGCCTCGAGCGGCACGATGCCGAAATCTTCCTCGCCCGGGAGCAGCGTCACTGCTGCGCGGCGGTAGAGCGCGCGGACGCCGTCATCCGGAAGCCGGCCGAGAAACTCGACATCGCCCCGTGCGGTCCGCTCCAGCCTGGATCGCTCCGGACCGTCCCCGACGATTTTCAACGGCACTCCGGCCTGCCGGCACGCCTCGATGGCCACGTCAATGCGCTTGTAGGGTACGAGGGCAGACACGACGAGCGCGAATCGTTCGGGTTCAACGCTATCAGGTTGAAAGAAATCGGTGTCGACAGGCGGATACACAACAGTCGCCTCGCGATTATAGTATCGGCCGATCCTGCCCGCAACATAGTGAGAGATAGCGACATAGCGGTCTACGCGGCCCGCCGTGTCGCGATCCCAGCGCGCCAGCCTGGCCATCAGCGGGCGCATCGCCGCGCTCGCGATCGGGCCCACTCGAGCCGGGCCGAAATAGGCGTCGAACTGATCCCACGCGTACCGCATCGGCGTCAGGCAGTAACAGAGGTGCCTCACCCGGCCCGGATGCACGATGGCCTTCGCGCAGCAATGGCTGAGGCTGACGACAACGTCGAAGCGATCGAAGGAGAACTGTTCGATGGCGATCGGGAAAAGGGGGAGGTATTGCCGGTAATAGTGTTTGACGAACGGCAAATGCTGGATGAACGACGTGTGCGGACGGAGGCGCTCGATGGCCGGCGACACGGAACCGGGCACGTGCACCAGCGTGAAGAGCTCGGCGTCGGGATAGCGCTCGCAGAGCACCTCGAGCGCTTTCTCGCCGCCGCGCATGCCGGTGAGCCAGTCGTGAACGAACGCGAGTCTGGGCACGTCAGGAAGTGGCGCCACGCCTACGCTGCCGCTGCCGCATATATTTCGCGCACGCGGCGCACCGACTGCTCCCACGAGAACGTCTGCGCCCGCGCGATTCCTTTCTGGCGCAGATCGCGCCGCAAGCTTTCGTCGGTGAGCACGCGGTAGATGCCGAGGGCGATCGACTCTGGATCGTATGGATCGATCAGCATCGCCGAATCGCCCGTCACTTCGGGCAATGACGACAGATTCGACGTGACCACCGGCGTGCCGCTCGCCATCGCCTCGAGGGGCGGCAGCCCGAATCCTTCGTACAGCGAGGGAAAGACGAAGACGCCGGCGAGGCGATACATGACGGCGAGCGTCTCCTCGGACATGTAGCCGAGAAAGCGCACGTACTTGTGCAGCTGATGCCGATGCACGGCGCGCCGCAGGGCGGCGTACGTGGAGATCTCGTCGCCGATGATCACGAGCTTCAACCGGTCGAGGCCGCGCTTCCGCACCAGGTCGAAGGCCTCGATGAGGCGCTCGAGATTCTTGTGCGGCTTCACGTTGCCCGCGTACAGCACGAATTCGTCGTGAAGCTGGTACCGCTCTCTCACGCGCACGACATCGTCTTCGCACGGCTCGATCCCGAAGCGCTCGTCGTACGCGTTGTAGATCACGTCGATTTTGTCGGGCGGCGCGTCGACGAACCGCAGGATGTCGCGCTTCGAGCTTTCCGAGACGGTCAACACGCGCGTGGCGCGCCGGGCCGCCAGCCGAATCGACGTACGCGCGTAGCGAAGCGCCAGCCGGCTCGGAAGGTATTGCGGAAACATCAAATGGATGCAGTCGTGGATGGTGACGACCGAACGGCAGCGGACCAGCGGCGGCAGCACGTAGTGCGGCGCGTGGAACAGCGTCACGCCTTCGCGCTTGAGCGCGAGCGGAATCGTCACCTGCTCGGCGATCGAATACGTCGGCGACGATTCCGTGACAGGACGGAAGTTCTCGCCGAGCGTCGCCAGCGCCGCGCGATCCTCGCCGCGGCACAGCAGGACGTAGTCCGTCTCGCGATCCAGCCGCGCCAGGTGCCGGACCAGATTCCGGATGTAGGTGCCGATGCCGAAGTCGTGCAGCTTGCGCGCGTCGATGCCGATCCGCACGCTCTGGATGATATCAGTCAGGGCAAAGGACAGAGGGCAGAGGGCAGAGGGATCTGCCCTCATCCCTCTGCCCTCATACCTGTCCGCGGACGCGAAGGTACAGGCGAAGCAGGGGAGCCCACGCTGGATGGTGCTTCTCGTAGAACGCGATCTGGCTGCGGCGATAGGCGGCGGTGGTCTCGACCGGCGCGGAGGCGGCGGATCGGCCGCGCAGGTGCACGACCTCGACTTCCGGCGTGAAGAGGACGCGCCGGCCGCGCGCGCGAATCGCGGCGCAGAAGTCCACATCCTCCGTGTACATGAAGAATCGCTCGTCCAAGAGGCCGACGGCTTCCGCATCGGCGCGGCGGACCAGGAGACAGGCGCCGCTGACCCAGTCGGGGTATCGCCGCGTCCGCGTCAACGCGTCGACCGGTCTCCGGCCGAGGCGTTTCTGCCGAAGCTCGTTGAGGGGACCGATCATGCGTCCGAAGGACAGCTCGGCGCGTCCCTGTCCATCCACGAGCCGCGGGCCGACCACGGCAACGGAGGGATCGGCATCGAGCTCGGCGAGCAGTCGATCGATGGCGCCGGCAGCCACGGACGTGTCGCTGTTCAGCAGCAGCAGGTTCACGCCGCCGCTGGCGCGGATGCCGATGTTGTTGGCGCGCGCGAAGCCGACGTTCGCGCCGTTCCCAATCACGCGCACGTTCGCCCATCGCCGCGCGGCCCCCACGCTGCCGTCGGTCGACCCGTTGTCGACCACGACGATCTCGTGCGCTGCGGCCGGCGGAGCCGCGTGCAGCGCCTCGAGACACCGCTCGAGGTCCGCACGCGCGTTGTAGGAGACGATGATGATCGAGAGCTGTGTCATGCCGTTGAGGACGGCTCTACCACTGAGGACACGGACTGGATTCGCCCAAGACGGAGGACACGGCATTCTTAGCCAAAAAGACCGTGACCTCCGTTGGTTTCCGTGACCTCCGTGGTGGCGCTCTTTCCAGCACCCGCCTGTTGAATGACGGCCAGGGTATCGCGAGCCGCGCGCAGCCACGAATACTGCGCCAGCGCGGCCGGCGCGGCCGCGAGCAGCCGCGCCCGCGTCGATTCGTCGAAGAGAGCGGTCCGCAGCGCCTCGGTCACAGCGGGCAGATTGTGCGGGGGCACGTACAACGCAGCCTCACCGCAGCTCTCGCGCGCGACCGGCGTGTCGAGCAGCACCGCCGGCACGCCCGCCGCCAGCGCCTCGAGCGGCGTCAGCCCCAGGCCCTCGTACTCTGACAGGAACGCAAACGCGCGAGCATGCGTGTAGAGCTCATGAAGCCGATCGTCCGGCACGTACTCGTGCCACTGCACGATCGTCTGGAGCCCTTCGGTCTCGATCGTCCGGCGCAGATCCTCGAAGGGGTAGCTGCGATTGTCGCCGACGATGTCGAGCGTGGCGTCGGGCAGGGCGCGCGCGATCGGTCCGAACGCGCGGATGAGGTCCGGCACATGTCGGCGGTTGAAGATGGAACCGACGTACAACACCGCCGGATGGCTGATGGCTGGTGGCTGATGGCCAATGGCGGTTGGCGGATGATTGATGCCCGGCGGGATCACGTGAATCTTCGACTCCGGCACCTCGAGCCGCTCGACGATTTCGCGCTTCGAGAACTCGGAAATGGTCACGATGCCCGCGGCGGCGCGCGCCGTCTGCAGCGTCAGCCATCGACGGCGAACGCCTTCGCGGAAGCGGAACCATTCTGGATGCGCGAAGTAGGAGATGTCGTGGATCGCGGCGACGACCGGCACGTGGAGTCGCAGCGGAGCGGTATAGGCGGGCGCGAACCAGACGTCGAGATGATCGCCTGCGGCGATCCGGGGAAGCTGCAACTGTTCCCAGCGCCACCCGCCTGGTCCGCGAACTTCGCGCGTCGGGAAACGGTGCGCATCGAGCGCGAGCGCGATCGGCTCCTGCGCGTACAACAGGAACTCGTGCGGCCGCGCCTGTTGGTCGATCGCCCATTGTTGAAGCAGGCCGCCGAGATAGCGTCCGGCACCGGTCGCCCGTCCGCCCAGCTCGCGCGCGTCTATGCCGATACGCATCGACGCTCGATTGCGCGCTCGTACGCGGCGTACACCTCACGCGCCATCCGGTCCCAGCTGAATTGGTGCGACCGTGCGACGCCCTTCGACACGCACGCACGTGCGAGGGCGTCATCGTCGATCAGCCGTTCGAGGGCCGACGCGAGGGCGCCGTCCTCCGCCGGATCGACGAGCACACCGGCATCCCCGACGACCTCTGGCAGCGCGCCGCGGTTGGAGGCGACGACCGGCACGCCGATCGTCATTGCTTCGAGCACCGGAATCCCGAAGCCCTCGTCGAACGACGGCTGGACCAGGAGACGCGCGCCTTCGTAGAGGGCCCGGCGGTTCGGCGCCTCGACGTATCCGATGTGCTCGACGCGGCCGGCCAATGGTGCGCGCGCGATCCGGTCGAGCCAGCTCGACGCGTCAGGCGGCGCCTTGCCGGCGAGTACCAGCCGCGGCACGGCGCGGCGCCGCGTCACGAGCTGCTCGTACGCGTCCAGCAAGCCGCCGACGTTCTTGCGCGGTTCGAGCGTGCCGACGAACAGGATGTAGCCGTCCGCCGGCGCCTGATGACGCGGTTCCCACGGCGGAGCGCCCGGCGTGCAGACCGTGATCCGATCCGACGGCACGCCAAGCTGTCGTTCGACTTCTCGAGCAGTGAACTGCGAAATGACCACGATGCCGTCCGCGCGCCGCGCATGCCGTCGCGCCAGAGCCGGGTAATCCCGCCGGATCTCGGCCCGCGTTCGCTCGGGATGCGAGAGGAAGTCGAGGTCGTGAATCGTGATGACCTGAGCGGCGTGCCGGGCTGGCAGCAGGAGCGGATGCAGCGAATGCGTGACGTCGAACGTCCTGCCCGTGATGAGCTCGGCCGCCGGCCAGCCCAGGCGATGCCAGGCGAAGTTCAAGACCTTACCGGGTACGCGCCGATCGATTGGGATGGCGCCTTCGATTTCCGCCGACGGCTCCAGCCGATCCTTCCAGGAGCTGGAGAACAGCGCCAGCTCGAGTCCACCTTCGCCACGCCCGGTCCCATCTTTGGGAAATGCAGCGAGCAGCGCGCGCGCGAGCTGGTGCGCATATTCGCCGACGCCGGTGCGCTCCTTGAGCGCGGGACGATAGTCGAGGAGGACCCGCACTTGTTTAAGTCTTTCCGAGTCAGTATCTTATTGTGAAATGAAAATCGCTGTCGTCGGAACCGGGTACGTGGGACTCGTCGTGGGTGCGTGCCTGGCCGAGAACGGCAACACGGTCATCTGTGTCGATAAGGACGAGGCGAAGATCGGAACGCTCCTGGCCGGCAAGATGCCGATCTATGAGCCCGGCCTCGAGGAGCTCGTCCGGAGGAACGAGCAGGAAGAACGGCTCACTTTTACCACCGACCTCTCGTCGGCGGTGCGGGCGTCCGAGATCGTGTTCATCGCGGTCGGCACGCCGCAGGGCGAGGATGGGTCCGCCGACCTCCAGCACGTGCTCGCGGTGGCGCGCGCTGTTGGACGCGCGCTGAGCCGGTACACCGTCGTTGTCGACAAGAGCACCGTGCCGGTCGGCACCGCGCGGAAGGTGCACGAGGCGATCGCATCGGAAACCGCGCAGCCGTTCAGCGTCGTCAGCAACCCCGAGTTTCTCAAGCAGGGCGCGGCCATCGAGGACTTCATGAAGCCGGACCGTGTCGTCGTCGGCACGGAGCCGGGGGATCGACGAGCCATCGAGATCATGCAGGAGCTCTACGCGCCATTTACACGGACAGGCGCGCCCATCCTGATGATGAACACCGCGAGCGCCGAGCTGTGCAAGTACGCGGCGAACGCGATTCTGGCGTCGCGCATCTCGTTCATGAACGAGGTCGCCA
>Ga0114129_10004466_pt1 | contig 19730 bp, 22 predicted proteins | sample RhiMetdeltSRZDD1_FD_80071 | JGI IMG/M metagenome (GOLD analysis project Ga0114129, IMG submission 80071) | Populus rhizosphere microbial communities from Tennessee, USA - Rhizosphere MetaG P. deltoides SRZDD1 (version 2) (version 2) | ecosystem: Host-associated > Plants > Roots > Rhizosphere >...
GAGCAGCGCATCTATGCGTCGCACCACTCGATCATGTTTTCGCGCAAGGCCTGTCACTTCCTGGTGAAGCCGCGCCGCAACTTCCTGGAGTTCTGGATCTTTCTGGGCCGCGCCGTGAAGGGGCCGCAAGTCAAGAAAGTCGTGGAATCGTCACGCGTCAAGCGAGCCCATCTGTTGAAGATCACGCATCGTGACGAAATCGATCCGCCAATCACGGACTGGATGAAGGAGGCGTACGAATTGCAGGATTCTCTGTCCGCCTCCGCTCGCCTGAAACCAGCGCGAGCTACGGCGAGACGCCCGGCGCCTGCATCAGCGCGCCGGGCGCCCAGAAAGAAGACAAGGAGAAAAGCATGAGCCAGTTGCAACGGCGCATTAACCCCTGCTTGTGGTTCGATGGTCAGGCGGAAGCTGCAGCGAAGTATTACACCGGCATCTTCCGGCATTCACGAATCAAACGGATCACGCACTACACGGAAGCGGGCCAGGAGACGCATAAGCAGAAGCCAGGATCGGTGCTCACGGTTGAGTTCGAGCTCGACGGTCAGCCCTTCCTGGCTCTGAACGGCGGGCCCGAGTTCAAGTTCAACGAAGCGATGTCGCTCCAGATCCAGTGCCAGACGCAGGAAGACATCGACTATTTCTGGGAGCGGCTGGGCGCCGGCGGCGACCCGCGCGCGCAGGTGTGCGGCTGGGTGAAGGATCGCTACGGCGTGTCGTGGCAAGTCGTGTACGACCGCATGCCTGACTTACTGGCAGACGATGACCCGGCGCGGGCGTCGCGGGTGATGACCGCGATGATGAAAATGAAGAAGCTCGATATCAACGAGCTCGAACGTGCTGCAAAGTCTGACGTAAGATCTTTGGCATGAAATACCTGTGCCTCGTGTACCTCGCGGACGACAAGCTTCATGCGGTGCCGGATCGCGAGTGCATGAATTGCGGTGACGACATGCGGAAGAAGGGGCTGCTGCTCTCAGCAGAACCCCTCTTCCCGGTTGAAACGGCGAAGACGGTTCGTGTTCGCGGCGGGCGACTGTCGATCACCGACGGCCCCTTCGCGGAGACCAAGGAACAACTCGCCGGCTTCTATTTGATCGACGCAGCGAGCCACGACGAAGCCGTGCAGATCGCCTCGAAAATCCCGCCGGCCCGTGAAGGCAGCGTTGAAGTGCGGCCAGTCCGAGAGTTGCAGCCCTAGCCACTCACGAATTCAGCCACCGCCGAGCTGTCGCATTTTGATTGCAGAAATGCGTGGATCGTTTCTTGCCCTTATAGGCTGCGGAGGCAATACCAATGCGTACCGCAGCAGCATCACTCATCGCGCTCGCGCTCTTTGCCGGCACCGCCGACGCACAGGGCCGCGGGCGCCGCGCCAACTCGCAAGGCATACCGCCCGGGCAACTGCCCGCCGCGGGACAGTGCCGCGTCTGGTACGACGGGGTGCCGCCCGGACGCCAGCCGCGCGCCACCAACTGCCGTGAGGCGGAGCGGATCGCCGCGCGCGATCGCAATGCCCGCGTCATCTACGGCGACGATGCCTATGGCGACCGGTATGGTGACCGTTACGGCACCGGCCGCGTCTACGAGGACGGCCAATACGAACAGGGCCGCGGCAGCAACAGCGCCACCGGCGCGATTCGCGATCGCATCCTTCGCAACCGCAACACGACCGGCACGCGCAACAACAGTGCGAACAGTGCGGCGTTCGACAACGGCTATCGCGACGGCCTCGAGAAGGGCCGCGAAGACCGCGGCGACAACGACTCGTTCGATCCGGTGCGGCATAGCCGGTATCGCTCCGCCGATCGCGGCTACGAGTCGCGCTACGGCACGAGGGAGCAATACAAGCTCGCGTATCGGGACGGCTTCGAAGCCGGCTACGAGCAGGGCTACGGCCGGAGTGGCCGCTACTACTAAGACGATCCGGTACGGATAGTGCTGCGTACTTTTCCAGACCGGCCCTCCGGGCCGGTCGGGAGGGTTACATGGCCACTGACTTTGTCGCGTATGGCATTTATCCGGACCGTGTCTCGTTCGAGCGCGCGCTCGAAGCGCTGCGCGCGGCCGAGTTCCGCAACAGCGACATCTCCGTGATTCTTCCGGATCGCGATCACACGACTCGTGATCTCGTCGCCGAGATTCACTCGAAAGCGCCGGAAGGCGCCGCCACCGGCGCCGGCACCGGCGCCGCTCTCGGCGGCATCCTCGGCTGGCTCGTCGGAATCGGCGCGCTGGCGATCCCCGGCGTCGGTCCGCTCGTCGCCGCAGGGCCGATCGTTGCGGCGCTCGCCGGCGCGGGCGCGGGCGGTGCTACGGGCGGTCTCGTCGGCGGGATGATCGGCGCCGGCATTCCGGAGATTGAAGCGAAGCGCTACGCCGGCCGCATCCGGGAGGGCGGCTACCTGATCTCGGTGCACTGCGACGATCGCAACTGGGCGAAGCGCGCGGAGGACATTCTCGAAACGACTGGCGGGCGTGATGTCGTGAAGACGACGGAAGCCGCAGCCGACTATCGTCCCTAACAGCTCAAACGGTCCCATGATGTCGCACGCGGGAGCGCGTGCGACATCGAAATTCCTTTCACAACTAGCACTCACTGCAACGGGTGATGTGGCCGTCATACGGCCGCGATAGCATGCGCCCGCTCCTCGAAAGCAGGGCCCCATACCCCGCCTGAGACCCGCATTGTGGAAGGAGTGTGTCCGTGAATACCAAAGCGCCAAAATCGCGGCCCAGCCGTTGGCCTCTCTTGATCGTCGTCGCTGCAATCGCCGGACTTTCGCCGGCGGTTCAGTCGCAGGGCCGCAGCGAGCCGATCGATCCATCCCTGATACGCGTTGACCCCGGCAATCGGGGCATCACTGTTTTCGGCACCGGGCAATATCTCACCGGCCCGTCGAACGATCGGCCCGAAGACATCGCGCTTCGCTACGTGCGTCAGCACGCGCTGCAGTTCGGCCTGTTCGACCGTGACGTCGCCAGCCTCGAGATTGTGCAGGCGCACCAGCAAACGACCGGCGTGACGCGCGTCCAGATCGGCCAGCGCATTGCCGGACTGCGCGTGCATACGGCGCTGCTGGTGGCAACGCTCGATGCGCAGGGGCGGCTCGTCATGGTGGCCGGCCGAACCGCCAACGCCAATGGCACCGGACGCGCGGCGCTGACCGCGGGCCAGGCGCTCAACATTGCTGCCGCACGGCAAGGTGCGAAGGCGGCCACGCTCCCGCAGGCGGCATCGACACGGGCTCGCGGTCCGCACCGCTTCACGAACACCTTCGCGCGCGGCCTCCGCAATCCCGAACCGATGAAAGCGGAGCTCGTGTGGTTCATCACCGACGGTGGATTGCGGCTGTCATGGCTCACCGACCTCGAATCCGCACCCGGCGTGTGGTTCGGCACGGTCATCGACGCCGAAAGCGGCGCCGTGCTCGATCGGCAGAGCCGCTACAAGCATTCGGGTCCCGACGGCGACGTGTTCACGCAGCAGCATCCCGATGCGGCCGGCGCGATGCGCACCCGGCAGAACTTTACCGGCGTGAACGGTTCCTGGGTCAGCGGGACCGAGACCAACGGCAATAACGTCAATGCCTATCGCGATCGCGACGACAGCGATGCGAACGACGAATACCAGCCGAGCAATCCCGATGCCCACTTCCGTTATGGATTCACCGACGCCTGGCGCGGGTTGCCTGACGGTACCAACCTCGCCGATCTCGCGGCGGGAACGATCTCGACCGCGCTCGACGCCGATCAGGACGCCATCATCACGCAGTTGTTCTACTACACCAACGATATGCACGACTGGCTCTGGGCCTACGGCTTCGACGAGGCCAGCGGCAACTTCCAGGTGACGAACTTCAGCGGCGACGGCAGCGACGGCGATGCCGTGCAGGCGGAGGCGCAGGACGGGTTTGATTTCGGATGCACCGATGACGACACCGGCGATCCGATTCGCTGCCTGAACAACGCCAACTTCGGCACCGACGGCGACGGCACCACCGCGCGCATGCAGATGTACATGTGGGCGCGGCCGAATCGGCCGTATCGCGACGGCAGCCTCGACGGCGACGTGATTGCGCATGAATACGGACACGGCGTGTCGAACCGGCTGGTGCCAGGCACCATCAGCGGCGCCACCAATCAGGCCGGATCACTCGGCGAAGGATGGAGCGATACGATTTCGTTCCTGCGGTGGGGCGACACCACGGTCGGCGAATACGTCACCGGCAATACCAACCGGGGCATCCGCAGCTCCGCCTACGACGTCCACCCCGACACCTACGGCGACTACAGCACGATGGTGGGCTCGCCACATCGCAACGGCGAAATCTGGGCGGCGACGATGTACGACATCCGCGTCCTGCTCGGCATCGACTTGACGACGCACCTGGTGCTCGATGGGATGCGCAGCACCGCCAACGGCCCGTCGCCGACGTTCCTCGACGCGCGCGACGGCATACTCGCCAACGATCAAGCCGCAAACGGCGAAGCGAACCGCTGCGCGTTGTGGGCGGCATTCGCGGGGCGCGGCATGGGCGTGGACGCGGTCTCGAACGGTTTGCATGCGGTGCCGACCGAGGATTTCGACGTGCCCGCCAACTGCCTGCCGCAAGCCGACGCCGGCGGTCCGTACTTCACGATCGAAGGCACGGACGTGCTCGTCAGCGCCGCCGGTTCGACTCCCGCCAGCCACGCCTCCGGCGGGGCGATCACGGATTACGAGTGGGATCTGGATAACGACGGTCAGTACGACGATGCGACCGGCGTGACTGCGAGCTTCACGCGCGTCGGTCAGGATGGCGCCTACACCATCGGCGTTCGCGTCACCGACGAGTGGGGCCTCACCGATACCGACACGGGGACGGTCAACGTCGCCAACGTGGCACCGTCTGTCTCGATCTTCCCGATTCCGCCCATCGACGAGCACGGCACGACGACGATCGCGGGCGTGATCAGCGATCCGGGATGGCTCGACGCGCTCACCGCCACCATTGACTTCGGCGATGGCGCCGGACCGCAGCCGCTGGCGGGCGTCACTGAAAACGCCAGACCCGACAGCACGCTCGCGTTCTCGGTGAACAAGCAGTACGGCGACAACGGTCCGTTCGTGGTCACCGTGACCGGGTACGACGACGACACCTCGACGGCGCAGGCCGCGATCGCCGCCGTGGCGAACGTGAATCCGACATCGGTGATCGACGAGTCGGGCACGCAGGAGTACGGCGGCAACACGGCGTTCGTCCTCAACGCCGGGGGCGACGTGACGGTTCCGGCCTCGTCGGCGGATCCCGGCAGTGACGATCTGACGTTGACGTGGGACTGGGACGATGGATCGACTTCGGTGGAGACGTCGCTGGTCAATCCGCCGCTGGTCGATCCACCGCTGAGCCCATCCGTGCAGCCACGCGCCGTGACGCTCGAGAAGACGCACACGTATGCAGCCGCGTGCCTGTACGAGTTGACCGTCACGGTGGCCGACGATGACGGCGGCACGGCCAACGACAAGGTCGCCATCGTCGTAAGAGGGAACGCGACGATTTCGAAAGGATCCGGATGGTGGCTGAATGAGTACCGTCCGAAACCGCCGGACAACCTCAGCGACGAGACGCTCGACTGCTACCTGGCCATCGCGGGCTATTTCAGCCTGGTGTTCCCCGACGGCATGACCAGGCCGGACGCGATTCAGATCCTCCACAGCCCGGCGAAGGCGCCGGCCCTCGACGTGTTCAAACAGCAGCTGCTCGCGGCATGGCTGAACTTCGCCAATGGCGCGATCGACTTCGACACGCCGGTCGTGACCGGACCGGATCCGAACGCGCCGCCCGACACCACGTTTGGAGCCGCCATGCTCGCGGCCGAGCTGGTGGCGATCAATCCGGCGTCGACGGATGCGGAAATCCGCGCGCAGAAGAACATCATCGAGCGTATCGTGTTGAGAGACGACAACTGAGACCGATGAGCTTGATTCTGCCCGCCCTCATGTCAATCGGCCTGGTGGCCGGATGTGGGGGCGGGCTGCCTTCGACGAGGAGCGGCACGGCGCCGGATGTGACTGCGATGCAGCCTGAGCCAGTGCCCGCTCCTCGGACGTTGACGCCCAAGAACGATCGCGGCGTCTTTACGATCGAGATGGGCCGCAGTGTCGGCTTGATCGTCCCTGATCCACACGCACCCGATCCTGAAGTTGAAGGCCAGTCGATACGGGTCATCGAAGTGGTGAACGTCGATGCGAGCGGCCGACGCGAGTGGGAGTTGCGCGCCATCAAGCCCGGCCGCACGATCCTGCGCGCTCAGGGAACTCATCCCTACACGATCACGCTCGACGTTCGCGAGTAGGACCGATCACTCCGGCACGTCGAGGTCGGCCATCACCGGCAGGTGATCCGAACCCCTGGCGGCCGCCGGGTGCCGCACGATGTCGCACGCGATCAGGCGTGCGGCCTCGTGCTGCGGCACGAAGACGTAATCGAGACGGACATGCGGATGCGGCGCCGGCAGCGTGTGGCCGGGATCGTCAGGATGCTTCATCCGGTACGCGTCCACGTACTGCGCGTCGAGGACGGTCTGAATGGTGCGCCATCGCACGCGTCCGCCGGTCAGCCAGAGAAACGGGCGCACGCGCAGCGGCACGCGGCCGATATCGAGCCGCGCATCGGCCGCAATGGTATTGAAGTCTCCAGCGAGCACGTTGAACCGGCCCTGGTGATACGACACGCTGCGCAACAGCGCGCGCAATTCGAGCATGCGCCGCTGTTCGGTCCACGCCGCGAGCACCGCGCTCAGGTGCACGCCGAACACGCGCAGCTTCTCGCCTTCCGGCACCACTTCGACGAAGGCATGACGGGAAATCCGCGGGCGGATCCACTGGCAGAACGCCACCGGCCGGCGGCTCAGGAATCCGAGAGACTGGCGGCGGAACGAGCGGCCATCGGCCATGCCGGTCGCGGCCGCGAGCTTCTCCACATTCACCGGATCGCTCGCTTCCTGCAGCAGCACCAGGTCGGGCGCGCACGAATTGATGACGTCCGCGATCAGATCGAGGCGGTCGTCGCCGCCGCGCAGGATGTTATAGGTCAGCAGTCGGAACTTCATGCGGGCAGCGTCGGCTCCGTTAGCAGCGTGCCCTCGGGCTTGCTGAACAGCGTGAGATACGGCTGTCCGAGCAGATCACCGCGAAAGCTCAACACAATGTCGCGCGAGGCTTGCAGGTTCACCGGCCGCCTCACCATTTCGATCAGCTGCGTGCGCAGCGGCACGAGATCCGGCGCGATGTCAGGATCATCGTCGCTGAGCGGCTTCGAATGCACGCCGGGCACGAAAAACCCCGACGCGGTGAAGTATTGCAGACAGCCGCTGCCGACGAACGTCACATCGAGGTCGCTCGTGCCGGGGCCGTCGGCGTCGAACGGCGCGTTGTCTTTCCAGCGAAATCCGGTGACGGCGCTGCCGCGCAGGACGGCCGTGGTGCCCGGCGGGGCAAAGTCGGCAAGGAGGCGGCAGAAACGCTCGAACTCGGCCGCATCACCGGCAAAGGCCAACCGGATCACGTTGGCGCGCTTGTCCTGATCGCTTAATCCGCCCTGCTCTACCTGGGCATCAGCCGGGTCAGCCATACGGCAGGCTCTTCAAATTCCGCGCCGTCTGCCGTTTCCAGCTCTACCGCTCAAGCGGTGCTAGTCGGTATACGGAAACAGATGGCGCCGGCCGGCCAGTGCCACGTTAAGGAAAAAGTCGGTAGGCGTGCTCCATCCCCTCTGCTTCGCCGCATCCATCACCAGGTCGATCAGCTGTGCCGTGCCCACACGCGCCCGCTGCAGCGTGGCGGCATCGTCAGTGACGAGCGCGAGGCGGCCCTGCATCAGCGCCAGCAGCGGTTCGCGGATGGGAGTCAGGGTCACGTTGTATTTCTGCTCGGCGCGTTGACGCGCCGTTTCCCAGAGGATCAAGAGGCGACGCCTGGCTTCCAGCGGAAGAACTTCCACACCCTGGGCGCCGATTTCGAGCGCCACGATTTCGTCCGCTTCGGTTTCGACCGGGCAGGCGGCCGGCGCACAGCGCCAATCGGCGCGATCGCCCGCCGTGTAGTGGCGGCGATCGACCGCGGAGATGTTCCTGATGTCGATCAACCGGATGTCGTCGTTCGGGTCTGCGGTCGGATCGGGCTGTAATGCCTGGATGTCGGCGTCGGCGATCGGCAGCCCCGCGTCCTTCGCCTTGCACATCATCCACTTCAACGCGATGTCGTTGAGACCGCGATTGCCGTTGCCGCCGCCGACATCCGAGTGCACGCCGCGAAACCACACTTCGTACGCACCATTGAGCCGAATCGGGATGAAGGACAGCCGCTGTTCGTCGAGCGCCATCGCGTGGAAGCAATAGCGCAAGTTGGCCTTCGGCAGCGACAGGTTGTGCCCGAAGTTCAGCAGCTCGTTGCCGAGGAAGCCGAGCCCGAACGCCGCGACCACATCCCACACGCCGACGAAGCGGATCTGCGGCTGCGCCTCGATCACATCTAATGCGCCCGGCTGACGAATGCCGCGGTCTTGAATGAGATGACAGAAATCGAGCGTCGTCGCCGCGCCGCGGCTGAAGCCGACGATGTCGATGATCTGATCGCCGTCAGCCCAGTTTTGACACAGCTGATCGTAGGCTTCGTTCATGCGTGCTTGTTCGCCCAGCCCGAACAGGCCGCCGATGATCTTGCCCGCCAGCTCGAACCGCGTGCCGATGCCTTCGACGTAGAAGTCGTTGGTGTTCGAGCGGCTGTTATAAGCGTCAAACAAGCGGACGACGTTGGTGTTGCTGTGATTCGGATCTTCGCCGTCCTTCCGCGTGTTCCACGTGCCGTCAAATGCATATAACGCCATGCCGTTCGATCATCTCCCGTTTGGGGGTATTGGACGTCACCGCAATGGTGTATAAGTTAGCGCCGCTCAGCGCTCCCGGGTCTCCTGATGAGCATCGCCCGTTTGCGCCGGATTCGTTATGTACCGGCGGTTGCCGGCGCTTATAGAATGACCTCGCGTGAGCTCGACCGGGATTCGCCTCGATGACGACGCCGTCCTCAGCGCGCTGCAGCGGCGCGACGAGCGTGTCTTCGTCGAGCTGGTCCAGAGCTGGGGCGGGGTGATGCTCCGAGTCGCGGTTGCCCACCTGGGCAACCGGGCGCTCGCCGAAGAGATCGTCCAGGACGCCTGGCTCACGGTATTGCGGACGCTCGATCGCTTCGAGCGCCGGTCCAGCCTTCGCACCTGGGTCATCGGCATCGTCGTCAACCTCGCGCGCTCGCGGGCTCGGGCCGAACGGCGCTCGGTGCCCTTCCCTGCCGGCGAGCATGAGTGGAGCGTCGATCCCGCGCGCTTCCTGCCGGCGAATCATGCGCGGTGGCCGCATCACTGGGCGATTGAACCCCTTCCCTGGCCGACGCCTGAGGACGCGCTGCTGGCCGGCGAAACCTACCAGGTGATCCTCGATGCGATTGCGGCACTTCCACCCTCGCAGCGCGAAGTGGTCGTGCTTCGGGACCTGGAATCCGTTCCGGCGGAGGAGGTTTGTAACATTCTGGGTTTGACCGACACCAATCAAAGAGTGCTGCTGCATCGCGCCCGCTCGCGGGTCCGCAGCGCGCTCGAGCGGTACTTCGGCGGCACGGAGGCGAAGTGATCGACCACAACCTGCCGGAGATGCCGTGCAAGGAACTCGTCGAGGTAGTCACGGACTATCTGGAGAACCGGCTGTCTCCTGCCGATCGCATCCGGTTCGAAGCGCACCTCGCGCAATGCGACGCGTGCCGCATGTACCTCGAGCAGTTCCGGCAGACCATTCGCACCCTGGGCCGGCTACCGGAGGAGTCGCTCTCGCCTGAGGCTCGCACGGCACTGCTCGCCGCATTCCGAGGCTGGAACACACGCCAGTAGTGGTCAGGCACGGCGCCGCGCCAGGTAGAGCGTGACCAATCCTGACGCGATCATGAACGCACCCCAGTAGAGGTTTACGTTGAGCCCGAGCACGGGCGCGGTGACGAACGCCCCCTGGACGGCGAGGATAACGCCATAGATTGTGAGCAGCAGGCCGATCGGGTATCGCAGATCGAAGTCCATGCGCTTCACCAGAAGATCAGGTTGAGCCCGAGCGTGAGCACGAGCACAACGGCGCCAAGCGTTGCCGGCCGCCGGTACCAAGCGATTTCCGTTTCGGCTTCGTGCGGCGTCAGGCCGTAAACGAGTCCGCGTAATTCACTCTCCGGCTTCGGCGCGGTCACGAGGCTAATCACGATGGTGACGATGAAGCACTTCGTCCACGCGAAGATCGCGCCCCAGAAATTCTGCGCCATGTCTGACGGGTACGAGTGCAGCACGGCAAACTTTGGCAGCAGTGATTCGGCATTGGCGACCGCGGTGAGCTGATAGTGCGCGGCCGCGGCGGCCGTTCCCGCCACCAGCCCCCAGAACGCGCCGTGGCCGGTGGTCCGCTTCCAGAACATGCCGAGCAGGAACGTGGCGAACAGCGGTGCGTTCACGAACGCGAACACCAACTGCAGCATGTCCATGATGTTGTTGAAGCGCATGGCGGCGTAGGCGGTCGCGATGCTGACCAGGATCCCGAACACCGTGGCCATGCGGCCCATCCAGAGATAGTGCGCGTCGCCGGCGCCGGGCCTGATGTAGCTCTGGTAAATGTCGAACGTCCACACGGTGTTGAACGCGGTGACGTTGCCGGCCATGCCCGACATGAAGCTGGCGAGGAGCGCCGTGAGGCCGAGGCCGAGCAATCCGGCGGGATAGTAGCGCGCCATCATCATCGGCAGCGCCATGTTGTAGTCGTAGGCGCCGTTGGGGAGCGTCGGCAGCAGCGGCGGCATCCCGGGATTCGGCTGCAGCGTGAGACCGAGAGCCACGATGCCGGGAATGATGATCAGAAACGGAAAGAGCATCTTCGGTACTGCCGCGATCAGCGGCGTGCGGCGCGCGGCGTTCATGGAGTTGGCCGCCATCGCGCGCTGCACGACGAGGAAGTCGGTGCACCAGTAGCCGAACGACAGCACGAAGCCGAGCCCCATCAGCATCCCGAACCATTCGACGCCCATCGGATTCGCGGTGGCGCTGCCGAGATTCGACCATGAGTGCACGTAGGTTTCAGGCACTCGCGCCGCGACGCCCTCCCATCCGCCGGCATCGCGCAGCCCGAGATACACGACCGGGGCAAATCCAAACACGATGAGAAAGAACTGCACCACTTCGTTGTAAATCGCGCTCGTCAATCCACCGAGCGCGATGTAGACGAGCACGACGAGCGCCGAGACGACGATGCTGACGTTGACGTTCCAGCCAAGCAGCAGCGAGAGCAGCGCGCCCATCGCGTACATGCTGATGCCGGACGAAAATACGGTCATCGCCGCGAACGTGATGGCGTTGAAGCCTCGCGTCTTCTCGTCGAATCGAAGCTTGAGATACTCGGGCACGCTCCGCGCGCGCGAGCCGTAATAGAACGGCATCATGAAGACGCCGACGAACACCATCGCCGGGATGGCGCCCACCCAGTAGAAGTGGCTGGTGAGCATGCCGTATTTCGCGCCGCTCGCCGCCATGCCGATCATTTCCTGCGCGCCGAGGTTGGCCGAGAGAAACGCGAGGCCGGCCACCCACGCCGGCATCGAGCGCCCGGCCAGCAGGAATTCGCTGCTGCCCACCATCCTGCGGCGCAGCAGGAAGCCGATGCCGAGCACGAACGCGCCGTAGATGGCGATGATCAGGATGTCGACGGGGGCCAGCTGCATCAGCCGCCACTATGCGCAGGCGGACGGCCCTTGTCCAGCCGGCACGGTTACGCGGCCAATGGTCAGTGCCTGTCGGGCACCACCAGTGACAGGCCCTCGTGAACGAGCTCGATGCTCTCGAGGGGAACCTCGTTGCCACGGGCGTTCAGCGCCGGGCCGCTGACCTTCATCGGCCACGCATTGACGAAATTCCAGCGCGCCACTTCCTGGTGCGTCTGGTCGTACATCGCGATGCTGCCGCCGACGCGGTCCGCGGGTGATTGCGAGAACTCCGTGAACCAGTCGTACAACTGCGTGTCGCCGCTGAATCCGCGTTTGAGCACGATGTTGGGATACTTCCTCGCACCGGGTATTTTGCGCGTCGCTCCGCCACTCCCCTCGCGAAACTCGATGACCTCGAACTCCGAATCGAGGCCGCTGACCTCACGGAATGCACCGAGGACGCGGCCTTCGATGGTGACCGCAAACGAATACCGTGGCAGCTCCGGTTGCGTGGAGAGACTCATCAGCCGGTCGCCGGCACCAATCGCAATCACCGCAACGAGAATGGCGATGAACCGCATAAGACCTCCCTTGGGGGGCAGGCCGCGAACCATAGCATCAAAAACCGATCGACGACAACCGGTTCAGGTGCGCGTGACGAACAGCTCAGCGAGGCGGCGTGGCCGGTTCGCTCGACGGCGGGACGATGTTCTTCAGACGCATGTAGGTGACGAGATTGCCGTAGTGCTCGTAGGTATGCGTGACCGCGAAGTACAGCACGGACAATCGCGGCGTCGGACCGAAATAGAAAGGTACCGTCTCGGTGCCTTTCTGATCGGTCATGCCGTCGAACACGGCATTGCAGTAGCTGACGCCTTCCTTCAACGCAGCGATCAGCGCGGGCTTGTCCGTGACGCCCTTTTCAATCCCCGTGCGCGGCGGTTTGGCACCGGCCGCCGTGGAGCACATCGAGAACAGCGCATCCGCAATGTGGCCAAACAGCTGGCCCATGCTGCGCACTTCAGGCGTGGCGCGAAATGAATAGAGATCCGCGGGCACCTTCTCGGCCGATCGAATGACGAAGCCGCTCAGCGCGCCCAGCTGGATCTTCGCATTCGCCGTCAGTGGATTCGCGCTCTGCGCGAACGAAACACTCGAGGAAAGGGCGACGAACGCAGTGGCGACGATCAGGCGTTGAATGAACACATGGGCTCCTTGCATTATCGCGACGGTTTTGGGTTCACGATCGCCATGGGGCCGACGATCCGGTTCGGGTCGGCGTTCGGCTTGGGCCGGAACATCTGCGATCGGTCGTTCGAGACTTCCGTCACGTACAGGTTGCGCGCCGAATCGACGTGGATCTGATGCACGCCGTCGAATTGGCCGGGCAGGGCTCCGCCGCCGCCGATGTCGAGGATGTAGTGCCCGTCGAGGTCGTACTTCACCAGGCGGTTCGTGGTCCAGTCGGCCACCCAGACGAAATCATCCTGGGTCACGATGTGAGCGAGGACCGAAGAGTTATACCCGGTGGGCCACATCGTGAGGAACTTGCCATTCTCATCGAACACCTGCATGCGATGATGCTCGCGGTCGGCGACGAACAGTCGTCGATCGCGGCTGATGCCGATGCTGTGGACCGACCAGAACTCGTTCGGGCCGGGACGATCGGGATTGACCGGCGTCCGGCCCCAGTCCATCAGGAACTTGCCGTTGCGATCGAATTTCGCGACGCGGGTACCGGCGTAGCCGTCGGCGATGAAGAACGTGCCGTCGGGAAGCCACGCGATGTCGGTCGGCCGATTGAAGTTGTTCGGACCACGCCCGGGCACACCGCGTTCGCCCATCGTTTTCACGAGCTTGCCGTCGTTCGTGAACACGTTGATCTCGTGCATGTCGTCGTCGACGATCCAGATGTGCTTCTCCCGGTCGTAGGGGTTCATCAGGATCTTGTGCGGTCCGCGGCCCATCTCGCCCAACCCGCTGCCGCGCGGCGGGGCGAGATAGCGATCGTGCTGCAACCACTCGACGATGGTCCGGCCGCGGCCGTCCACGGCAAACACCAGATGATGCCGGCGCATCTGGTACGGGTACGGTTGGCCTGAATAATCGCGGCGGCCGGTATTGGTGCGGCGTGGATTCAACAAGCAGGCACAGATCCACGGCTCGGCCCCTGGTGGCAGGGCGATCTCGCCGCGCTGCATCACCCACACTTTGTCGGGACTCTCCGCCCAGACGCCCGCTCCCGATCCCCAGGTCCAGCCGTCGTGAGACAGGTCGGTATCCGGCAACGGTCCTGGCCACGGCACGACTGGCTCGTAGTCGCCCATATCGACTTTCTTGACCGCTTGCCGGGCCTCCAGGCCACGGGGCGACAGTTCGCCGGCAAGCACGAGCGCGGCCACGATCAACGACAAAGCGGAGAAGATTCTGATTGTGCGACTATACGGCATGTGCGCCACTACCCGCATCCTGCCGTTCTGCGCGGCGCTGTTTCTCGTGGTTGGAACTCCGCTGGCTGCGGAGCAGCGAGGAAGAGGCGGGCAGGGCACCGGCGCCTCCGCCGAAGCGCCAAAGCCAACGGGCGAAATCGTACGTGTGAAGGCCGGTCACGCCAACATTCACAGCGGACCGACGTCGGGCAACGAGGTGCTGGTGCTGGCCGCGAAGGCAACCCTGCTGCCCGTGCTGGCACGCCGCGGCGAGTGGATCCAGGTCGCCCTGTCGCAGGAGCTCAGGAAGACCGGCATGGTCATGCGCTGGTACAAGAACGAAAACAACGGCTGGATTCACGATTCGATGATCGAGGTCGTGAAGCCGGCCAGTAAGAAGTAAGAAGTCAGAAGTAAGAAGTCAGAAGTCACCGGGCCCGGCTCGACAACCACCACTTCATCGTCGTCGTAACGAGATCCGCTGCGTCCTGCTGGACGAAGTGGCCCGCTTCGGGGGCGGTGACGAGCGTCAGGTCCTTCGCCACCCAGTTCCAAGTACCCGAGAGTCCATCTGAATGCAGCGCGGTGTCGCGCAGGCCATGAAACATGAGCACCGGCGCCTGGACCTTCGGGAGCGCGGGTGGCTGCGGGGCGTCGGCGCCGGATTGACCGGGATAGTTGCGCTTGTAGTAGTTCAGCATCGCGTCGAAGTCCGAGTGCTGGAACGCTTCGATGTAGCGCTTTCGCGCCGCCGGATCGCGAACCCATCCCGCGAGGTTCTCCGCCGTCATCGGCCGTCCGAAAAACACGGTCGGGTCAGCCGACGTCTTCTGCTGGAAGTTCCGGGCATACTCGCTGTTCTTGATCTGTTCGGCGTTCACGCGCAACTCGCGCAACAGGCCCTGCGGATGAGGAAGGTTGAGGATCACCAGGTTCTCAGTCATCTGCGGCAGGTTCATCGCGAATTGCCAGGCGACGACTCCACCCCAGTCGTGACCGACGATGGTGGCGCGGTCGCGGCCAAGGTGACGGATCACCGCGGCGACATCGCCGACCAGGAGACGCATGTCATAGTTCTCGACGCCCTTGGGCTTGTCGCTCTGGTTGTAACCGCGTTGATCGATCGCCACGACCTGGAAGTTCTGCGAGAGCGCGTCCATCTGGTGCCGCCACGAGTACCAGAAGTCCGGAAAGCCGTGAATCATGACGACCAGTGGTCCCTTGCCCAGCGACGCGTAGTGAATCTTCACGCCGCCGTCCGACGTCGCGGTGCCGTGCGTGACGCGATCGAACACGTCGCCCTGCTCTCCCGAACCGCCGGCGGCGACCGCGGTTGAGAGCGCCAGGACGAAAGCGGCAACAAATCGAGTGGACCAAGTGGGCATGAGTGGACTCCTGGGTTGAAGCCCGCATGATAGCGGAACCGCGGCGGCCGGACATTCGTATCGATCCTCGATACCCGGGAGGGGCCCCATGCGCGTACTGACGAGTGTTGTCGTTCTGATGTGCCTTGCGATCGGCGGCATGCTTGCACAGTCTCCGGAGCCGCCCCTGTCAGACACGCGGCTGACCGTTCACACGCTGGTGCGCGAGGACATCTTCGCGGGGTTCCTGGCGAACGACATGGTTCGTTTCGCCCGCGGCGAGCGGAACGTCGAGCAACTGCTCAAGGATCGTCCGGATCAGCGCGGCAACCTGCTGGCCTGGCGAGGCTCCGCGACGATGCACCGCGCCGTGCTCGCCCATGAAGCCGGCAATAGCGGCGAGTTCCTCAAACACCTCGAGGCCGCGCGTGCGGCGTTTGCCGAAGCGGCGAAACAGGCCTCGGGCAACGACGGTGCGGCCGCAATTACGGGCGGCACGTACGCAGTGTTCGCAGATCGCCTTCCCGAACCGCACCGCGCCACTGCCTGGGCGGAAGCGTACTCGGCGTACTCGCTGTTGTGGAAACAGCAGGGATCGGTGATCGACAAGCTGCCCGTCCATCATCGCGGCGAAGTGCTCGGCGGACTCGTGCAGTCGGCGCAGCGAACGGGACGCACCGAGGAGATGGCCCAGCACCTCGATCGCATGATCACGCTGATGCAGGGTACGCCGTACGAGATCACGGCACAGCAGTGGAAGGCCAATCCGGAGAGCGCGGCGACAACCAGGGTGACCTGCAAGGCCTGTCATAACCCGGGGCGTCTGTCGCCGACGCTCGCCTCGTTGCAGAAGTAACGCGCCTCAGCGCCAGTGCGGCGGCTTGGGGGCGAAGCCCGGCTCGAAGCCGCGCGCACCCTCACGGCGCTGCAGTGGATCGGTCACTGGAGTCCGCGGCAGGATGCCGAGCTTGACGAGCTGCGGACGGAATTCATAGCGAATGTCGATGGTTTGTGCGGCCGTGTCCTCGAGATCCAGCCACACCTGGGTCACGGCGTGGTCGGTGGGCCGGCCCATCCCGGTGGCGGCGTACTCGTCCTCAGCGCGATTGGCCGCCGGCGCGGCCGCCCGCGGCGCTTCGCGGCGCGCATCCTTGTGCGCCTCCTGGGCGATGAACGCGCGCGGGCGCTCTTTGAAAAAGACCGCGGAGATCACGCCGAGGTTGGCGGTCTTGCCGAGGGCCTGACCGTACGACTTGTCTTCAGTGGTGAACTCGAAGCGTCGCGCTTCGGTCCGGCTCGTCTGCCATCCGCTGATGGTCACCGTCTGATACGGTTCGAGCACCCACTTGCGCGCACCTGCCGCGGTCGTCTGCTGCGCGTCGATGGTATTGAGGCCGTCAACCGAAAGCGCGATGGCGACTCTGACGCCGTAAGGGTTGCGCAGCCGAATGGCGTATTCACGCCCCTTGATCGCCTCGACGTACCACCGCCCGTCATGGGCATATCGTTGCTGGGGAACGTCGTTGACGAGAATGTCGACGTCGCCCGCCGGATGAGGGCGAGACGAGGCGGACACGACTTGGTGCGGAATGGCGGCGGCGACGAAGCTGGCGACGATCACGAGAGCGGCGATGCGGGTCATGGATCCTCCTGCTCCTAGAACGGAACAGGCCGGAAATCTTGCAGGACGCCAGCCATTGTGAGAAAAGCCGCGCAATATGCCGCATAATTATCTTCTCCCCCCGGAGACCGGTCATGACCAATCCACGATGGTGGGTCGCTGCTCTAGTACTCGTCTGCGCTGTTGCCACACCGGTCGTCGCGCAGGAGCGGCCTGTCGCGGGACGCATCAAGGTTTCGACAGGGTCTGCGTTCGTCGTGCGTGACGGCGCGCAGATTCCGGCTCAGGTCGGGCAGATCGTCTTCGAATCGGACGGCATTCGAACCGGCGGCGACGGCAAGGTCGGCGTCACGCTGAAGGACGATACCCGCCTCTCCCTCGGCCCGAACAGTGAGCTGAAGCTCGAACGCTTCACCTACGTCCCGGCCGAAAGCGGCTTCGGCCTGGTGCTGAAGTTCGTCAGGGGTGCGGCGACCTACGTGTCGGGTCGCATTGCCAAGCTCGCGCCCGACTCTATCCGCCTCGAAACGCCTGCTGCTATCATCGGCGTGCGAGGGACGACGTTAGCCATCAACGTTCTGCCAGAGTGAAAAGCGCCGGACTATTCGGCGCGGCGCTGGTTATCGCCGCCGCCTCGATGGCGGCGGCGTGCGGCCCGAAGCGCATCTCCGTTCCTATTCGCCAGGGTGAGTCGTTAGCCGTGCTGTTGCCGGACTCGGATACCCGTACGGCCGGCGACGCACAGGTGTCGAACGTCCACGGCTCCGTCGACCTCACCGACGAGCGTGATGCGGCGCTGGCGACGTCGACCCGCGCGCCGGTTCTCGGCACGTTGAGCGAGGCCGACGTCCAAAAGATTTTCGGCGACGCGTTGTCGGCCTTGCCGCCGGCACCGCAACGCTTCACGCTGTTCTTCAGATTCGAGTCGGATGAGCTGACGGAACAATCGCAGGCGCTCATTCCCGCTATTCTGGCGGCGGTGAAAAAGCACGTCGTCCAGGACGTCGTCGTCATCGGCCATACCGACACGATGGGAACCCAGCAGGCGAACTATGCGCTCGGGTTGAAGCGGGCGATGATGGTTCGAACAATCCTCGTGGATGCCGGCCTCGATGGTTCGACGATGGAGGTCACGTCGGTCGGCGAACTCGATCTGCTGGTCAAGACGGCCGATGAAACTCCGGAGCCCCGCAATCGGCGCGTCGACATCGCTGTGAGGTAGTCGCACGGCGTGGCAAGATTCCTCAGGGCCCGGCCGACGCGTCGGCGTCTCGTGTTTCTGTGCGGCGTCGGTGCCGTGATCGTCGCCGCCGTCGCTACTGTTTTCCCACCGACATTTCTGCCACGGCTCGACACCGCGGCGTACGACATCCTGCTTCGATCCGCTCGGACCAGGCCGCTCGACGGCCGGGTGGTCATCGTCGACGTCGATGAACGAAGCCTGTCGACGATCGGTCAGTGGCCGTGGCGGCGCGACCTCATTGGTGAGCTGATCGCCCGCCTGAGGAACATGGGCGCGGCGACCATCGCGCTCGATATGGTCTTCGCCGAACCCGATCGGTACGGTGATCCCGGTTCTCATCCGAAAGCGGACGCTCGACACACCTTCGACGAAGCGCTGGCCGCGATGCTTGGCGAAGGCCGCGTCGTGCTCGGCCACGCGATGCGATTCGACGACCTCGCCTCCGGAGGAAGCGCGTGCGTGCTGCACCCGGTGACCCCCGCGCTCGTTCATGCCGGAGATGAAACGGGCGAGGCGCAGTACTTTCACGCCACTGGCGTCGTCTGCAACCTGCCGATGCTGGCGCGAGCGGCCGGCGCGTCTGGGTTCATGAACGCGGCACCCGACGCCGATGGCATTCTTCGGCGCGTGCCGCTCCTGATGGAGCTTGACGGCCGCGTCTACCCATCGCTCGCACTCGCGGCGACGATGGCGGCAACGGGTTCACGCGACCTGGTACTGCGGATCTCGAACGTCAATACCGCGTCGCTGAGCGTGGGCGACTACGTGGTGCCGGTCGACGGCCGGGCCAATGCCTTGCTCCGCTATCGGGGAACGAAGCAAACATTCCCGTACGTATCGGCCGCGGATGTCATGAGCAGCCGGGTTCCCGAAGGTACGCTGCGGGACAAGATTGTGTTCGTCGGCACGACGGCGTTGGGGACCAGGGAGGTGGTGGCGACGCCGCTCGATACGTTGTTCGTCGGCGTCGAGGCCCAGGCGACTGTTGCGGACAACCTGCTGCAGCAGGACTTCCTCAGCCGCTCGCAATACGGGACGGCTCTTGAAGCCGTGTTCGTGCTCGTTGTCGGCGCTGCGGTGACGGGGCTCGTGGCGAGTACGGGCACGCTAACCGGAGTACTCGCCAGCGGCATTGGCATTGCCGCCGCGTGGTATTTCGCCGGGTGGCTGCTCTCGACGGCGGGCGTATTCGTGGCGCCGGTGATGCCGACGATCGCGGTGATGGCCGCCCTGGCGGTCATGACACTCGCGAAATTCGCGGTCGAGCGCGGCCGGGCCGACACGGCCGGCCGTGAAAAAACCAATGCCCAGC
>Ga0114129_10004468_pt1 | contig 19723 bp, 16 predicted proteins | sample RhiMetdeltSRZDD1_FD_80071 | JGI IMG/M metagenome (GOLD analysis project Ga0114129, IMG submission 80071) | Populus rhizosphere microbial communities from Tennessee, USA - Rhizosphere MetaG P. deltoides SRZDD1 (version 2) (version 2) | ecosystem: Host-associated > Plants > Roots > Rhizosphere >...
GAGCACCCCATCATCAATGCCAAGGTGAACGGCGAAGATCGCAAGCTCGTGGTGCATGCCGCGCGCAACGGTTTCTTCTATGCGCTCGACCGCACCAACGGCTCTTTCGTGGCCGGCAAACAATACGTCGATCAGCTCACGTGGACGCCCGGCCTCGATCCCAAGACCGGCCGGCCGCTGAACTACAACCCCAACACCGACGTGCAGCAATACGCCCCTGGCAGTCACGGCTCGCGCGCCGGCGCGCCGAGCGGGCGCCTGTGCCCGTCGCACTACGGCGGCAAGAACTGGGAGCCCGGCGCCTACAATCCCGAGCTCAATCTGCTCTACATTCCCTCGATCGAAGGCTGCAACACGATCGATACCGTCGAGCAGAAGGACTTCGTCGACCAGGGCGGACCGATCAAGCCGCGCGAGCGGTTCGCGGGCGGCGGAGGCCGACCGACCGAGCGTCTCTACGGCAGCCTCAAGGCGCTGGATCCGGCCACCGGCGAGACCAAGGCCAGGCTGAAGCTCGAATATCCGAACTACAGCGGCGCACTCGCGACTGCCGGCAACCTGGTCTTCCTGGGCCACTACGACGGCACGTTCTCGGCCTATGATGCCAAGTCCCTGCAGGAGCTCTGGAGCTTCAACATGGGCACGGGCATCAATGCGCCCGCCGTGACCTATTCCGTCAACGGCAAGCAATACGTCGCCGTTCTGGTGGGATCGCGCCAAGCGCTCAACGTTTGGCAGAACGCACCCGAACTCAAGAACACGGCAACGGCGTCCATGCTGTATGTGTTCGAACAACAGTGAACCATTGCCCAACCATGCGCGCCGGCGCCATCTTGCGCCGGCGTTTCATCCCATGAGAACCGGAAACCTGGGGCTCGCCGCGGCGATCCTGGCGGCGCTGTTCGCCACTGCAACCGTGCCCGCGCATGCGCAGGCTTCGCTCTCTCCGGAGGAAGCGCGCGCACTCGAATACGGCAAGGAAATCTACAAGATCAAAGCGAATTGTCAGTTCTGCCACAAGTGGGACGCCTCGGGCGACACCGGCTATGGCGGGATCGCCCTTTCACTGCGCAAGACCGCGCTCACGCCCGAACAGTTCGCCGAAGTGGTCAAATGCGGCCGGCCCGGCACCGGCATGCCCTATCACGATCAGTACGCCTACACGGACAAGCGCTGCTACGGCGTCACGCGGGCGGAACTCGGCAAGGACGCGCCCCTGCTGGGCGAATCTTTGCAGCCGCGCGAGATCGACGCCGTGGTCAAATATCTCTTCGCCAAGGCGGTCGGACGTGGGCCGGCGACGTACGAGGACTGCGTCGACTTCTGGGGGCAGGATACGCGCCAGTGCGAGCCGATGAAGAAGTGACACGCTGGCAACGGTACGCCTGGTGTCTTGCGGGCGTCCTCATTGCGGCGCTCGCGCATTCCCCGGCCTGGACACAGGGAAGGCCCGATCCCGGCGAGATCCGCGGCCTGAAGCTCGGCCTCAAGGCGCAGTCGATGACGCTCGACGGCTTTGGCGATCTCGCCTGCGGGAGCAACGGCGGCCCGCCGCGGCAGAAGCTCGAAGATTGGTCGGAATTCAGGAAGTGCCGGGTCGAAGACAATGGCCTGCACGAAGTCTACGCTCGCTTCGACGACGAGGATGAGTATATCGGCAAGGCCATCGAGGAGCCGCGCTATGCGCGCGGCAAGACCGGGACCAGGGTGGCTGGACATCCCGTAATCTTGTCGGCGCTGTTCGATCGCGACGGGGTGCTGCGCATGCTGCGCTTCGTCACCGATCCGCGCGCACCGTCCCATGAGCGTCGCATGGCGCACCTGTTGCGCCTTGCGGTCATCAACCGTTACGAACCGGACGGGTGGACCTGTACGGATTTTCCTCCTGCGGAGGGTGAGACGCCGGTCGGCGGCGTCTTCATCAAGCAACACTGTGAAAAAACCACGCCCGAGCGCCACCTGATCATAGAGACACGCTTTCTGCGCAAACCCGGCCAGAGCGACAATGATCCCGTGACCGGCGAATATCGCGCGGGTGCATTCGAGAGCTCGACCCGTTTCGAGATTCTCGATCCCAGCTACAAGAGACCGTGAGAAACCTGATCCGTCACACTGGGTCACGGATCAGGGAACCTGCGTCATCTGGCTAGCGCGGGAACGGAATGAAGCCATCGCGGTTCGGCATCTTCACCTTGGGCAGCGACTGCGCGTCCATCGCGTCCTCGGCGCCAATCACCCCGTTGAGCTGAAGAATGTAGGCGGAGACCGCGTAGACCTCGTCGCTGGTCAGAGACTTGCTCTCGTTGAACGGCATCGCCCGTCGGATGTAATCGAACAGGGTGGTGGCATAGGGCCAATAGCTTCCCACCGTCTTCACCGCCGGTCGGTCGGAGGCGATGGTGCCGAAGCCGCCGACCAGCACGTCGTTCGGCCGGCCGGCGCCCTTCTCGCCGTGGCAGGCCTGGCATTTCGCGGCGTAGACCGCCTCGCCCTGCGCCGGCGTTCCGCGGCCGGGAGGAAGCCCCGCACCGTCGGGGCCTATGCTGATATCCCAGGACGACAGGTCGCCGGGGGCGATCGGCGCGCCAAAACGAGCACCATCGGCCGAGAGAGCGGGCGCTGCGGCACAGATCATCGCCGCGGTGAGCATCGCCATCGTGCGGGCGCCGGCCCGATCAAGCGAACGCATTGCTTGCCTCCCCTTTCTCGTCGATCCGCCAGCTCGAGATGGCGTTGTAGTGATACTGGCCGCGCAGCCCGCGTTCCGCCACGAATTGCGCCCGGGTGGGCTGCACGCGGCCGGTATCGTCGGTGGCGCGGCTTTGCAGGATGGCGGGCCCTCCACTCCACTGCCAAGGGGCGCGAAAACGCGTGAGCGCCTTCGACAGCACCGGCTCCTGCAGGACGGCGGGCGCCCAGCTGTTGCCGCCGTCGGCGGACACCTCGACTTGGCGGATGCGGCCCTGCCCCGACCACGCCAGGCCGGCGATCTCGTAGAAGCCGGCACCCCGCAATGCGAGCCCGGGCGAGGGATGGGTGATGATCGACTTCACCTCCATCGGGAACACGAATTGCCAGGCCTTTCCGTCCGGCAGGAGCACCGTGTATTTCGAGGTCTCGTCCTTCGCCATCACCGGGCCCTCGGTGAGCTTGAGCCGGCGCAGCCATTTCACGTTCATGTTGCCTTCGAAGCCGGGCAGCAGCAGGCGGATGGGATAGCCATTCGAGGGCCGTACCCGCTCGCCGTTCTGATAGAGGCAGACCAGGGCGTCATCCATGCACTTCGCCAGCGGCACGCTGCGGCTCATCGCGGCCGCATCGGCACCCTCCGCCACCACCCATTTCGCGCTCGGCTCGACGCCGGCCTCTTCGAGCAGCGTCGCAAGCCGCACGCCGGTCCATTCCGCACATGAGAGCAGGCCATGAATGGCCTGTGCATTGCCCGGCTGCGCCTGCGCTGTGTTCAGCGCGCCCGAATTCCCCGCGCACTCGATGAAGGTAATGCGCGACTGCATGGGATAGCGCGACAGCGCCTCGAGCGTGAACACCAGCGGCTGTTTCACCAGGCCGTGGATCAGCAGCCGATGCTGGTCGGGATCGATGTTGGGCGTGCCCGAGTGACTGCGGTCGAAGTGCAGGCCGTTCGGGGTAATCGTACCGTTCAGCAGTTGAAGCGGCGTGCGCGCCGTGCCGATGCCTTGGGTTGCGGGATTGGGCGCCGGCGCAATGCTCCGCACCACCTTGCTCTCGAACGGCGACGGCTGGCCATAGGCGGAAAATCCTGCCCCGGGCTGCTTCATCCAGCTTGGCACGGGCAAGGGTTCAGCTCCCGCAGCGGTCGACCCCGCGCCGGCCGCGGCGGCGACGAGCGCACCCTCGAGAAACACACGCCGGTTGAGAATGCCGTTGGCGGCGGCGTGCTCGGGGCGCCACTCCTTGCTGTTTCCGCGCTTGCGCATGCGTTGCTCCATTTCATTTTGTTGGAGATCGGTTGTTATTCGGCCCGTTTGCCGTCGGGCATGATTGCGGCTTCGAATTTGGCGCCCTCGATCAGCGCGTCGGTCAGGATGGCGTTACCCAGATTTGCACCCTCGAAATTGGCGCCCCGTAGATCGGCGGCATTGAGCTTGGCGCCGAACAGATCAACACCGGCAAGGTTGGCGTTGCGCAGATCGGCGCCGGTGAGGTCGGCCTCCACCATGTCGCCCATGGTGAAGTCGATGCCAGCGAGATCCATCCCACGCAGGTTCTGATTGTCGAGCTTGACCAAGCGCATATTGGCGCCCCTGAGCTTGGCGCCGGCGAGCCGCGCGCCGCGCAGATCGGCGCGCACGAGATTGGCACCTTCCAGATTGGCTTGATTGAGCCGCGCGCGTCCGAGCCGCGCGCCCTGCAGGTTCGCCTGCGCAAGATTGGCGCTGGCGAAGTCGCCCTCGTAGAGCAAAGCGTCGGTCAGGTCAGCTCCGGAGAAATCGGCCCATTTGGCGTCAACGAGGTTGAGATTGGCTTCTTTGAGGTTGGCGCCAGCGAGGTCGGCGCGGACCAGCGTCGCGCGGAATAGGCTCGCGCCCGAGAGATCGGCGTTCCTGAGCTTCGCGCGCTCGAGCTTGGCGCGCTTGAAGTCGCGCTCCCTGAGATCGCGTGCCGACAGGTCGCATTCGATGCAGGTCTTCGTGGTGCCGGCGAGAAAGGCCTCGAGATCGGCCGCCTTTGCCTCGGCGGTCAGCAACACTGCCGCGACGGCGAGCGACCATCCCGTCATCAGCCGGCGAATGGGCATGATCCCAACTCCCTTCGGTCAGCAGCATAGTCCTGTTGCACGCCGGTGATCTACACCACCGCGTCGTCAAGGCTCTCGACGGCCGGCGCGGATGCTTTATTGTCTGCGCAACAGGCTGGGTTGAACCGGCTGGACCGTATACGGCTTCTCAGGGAGCGACGCTCATGAAGACCATCGCATCGGCTGCGGCCGTTCTGTTTTTGCTCGGCACCGGCGTCTCCGCGCAGACGCTGGACGATCTCAAGAAGGACGGCAACGGCGGCTCGACCGACAACGTTCTCACCTATGGAATGGGCTACCATCAGCAGCGCTACAGTCCGCTCAAGCAGGTCAACAAGCAGACCGTCAAGCGGCTGGTGCCGGTCTGGAATCTGAGTCTCGACAATAACTGGGGCGAGCAGGCGCAGCCGATCGTCTACAACGGCGTGATGTACGTCACCAATGCCAGGGCCACGGTCGCGATCGACGTCGCCACCGGCAAGCAGATCTGGAAGCAGACGCTGGATTGGCCGCCGGAGACCCCGCGCGTGGTCTGCTGCGGCGTGTCCAACAAGGGCGCCGCGATCTACGACGGCAAGATCTTCCGCACCACGCTCGACGCTCACGTGATCGCGTACGACGCCAAGGACGGCAAGGAACTGTGGAAGTCGAAGGTCGCCGACTGGAAGGATGGCGTTTCGTTGACGCTCGCGCCGCTGATCGCGAACGGCGTGCTGGTGATCGGCAATTCCGGCGCCGAGTTCGGCGTGCGCGGCTTCATCGATGGCTACGACACCGCGACCGGCAAGCAGCTCTGGCGCAAGTACACCATCCCGGCCCGCGGCGAGAAGGGCAACGAGACCTGGCCGCAGGACAACAATGCCTGGGAGTTGGGCGGCGGCTCGGCCTGGATCACCGGCTCCTACGACCCGGAGCTCGACCTGATGTTCTGGGGTACCGGCAATCCGGCACCCTGGGCGACGCAGACCCGCCCCGGCGACAATCTCTACACCTCGTCGGTGCTGGCGATGCGGCCGAAGACCGGCGAGATCGTCTGGCACTATCAGTTCACGCCCAACGACGCCTACGACTACGACGCGTGCTGGGAGCTGATCAACGCCGAGCTCAACGTCGGCGGCGCGAAGCGCAAGGTGATCATGCAGTTCAACCGCAACGGTTTCCTCTATGCGATCGACCGCGCGAATGGGAAACTGGTTGCGGCCAATCCGTTCGAGAAGGTCAATTGGGCGAGCCACATCGACAAGGAGACCGGCCGGCCGGTCGAGACCGAGCTTGCCGCCAAGCTGCGTCAAGTCGGAAACCAGGTCGAGCTGTGGCCCACGCCGTTGGGCGCCAAGAACTGGCCGCATGCCGCCTATAGCCCGGAGACTGGTCTGCTTTACGCCAACACACAGCATCAGGGCGCGCTCTATAAGCACCTTGAAACCAAGCCCTTCGTGGTCGGCCAGCGCTACATGTATATCGAGCGCCTGCCGGTACCGAACAACGGTGGCGAGCCGTGGGGCCACATCGATGCGGTCGATCCGCTCACCGGCAAACAGAAGTGGCGCGTGCCGCTGACCGACCATCCGATCTGGTCGGCGAACCTCGTCACCGGCGGCGGGCTCCTGTTCACCGGCAAGGAGACCGGGGAATTCATCGCGCTCGACATCGAGGACGGCAAGCAGGTCTGGCAGTTCCAGACCGGCTCGGGCATCAATGCCCAGCCGATCACCTATACCCACAACGGCAAGCAGTACGTCACGGTGTTGTCGGGCATCGGCGGTCTCTATTGGAACGTCGCGCGCGACAAGCTCAAGGACAAGGTGCCGCAGGGCGGATCGGTCTGGACGTTTGCGGTCCTGCCCGACTGAGCGAAGGATCGCATTATCCCACGATGTCATGGCCGGGCGTCGTCCCGGCCATGACGCGTCTTGCGGGCAAGGCGCACTGCCGCGAAAAACCGCACAACAGCAGACACCGCCACGTTCGCGATGCATGAACGCGAATACAGGGAGTACATGAGGGCCTATGAAGTACGTCGAACTGACGATCGTTGCCGCGTTGTGTCTCGCGAGCGCACCGGCAGCGACCGAAGAGGCGCAGGGCTTCCCCAAGGAACAGATCGCCGCTGGCGCCGAACTCTACTCCGTCAACTGCTCGCCGTGTCACGGCGCCCGCATGCAGGATCCCGGCGCGGCCTTCAATCTCCGCAAATTCCCGCCCGACCAACACGACCGCTTCGTCAATTCGGTGACCCGCGGCAAGAACCAGATGCCGCCGTGGGGCGATTTCTTCAAGCCGGATCAGCTCGAGGCGCTGTGGGCCTACGTCATGGCGGGCGAGCGCTGACGATGCCGCGATCGATGACCCTGCCAGCGCGCTGCAGCAAGTGCGTTACTGCAGCTTCGCGCGTAAGCCGACATAGATCGACAGCGGCTGCGCCGGGGTGATGGTGCGGTGATCGGTCGGCGGATTGGCCACCGCGTTCACCACCGACTGCGGATCGAAATAGGTCCCGTAGGTCGCGAATTTGCGATTGAACAGGTTGTTGATCAGGCCGTAGACCTGCAGCTCCTTGGTGAGCTGGTACGAGCCGTGCAGGTTGGCGACCCAGTAGTCCGCCAGCTTGACGTTCTGGTTGGCGTCGTCGCCGACATACCATTGGCTGCTCACCCAGATCACATCGGTGCCCAGCTTCAGCAACGGCGTAACGAAGTAGTCAACGCCGCCCTTGATCTGGTGGCGGGGGATGCCGGGAATCTGCTTGCCGGGTGTGACCAGCACGTCGCCGTTGGCATCCGCCGAGGGGTTGTTGGGCGACGCCAGCAGGCCCGTGAACTGGTAGGTGGCGTCCACCAAGGCGTAGTTGGCATAAACGAGATATTGCGGGGTCTGGTAATTGACCCCGGCTTCCAGTCCCTGCCGGCGCGTGCCGGGAACGTTCTGGAACACGCCGCGTCCCTGCAGCACACTCGCCACCTGGATGATGTCGCTCTCGCTGTCGGTGCGGAACAGCCCCAGCTTCCAGTCGCCCCGGCCGCCCGCACCGTTGATGTTGCCGCGCAGTCCGACCTCCTTGGTGCGCGCGACCACCTGGTTGAGCGGCGGATCGGAGACCAGGAAGCCTTCCAGCAGGCAGGGCCGCAGCGGATTGGAACAGCCGAGCTCGAGCGGCGTCGGCGCGCGGTTTGCCTCCGAATATCCGGCATAGAACGTCATCAGCTCCGGCAGGATCTTGTAGGTGAAGCCGACCACCGGGTTGAAGCGCTCGAAAGTGTACTGGGCGCTGAGGTCGGGACTCGTGCCGAGGAGATCGGACATCGCGATCTGCGCGATGTTGTAGCGTCCTCCTCCCGTGACCGACAGCCGGTTGGTGATATCGAAGGTGTCGTTGATGTAGACGCCATAGTAGGTATTCCAGGCGCCGAGGCTGACCGGGCTGATGCCGATATTGCCGGCTGTATGGACGATCTGTCCCGTGCCCGGCACCGCAGCGTTGGGGCCGACGAAGAAATCGGGATAGATGTAGCCGAGCTCGCTGTTGGCCTGGAAGCCGATCTTGCTGCGGTCGACGCTGCCGCCGATGACGAAGTTGTTGTCGTGGCCGAATATCTTGTCGTCGTTGAGGCCCTGCAGCGATGCGCCCGTCGTCATCGCATTGGTCCAGGTGCGATCGACCGTGCCCCATGGCACGCGGGCGCAGGTGTTTCCCGATCCCGGCGGGCAGTTGATGGGGCGGTTGTTCTGGTTGAGAAGCTGGAAGTTCGCCTGCGGCTGGGTCGGAAAGCCGTCATTCTCCAGACACAGCGTATTGAGCAGTGGATTGCCCGCCTGCCCACTGCAACGCTCGACCTCGGCAGTATTGCCGTCAACATGGGCCTGTTGGAATTTGCGGTAATAGAGATTGCTCTGCACCGTCCAATGGTCGGTGACCGCGTAGCGACCGTTCATCGCGATCAGCTGCGCCTGGTTTTTCGTGGTCTGCGGCCACGTGTAGATCGCACGATAGTCGTTGTTGAGCAGCTCGATCGGGGTGGGTCCAACCACGCCGAAATAGTTGTCTGCGATTGAAGTGATGAAGTGGACCTCGGCGTCCGTGCCCCTCCAGCCGAGATCGCCGTAGAAGCGCGCGAGCCGAGACGGCGACTGGTAACGCCAGCCGTCATCCTTGAAGCCTTCGGCGGCGAGATAGAGCCCCCACTCGCCGTTGCGCACGCCGTATTGCAGCGAGCCGCCGACGCGGCCGTAGGAGCCGCCCGACGCATCGACCTCGATCCCGTTATAAGTGAAGCCGTCCTTCATCTGCAGATTGACGGCGCCGCCCAATGCGTTGAGGCCGAAGGCGGGGTTGTTGGTCCAGATGTCGGCGCGGCCGATGGCAACCGTCGGGATCAGATCCCAGTTGACGGTATCGCCGAAGGCTTCGTTGACGCGGATGCCCTGCATGTAGACGGCGAGCCCCTGCGGGGTGCCCTGCAGCGGGGAGGCGGCAAAGCCGCGATAGCGCAGGTTCTGGACGAAGCTGTTGCCCTGAATGTCAGAGGTGACGACGCCGGGGATGCGCTGCGCCAGGGTCTCGACCACGCTGGGGGAATACACCCGCGAGAAGTCATCGGCGGTGAGCGTCTGCACCATGGCCGGTACCTTGCTGCGATCAAAGCCGATGCCGGTCACCGGCGTGGTCGCGATAACCTGCAGGGCGGGCAGCGCGCTGGGGACGGGGAGCGGTGCGGGGGCAACCGGCCGCGATACCGCCGCTCGGCGGGCCGCAGGCGCGGGTCGCCGCAGCGGCGCGGGTGCAGGCCGCGGCGCGACGACGGTGACCTCGGGCAGCGTCGCCGCGGCTTGGCCCCACGCAACTTCCGAAAGCATTGGCGCGCCTGGCAATAGCAACGCGCCCAATGCAGCGGCCTGCCTCAGCCGCCGCTTGCCGGCCGCAAGTCGCGACCTATCCCGAAAACGCCCACCCACCCCACGCATCACAACGCCCCCGAATTCCCCCGTTCAACTCTCGGGCATTCAGGATCCAGCGTCCTGTTACGTTTTGCCAATCGTGGCTGGAACATCTGGCAATGTGGCCGTGGGGACACACCTGGGGCGTCCCTTGGCATGCACTGCCCGCCTCTTTGCTGCAGCGCATCATGCGTCGATGGAGATATGGGGAATCAGGATTCGGCCGCGACAAGCTGCACGGCGACACGGATCAGCTCCGGCAGATTCTTGGCGTTCAGCTTCTGCTTGAGCTGGGAGCAGGCGTTGACCACGGTCTTGTAGCTGACATTGAGCTCCTCCGCGATGCGGCCGTAAGGCTTGCCCTCCGCCAGCAACGACAACGTCTGCAATTCGCGCGGCGTGAGGTCGGCCAGCGGATTTGGCCGCACGCCGGTGCGCACCAAGGCCACCTGCATGGCGAGATCGTTGCTGAGATAGGGCGTACCGACGCGTACTTGGTCGAACGCCTTCATCAATTCGTCGGAAGACGTGTCCTTGAGCACATAGCCGGTGGCGCCGGCCTCGAGCGCGCGCGCGGCAATGATCGGGTCGCTGTGCATGCTGAACACGAGGATGCGCGTGCGCGGATCATGCGACCGCATGCGTCGGATCACATCGAGCCCGCCGAGCCCGCTGCCCTGCATGGCGAGATCGACGATCACCACGTCGGGATGGTGGCGGCGATAGAGGCGATAGCCGGACGTCGCGTCCCGCGCCTCGAGCACGCGTTCAATCCCCGCGTCCTCCAGCATGCGGCGGCATCCCTGCAGCACGATCGGATGATCGTCGATGATCAGCACGCTGGTCATGGGCCCCCGTCGCGCAGCGGGATCAGGATACGAATGCAAGTACCGCGCCCGCCTGCGGTTTCCACCTTATAGCTGCCGCCAAGCCCTTGCACGCGTTCCTGCATGCCGCGCAGGCCGAAACCCGGCGATGCGCCGGGATCGATGCCACGCCCATCGTCACGCACGGTGAGCGCAAGCTGGCGGACGCCGCTGCCATCGCTTCCAATTTCGCCGAGCTCGATGCCGACATGCTTTGCCTGCGCGTGCCGGATGACGTTCGTCAGGCTTTCCTGCACGCAGCGGTAGACCGTGAGATCGACCGAATCGCCGTAGCCGCGCATGAGCTTGTGGGCGGAGAACGAGAATTCGATTTCCGGGTGCTGGCGCGCCCGCTCCCGCACCAGCTCGGCCAGAATGTCGTGCAACGGAACGTGCCCGAGCGCCATCGGACGCAGCCGGTTGAGCATGCTGCGATTGATGCTTTGCAGGTGCTCGATGATCGCGAGCATGTCGCGCACTCGCGCGGTCATTCTGCTCGCCGCCTGCTCCGGCAGCTCTGCCGCCGCGGTCGCGATCGAGCCCGCATTGGCCTTCAGGCCGAACAGGCTGGGGCCGACTTCGTCGTGCAGCTCGAGCGCGGTGCGGCGCCGCTCGTCGTCCTGCGCCGTGATCAGCCGATGGTTGAGCGTCTCGTTCTCGGCGCGAGCGGCGTCGAGGGCGTGCGCGAGCGCATTGAAGCGGTCGGTGATGGCGGCGAGCTCCTGCGCCCGGGGCCGCGCCAGCCGGACCCGGTAATTGCGCTGCTCGAGGTCGGCGAGGCCGCGGGCAACGCCGGTGAGCGGGTCGAGCACCCGACCGAACAGGAAATAGAGAACGCCGATGACAGCGATGTTCACGATCAGCGCCACCGCGCCGAGCGCGACCGTGTTGTTCCAGACCTCCGCGATCTCATCGCGCGGCTCTGCGACGATCTCGACCGATCCGATCCGGGCTCCGTTGATGACGACCGGTACATCGCGGCTTGCGATCGGCGCAGCGATCAGCGCCGCAAACCATCCTGGCGCCCGATCCCTTGTCGCGTCGGCACCGCCGACGGGGGGAGGCAGCGCCAGCGCGGAGCCACCGGCGTCTTTCACCCCGATCCGGACATGACGAACCAGCCGCAGCTGCGACGTGAGGTCGACAAGAAATTTCTCCGCCGGTACTTCCTGCTGCATGAGCCCCACCGCCTCGCTCACCAGCAGGGCGGCGAGCTCCATCGAGGCGGCGATCTCGACCCGGGTGGACGTCCGCGCCTGCAGGATCGTCACCGCGCCCGCGATCATTCCAGCGATCACATCGATCAGGATGAACACGATGAGAAGCTGTGCCCGTACCGAGCGGCCGTACCACAGCGCATGCGACAGGGCATGCGCCGACGGCCACGCCAGCGGCCGAAGCGATGGTCTCCGGCTTTCGATCTGGGCGCTGATGAACGTCCTCCGGTCGTACCTGATCTGCATCATACGCTCTGGGACGGAGCCGCGAGCAATGGTACTTTATCCGCTCGCGATGGTACTTTAGCCATGCCCCCGGCGCCACAGCGGGGCTGGGGCAACGAAGAATGATCCTGCTGTGCGCACGCCCAGACCCACGACGAGAGGGCTTGGGCTGCCGCATGCCGGAGACACACAACGCCGACGCAGGACAACTGACGCGGCGAAGGGGAGGTAAGCCATGGGTGGAAAGGCTGCGTTTGCAGGCCTTGCGGTCTCGCTCGTTCTCGGCGCATCCGGTCCGGCGCAAGCCGAGACGTTCGTCGAACACAATGCTGAGTTCAGGATGCAACTCGATTTCGTGGTGCCGGACGCGGCACTGCGCAAATTCCTGCCGTCAGGCTGGGAGCCGAATGTCGCCACCCAAGGCCCCGCCAAAGACTGCAATCTGCGCATGATCTTTATCGACCGCGTGGACATCACCGGGGCGGACGGCGTGCCGGCGGGATCGAGCCGGCTCGTATATCTCGCCGTTCCGGTGAAACAGAGCGGGAGCAGTGCCGTCGGCCAGATGATCATCGCCGGGCTCACCTCCGATCCGAAAGATGCGCCCGGCCCGTTCGGCAATTATGAGCTCGCGACCACCAACCGCATGGATCGCTCGGTGACGGGGGCGGCGGGCAAGGACACGCTGGTGAAGGAAGACTGGGAATTCGCATCGGCGTCGGGCGAACGCATGGAGGTGCACCTCACCTACGAGCGGGCGCCCGCGCGCAAAGGCGGCAGCGAGGTCAAGTTCTTCTCGCCCACCAATCCGAGCTCCTACCAGATCTTCAAGGTCGAGCAGGGGATCGACATCATGCGCAACGCCACCGTTCCCGTGCGAGACCGCGTGAAGGATTTTTCCTACAAGGCCGCAGGCGGCCGTCTCGGCCCATTGTTCGACGGGACCGAGCGCGTCGTCAGCATCGACTCCTTCCATTGGTACAATCGCGGCGTCTATCTGCCGTAGCTTGCCGGGGCGACATCCGGCCAAGATCGGGCAAACGGATTTTGGAGGCAGGAGAAAACGCACCACCGAGCCATATTGTCGGCCTTCAGTCTCTGACAAGGATCCTTCGTCGCCGATCGCGACGGGGGCTTTGCCTGTCTCCGGGTGAGGGCGGAGCGGATCGGTTCGTCAAGGACAGGCCGTCCAACAATAACAATCGAGGAGGAAGACCATGAAACACTGCATCCGTACACTTCTGCTCGGTGGCGCCGCCGTGCTCACGATATGCCCTGCCATTGCCGGCGACGTGACTCCGGATCGGCTCATCAATGCCGACAAAGAGCCGCAAAACTGGCTGATGAACCACCGCACCTACGACGCGCAACGCTACTCGCCGCTCGACAAGATCAATAAGGAAAACATCAAGGGCCTGAAGCTCGCCTATGCCCTCGCAATCGGGGGGACCGCGGCCAACGAAAATCTGCAATCGACCCCACTGGCCGAGGACGGCTTCCTCTACGTCGTCGATCAATGGGGCGTGGTCTACAAGATCGACGTGCGCTCCGGCGACATGGGCCGCATCGTCTGGCGCATGGACCCCGGACAGGAAAAGCTGCCGCTGTCCAACCGCGGCGCCGCATTGCTCGGCAATCTGGTGATCTCCACCGCCAACTATCCCGCCCGCGTGATCGCCACCAACAAGGACAACGGCAAAGTCGTGTGGGAAACGAACCTCCACGATCAGCCCGACGTGCAGATCACCGCCGCGCCGCTTGCGGTGAAGGACAAGATCATCGTGGGCGCGGCCGGCGGCGATCGCGGCGTGCGCGACTGGATCGCGGCGCTCGACGGTGCCACGGGCAAGCTGGTCTGGCGCAAATACGTCATACCGGCACCCGGCGAGCCCGGCAGCGAGACCTGGAAGGACAAGAACAACGCCTGGCAGATCGGCGGCGGCGCCATGTGGATCACCGGCTCCTACGACCCCGCGACCAACCAGGTGATCTGGGGCACCGGCAATCCGGTGCCGATGTTCGATCCGACTTATCGTCCCGGCGACAACCTCTACACCAACAGCATGATCTCGTGGAATCCCGACAGCGGGAACATGAACTGGTACTTCCAGTACGTGCCCGGCGACATGTGGGACTACGACGAGGCGCATTCGCACATCCTCATCGACGGTCAGATCGGGGACCAGCCGCGCAAGCTGATCACGCATTCCGCCCGCAACGGCTTCCTCTACACCTTCGAGCGCAGCAACGGGCAGACGCTGCTGGCCAAGCCCTATGTCGAGAACATCAACTGGACCAAAGGCATCGATCAGAAGACCGGCAAGCCGGTGGATTATGATCCGAGCAAGGATCTCCAGGTCTATTCCGGCATGCAAAACCAGACGTTGGCGGATCCAACGAAGAAACTGTGTCCGTCCATGTCGGGCGGGAACAACTACTGGCCCGCGGCCTACAGTCAGAAGACCAAGCTGCTCTACATCCCGTCGATGTCATCGTGCAACGAAGTCACGCTCGATCCCAAGCTTTCCAACAAAGCCGGTGACTGGAAGGGGGCCACCTTCAAGAACATCGAGCGCAACGAAACCGATCTTATCGCCGCAGATCCGTTTACCGGGGAAGTGAAGACCAAGGTTCGCATCCCCTATCCGAATAACAGCGGCGCGCTTGCGACCGGCGGCGGCCTCGTCTTCACCGGTTTCACCGACGGAACCTTCGCGGCCTATGACGATACGACGATGCAGCAGCTCTGGAAGATCAATGTCGGTACCGGCTTCAACGCGCCGCCCATGACCTTCGAGGTCAACGGCAAGCAGTATGTCGCCATCCTGTCGGGCCTAAGCCCGATCTCCAAACGCCGGCATTCGCATACACCGGAGCTGCGGGAGCAGCGCAACCAGACCATGCTGTTCGTGTTCGGGCTGTGACGAAGACGGACAGAGAATGGGCGAAGGCGGCGCGGCCGATTTGGCCGCGCGGCGGATTCATCGACGCCATGTTCGCGCATGTCGCGCCCAGCCGTTCACGGCTGGGAAACAACAACAAGACCATTCGAGGAGGAAGACCCATGAGCAAGAGCATTCGCAAATTTCTGCTCGCCAGCGTCGCCGTCATCGTCGCATCGCCCGGTCTGGCCGCCGAGGTGACCGCCGACCGGCTCACCAATGCCGACAAGGAGCCGCACAACTGGCTGATGAACCATCGCACCTACGATGCGCAACGCTACTCTCCGCTCGATAAGATCAACAAGGCGAACATCAAGAATCTCAAGCTCGCCTATGCCGTCGCCATCGGCGGAACGTCGGCCAACGAGAATTTGCAGGCAACCCCGCTCGCGGAGGACGGCTATCTCTACGTCGTCGACCAATGGGGCGTGGTCTACAAGATCGACGGACGCTCCGGCGACATGGGCCGCATCGTCTGGCGGATGGACCCGGGCCAGGAGAAACTGCCGCTGTCGAACCGGGGCGCCGCGCTCTGGGGCAATCTGGTGATTTCGAGCGCCAATTATCCGCCCCGCATCATCGCCACCAACAAGGACAACGGCAAGGTCGTCTGGGAAGCGAACCTGTCCGACGGTCAGGCGGATTTGCAGCTCACCGCCGCGCCGCTTGCGGTGAAGGACAAGATCATCGTCGGCGCCGCCGGCGGCGACCGCGGCGTGCGCGACTTCATCGCAGCGCTTGATGGCGCCACCGGCAAGATGGTCTGGCGCAAATATGTGGTCCCGGCGCCCGGGGAGCCCGGCAGCGAGACCTGGAAGGACAAGAATCAGGTCGCCTGGCAGACCGGCGGCGGCGCGATGTGGGTGACGGGCACCTACGACATTGCCACCAACCAGGTGATCTGGGGCACCGGCAATCCTGTCCCCATGTTCGATGCCACCTATCGCCCCGGCGACAACCTCTACACCAACAGCGTGATTTCCTGGGACCCCGATGCCGGCAAGATGAACTGGTATTTCCAGTACACCCCGGGTGACCACTGGGATTATGACGAAGCCGGCACGCATATCCTCGTCGACGGCGTGGTCGACGGCCAATCGCGCAAGCTGATCACGCATTCCGCCCGCAACGGCTACCTCTACACCATGGAGCGCAACAACGGGCAGACCTTGCTGGCCAAGCCCTATCTCGAGAACATCAACTGGACCAAAGGCATCGACCCGAAAACCGGCAAGCCGCTCGACTACGATCCGAGCAAGGACATTCAGACCTATGCCGGCGTCGCCACGCCCATGCCGGACAGTCCCACCAAGAAGATGTGCCCGGGCCCGTCCGGCGGCAACAATTTCTGGCCCGCGAGCTACAGCCAGAAGACCAAGCTGATCTACATTCCGACCGCTACACCCTGCGTCGACCTCACGCGCCGGCCGGATCTCAGCAACAAGGCCGGCGATTGGAAAGGCGGCGCCTACAAGCAGACCGAGCGCTTCGAGTCCAACCTTACGGTCGCGGACCCGCTCACCGGCGAGATCAAGCGCAACGTCCACATCCCCTACCCCAACTACAGCGGCGTACTGTCCACCGCCGGCGGAGTGGTTTTCACGGGCTTCACCGACGGCACATTCGCCGCTTACGACGACACCACGATGGAACAGCTGTGGAAGATCAATGTCGGCACGGGCTTCAATGCGCCGCCGATGACTTTCGAGGCGGGCGGCAAGCAATACGTCGCGATCCTGGCCGGCCTGAGCCCGATTGCGCGGGGCAAGCATCAGCTCATTCCCGAGCTCAAGGAACAGCGCAATCAGACCATGCTGTTCGTGTTCGGATTGTAGAACTCGCCCGACGGGAAAAGCGGACAGGGCGCACGCATCTGCAGCCTGCATTCTATTTGCAGCGCAGAACGCATGCGCCGTACCTCTGCGCGGAGACTCCATGATCGATCACATCGGCTTTCCCGTGTCCGACTATGCGCGTTCCAAGGCGTTCTATGAAAGCGCGCTGGCACCGCTCGGCTACACGCTGATCATGGAGGTTGCGGCGGCCCATACCGAGAGCGGAAGCCCGGCCGCGGGTTTCGGCAGGCAGGGAAAGCCGGATTTCTGGATTGGCGGCGAAGGCGGGCTCAAGGGCACGCTGCACGTTGCCATCGCCGCCGACGACCGCCGCACGGTCGACGCCTTCTACCGCGCGGCGCTCGCGGCCGGCGGCCGGGACAATGGCGCGCCGGGCCTGCGGCCCCAGTATCACCCGAACTATTACGGCGCCTTCGTGCTCGATCCCGACGGCCACAATGTCGAAGCGGTGTGCCACGCACCGGCATGACGACGGGACGTCTTCCCCGGAACCGCGGAGGTATCCGGAGGTTAGTTTGCCATGGGCCGCCAAGACAGCACGAGCATCGATCGCGTCTGGGACATCATCGAGAAGGTCGGCATCGCCATGCTGACCACCTCCTTTCCCGGCGGTCTGCGGGCGCGGCCCGTCGAGGCCCGACCGGAGCGCGATGCCGGCCTCATCTGGTTCGTCACCGACCGGCGCAGCGGGAAGGAGCACGAGATCGAGGCCGAACACGATGTCGGGCTCGTGTTCATCGATGCCGGGGACAAGGCCTATCTGTCCATCACCGCGCGCGCCGAGGTCCGACACGATCGCGCCAAGGCCGCAGAGTTCTGGAAAAGCACCGACGACGTGTGGTGGAACGGACCGGACGACCCAAATGTGTGCGTGCTGCGCGTACGTCCCCTCACTGCCGAACTGTGGGACGGCCCGGCGAGCGCCGCCGTCGCCGCGTTCGAATTCGTCAAGGCGCGGATCACGGGCAAGAAGCCGAATCTCGGCGAGAACCGCAAGGTGACGGTGAAGATGGTCAGAGCTGCCGCACCCCGCGATTACAAGGTCGTTCCGCGCAAACGGCCGAGCGCGACCTACCGGATCCTCTGGAGAGCGATCCGCGCCCGCAAGCGGGTCAGTTTCAGTTACGGTGACCGTCCTCGCGAGGTCTGCCCGCACATCCTGGGTTACAACGCAACCGGACACGAGGCCGTCTTCGTGTTTCAGACCGGCGGGGAGAGTTCACGGCCGCTGCCACCCAAAGGCGACTGGCGCTGCTTCGAGCTCGATGGCATCACCGACATTCGGCTTCGCGACGGAGAGTGGCGGGGAGGAACGCGGCACAGCAAGCCGCAGAGCTGCGTCCAGTTCGTCGACGTCGACGTCAATATATCGGAGACGCTAGCCCGCGGGCAGCCGCTGCCGTTCGGCTCGCGAGCCTTGCGGCCGCCGCGGAAGTCCGGAGAGTAGATCTCCTGCGAGCTACTTCCCCAGCTTCTTCCTGCGCTGCCCGAGCGTCCGCAGCCGCAGCGCATTCAAACGGATGAACCCGGCGGCGTCGCGTTGGTCGTAGGCGACCTTGCCATCCTCGAAGGTGACGAGCTCCTGATCGTAGAGCGAATAGGGCGAGGTTCGTCCCACGACCGCGACATTGCCCTTGTAGAGCTTGAGCCGCACCGATCCGGTCACAAACTCCTGTGATTTGTCGATGGCGGCTTGCAGCATTTCGCGCTCGGGCGAGAACCAGAACCCATTGTAGACGAGCTCGGCGTATTTGGGCATGAGCTCGTCCTTGAGGTGGGCTGCTCCCCGGTCGAGCGTGATCGACTCGATGCCGCGGTGCGCGGCAAGCAGGATGGTGCCTCCCGGAGTCTCGTACATGCCCCTCGACTTCATGCCGACGAATCGGTTCTCGACCAGGTCGAGCCGGCCGATCCCGTGGGCGCGCCCGAGCGCGTTAAGCTCGGCCAGCAAGCTGGCCGGCGAGAGCCGGCGGCCGTCGAGGGCGACCGCATCGCCGCGCTCGAACTCGATAGCGACATAGGCGGCCTTGTCCGGTGCATCCTCCGGATCGAGGGTGCGCGAATAGACGTAGTCGGGGACTTCCTGCGACGGATCCTCCAGCACCTTGCCCTCCGATGAGGCGTGCAGCAGGTTGGCATCGACCGAAAAAGGCGCTTCCCCCCGCTTGTCCTTCGCAATCGGGATCTGATGCTGCTCGGCAAACGCGATCAGCGCCTCGCGCGAGCGCAAGTCCCACTCCCGCCACGGCGCGATCACGGTGACGTCGGGCTTGAGCGCGTAATAGGCGAGCTCGAAGCGGACCTGGTCGTTGCCCTTCCCGGTCGCGCCATGCGCCACCGCGTCGGCGCCGACCTTCTCCGCGATTTCGATCTGCTTCTTCGCAATCAGCGGCCGCGCGATCGAGGTCCCGAGCAGATATTGCCCTTCGTACAGCGCGTTCGCGCGGAACATCGGGAAAACGTACTCGCGCACAAACTCCTCGCGCAAATCTTCGACGAAGATGTTCTGCGGCTTGATGCCGAGGAGGAGCGCCTTGTCGCGCGCGGGCGCGAGCTCCTCGCCCTGCCCGAGATCGGCCGTAAAGGTCACGACCTCGCAGCCATAAGTGGTCTGCAGCCACTTCAGGATGATGGAGGTGTCGAGCCCGCCGGAATAGGCCAGCACCACTTTCTTGACGTCACGCGTTTTGCCGTCGCCCTGAGGCATCCAGCGCTCCAACCATTTCCACCGTCATGCCCGCGGCGGCGGGCATGGGCATCGACCGCACTTTCGATGGGGCACCGCGCAAGCAGTTGGCCCGGTGATGATTGGATCACCCGCCGGAGCGGGTCATCGCCCGCGTGGGCGGGACCCGGTGGCGGTCGACGATACCGAGCGGCGCGGACTATAGGGAGAAAGCAA